>AUXO016437275.1_pt1 | contig 12882 bp, 12 predicted proteins | sample 768731 | NCBI WGS metagenome assembly AUXO01 (sample SAMN02715735, study PRJNA202380) | gut metagenome | biome: sheep rumen | host: Ovis aries | place: New Zealand: Palmerston North
CCCTACAGAAATGTAGGGTTTTTTAATACATGGTACTCATGATTGAGGACTTACACCTGATCTAGTATGGGCCATCGACTTTACATATATTAAAGTTGCTGGTAAATGGTACTATCTCTGCATTGTTATGGATTTGTTTTCCAGAAAAGTTATCGCCTGGAACATCTCATCCAAACCAGATGTTGACCTTGTAATGGATGCCTTTAAAAAAGCTTATGACAAACGGAACAGACCCATAGGACTTATGTTTCATTCTGATCGTGGAACCAAATATACAGCCTTCTCTTTCAGGCAGTTGTTGGATTCCTTAAACGTCGTGCAATCTTTCTCCAAGAAAGGATACCCTTACGATAATGCTTGCTGCGAATGTTTCTTCAAATATCTCAAAAAGGAAGAAACCAACCGACGAACATATCACTCTTTAAATGAACTTCAAATGTCAGTCTTCGAATATATTGAGGGCTTTTATAACTCAAGAAGGCCACATGGCTCTCTTGAGATGTTAACACCTAACGAAAAGGAAGAACTATTCTGGAGTCAGGATTAACACCTGATTCCGGAATAATATTTTCACAAATCGTGTCTACTTACTTGACTATAGAGCAACAACACACTTCTCCTTTTCTGTTTTATATACCTATGAGCAACAAAAGCACTAATCATAATTAATAACCTGTGAAATCAAAATACTCGGCCAATTTTTCCCTTCGGACATGCCTTGCATCATAAAAGTCTTCATCAGTGATTTTTAGTTCATATGGATTATAACTGCCTGTTATTTTACATTCGTATTTTTTTGAAATATCATTAGCAAAAAATGTTATTTCATCTAAAATAGCATAGTGCTCTTTTTCCAATTCAACTCTATCCCACAATCTCGGCGCCAAAGGGCAGAAGTAGAATTCAACTTCAACCCCTTCATTTTTCAAATAAACAATAAGTGATTCAAAGACATCTTTACTATATTCGCTAATATGCTTATCATATGCAAATTGAGTTTTTATATTATATGTATTACAATCATCCAAAACATAATTAAGATCATTCATTTGAAAACTCTTTGCATACACCCAACTCCCATCAGAGCAATAATATGGTTTCATACCATCAAAATCTTCATCAACTATTCCCCATCTCATATCATCCATCTGATAGGTTTTATTAAGCAGCACCTGATTCCACGAAGCTTGAAAATAAGATACAGAGAAAGCCTGTTCTACTACGGTCTTCGTAGATAATTTGTCTTCCTCTATTTCATGTATTTCATTGTTATGCAATATATCCAACATATACTTGGAATAATCCATTAGTTGCATGTTTCTATCATTCTCTTCAGAATTTAAATCATCGTCAAAAAAATATGAATCAACACATATAATCACTCTATTTACTTTCTTCCCATAAATATCCAAAAGCGCAAACTGAGCTAATATATCATACATATCACCACCACTAACCCCCAAATTATAGAAGGATTCTGAGCCGACAATCTCCTGTCCCACACACATAATCAAACTAGGACCAACCGCAACACAGTCAACTTCATCTGGCATATTCATAATCAAATATTTTTTCACTTCTCTCTCATTTCCATTTCCTGTTGCGCTATATGCTGCATTTCCTTTAATTATTGTCTCTGCTATTTCTTTGCTTTCATTATGAAATATATTTGCAGGATCTTCATAAATGTTTGTAAAAACAAAAAAAACCAATAATGGAATAAGAAATATTAGTCTGAACCACTTCATAATTATCACCTTGTAAGACCTAAAATTGAAAGTATATAAAAGCTGATGAACCAACCTGACCGTAAAACATTATAATCAGTATTTCAGCATATATCAAAAATAAACGAAAGAACCAATTTTGCTTATCAGTCATTTTAAAGATAGATGAATTCGTATATATTAATTTATCTGAATAATACAATAATATTATGCTTAGCGACATAATCAGAATATCAACAGATGTCAGACCCAATACGTTGAATGATTCCTCAAGTGAACTAAAATTGTATAATCTAGAAAACATCTGTTTAAATATATTTATTGCCTTAAATGTTCCATTCGAGCAGGCAAATATCCAGCAAATACACACCAATAACAATGTCCTTATTCGCCTTAAAAAACGCCATGATTCGCAGTTTGTGTCCACTTTACAAAATTTAACAATTTTATCAGATAAAGTATTAGTCAAATCGCCTATCATCAGTAATAAAAAAGGAATGACCGCCGATGCAATAAAATAATATCCAGTCCCTCCATGCCAAATCCCAATCAAAAACCATAAAAAAAGCATAGAGATTATAAACGGAACCTTTTTACCATACTTTTTCCCTAGTATTTTTTTTGCATTCTTTCCAATATTTTGAACAAATGCTGATTTTTGAGTTGGATACATTACATAATCTTTAAACCAAGTCCCCAAGGTAATGTGCCATCTTTGCCAAAATTCTTGAATAGACTCTGAAAAAAAAGGAGCTTTAAAATTCTCTGGCAGCTCAATGCCAAATAATAATGAAGTGCCAATAACAATATCCATACATCCAGAAAAATCTGTATACAATTGTATCGCGTAGCATAATGTTGCAAACAAAACGCTAAGGAAGCTCAATTCAGAACAATCACCATACACTCCTGTTACAACTATTCCAAACCTTTCAGAAATTACTAGTTTTTTAAAGTATCCCCAAAGCATTCTCCTAAGGCCTTTTGTGATATTCTCATACTTCAAAAACTTTTTAGTATTAAACTGTTTGCTCATATTTGAATATTTAGTAAGTGGACCCGAAATCAATTGCGGAAAATAAAAAATAAACAATCCTACATTAAACGGGTTCCTTTCTGCTCCATACGTTTGCCAATAAACATCCAAAAGATAACCAATTGCTGACAGAGAATAATACGAAATTCCTATAACAGAGGCAAACTGCAGCCATGAATAGTTATGATTTATTCTAAAACAATAATTAATTATATTAACAATATTATAAGCATATTTTAGAATAAATAGATTCGAGATAATACATAATATACATACAGTTAAGATTAAAGTTTTCCATTTTCCCCGTACGTGTTCAATTGTAATAGCACCAATGTACGTTACAAAAAAAACTAAGAAAATTAAAATAATTAAGTTTAATGGTTTTACCGATGATATCTTAATATAAAAATATATGCTGGCAAACAAAAGAATATACTTTTGAATTGGTTTAAAAATGTAATATATAAACAATATTACAAGCAAAAAAACAAAGAAATTAAAGTTTGTAAGAGACATTTTATATTCCTCATCTACAAAAAACTCCTATTAAATAGGAGTTATATAATTCTGTGACTATTTCCCGAATTCTTGAATAATATCTACCATCTCCCCAACATTTTTCATCGTAACAACTTTTCCCATAGGAATTTTAAAACCAAATTCCTCCTCAACACCAACTACTAAATTAATATGTTCAAAGGAATCCCATCCATCAACATCATCCGCCACAGTGTCATCATTTAGCACAATATTTTCATCATCAAGTATTTCCCTGAATACCTTATTTAGTCTTTCATAAATTTCATCTCTTGTCATAACAAAATCTCCTTTTATATATTATCTTAAAACTAACACCTTCATTTTTGCTCTAGAAACAATCATATTATGTTGATTACGTATAATCACTTTTAATACAATCAATCTAAGGGCAACGTTTTTATCTATAACAATACCGTTAATATCTAATTCATCTCCTAAAAAACAGGTTGCAAAAAAGACAACTCATCAAAACTATGGATAAGACTATATTCCCCTGGAATATACATTCCGGCAAACGTCGAGTATAAAGACGCCGTAAGCATTCCAAAAGTAATATGTTCTTTAAACTTTCCACCACTAAAACTTATAATAATCCAACCCACATAAACTAAAGCACTTGGCATGTGCTCTGCAACATTCATTTGATAATAATTATTTAGCAATATTCTTAATATTGGATCAAAAATATATATTCCTAGAGTCATTGAGCCAATAAACAGCACAATCTTTCCAATAAGTTATTTTTTCAAGATCCTGAAAATAATTTACGAATAAATATTTAAATATCACAAAAACAACAATACTAATAACATAATCAAATAGAGAAATAAAATTCTGCATAAAACCACCATGATTTATTGCATCTTTATACTCACACACAACCGAAATAATAATACCTATCATTCCAAGTGAAAGCAACCCAAAAATTTGTAAATTGGAAATTTTTTTTATATTTATCTTATTATCAATATAATATCCTAAGAGCAGATAGAAAAAAGGTTTTAAATATGCTATCGGAACGGAAAAACAACGGATAGTGAAATAAATGGCACGTCTGTTTTTGCAAATATAAGATTAAAAACTGGCAAAAAAGAGAAAACAATAAAATGAAGCACTAGAACCGCTGTCACTTCGGATAAAGCTATATTTTTTACTGCCCTTCGAAAAAAAGGTAACATAAATAAAAAGCCTAAATATGCATACAAGTACCAATATGTTCTTGAACCAACTAATGTATTGCCAAATAAACCAACCACAAAATCCGAAATCGACCATTCAAACTCACCTGTTTTAATTCCAACCAAGCCTTGAACAACATATAAAACTACATTAATTGAAAAAAATATAATCAAAACTTTTGTTATTCTTTTCTTGAAAGTATCAATCCATTTTTCGTCTCTATCTAACAATAATGCCCCACTAATCATAAAAAAATCGGCACATTGATTCCTGAAAAAATGGTTAGTGATAGATAAAATAATTGCTTTATGCCAGTGCATTTTAGCCAATAATCATTTATTGGAAGGTGATTATAGATTACTAATGCGCAAGCAATAATCCTCATAAATTCAAAATACAATTTATTTCGCTTCATTTTTATATACGTATGACATTTACATTATCAAGTATCACACATTACCTTTCTTGTCTTAGAAAACAATTTCTGCAAATAGAAATGAGACAAATAAACAAATTCTTTTTCAATTATAATCGAACAATACTCCTCGATTATTGATTATCAAAACAGATAATTTTTAAAAAAATCTAATCATTTGTCATGGTATTGTAATGGATAATTTAAATCATATCCCACGTCAATATTGTATCTTCTGCAAGATCCATATTTACTTTTTTCCCAATTACAATGTCTGAATAAATAGGTGCAATTCCTGTGCCCGGTCTTTTCGGGATAATGTCTTCTTTTTTTATTATTTCACCCTTTTTCATATCTCTAGTCAAAACTAAAGATCTTCTAGCTTCTCTTCTTGAAACTTTTTCACAGTCAAGTACGGTTTTTTCTCCTTTACCTAAAACCCTATCAATCCATTTAAAGTTATTTATTGCCTTTATAAAGTCGCAAGGCTCTCCAGCGTGATAATGATCATTCCCTGGCAATGTTTTATCTAACGTAAAATGCTTTTCAATCACATCTGCTCCAATCATATATGCCACCGCAAGAGTCATCATAGTTTCGTCTGGAGCAACATGATCACTGAAGCCCACTTTGACGTTAGGAAAATCTCTCTTTAATGTTTCAATAACTTTCAAATTAGCATTTTCTGGAGCTGTTGGATAGGAAAGCACGCAATGCAAAATAGTGATATCTTTACATCCCACTTCATCTAATGCTCGGAGAGCCTCGTCAACTTCGGACAAATAAGCTGCACCAACCGATATAATAACTGGTTTACCCTTGGCACCCACATATCTAATGAAAGGAATATTTGATAAATCAGAAGAGCTAATTTTATAAAAATCAACCATGTCCTCAAGGTAATCCGCGGAGTCATAATCAAATGGAGTTGATGTAAAGTCTATCCCCTTAGAATGCGCATAATCACACAATTCTCTATATTCATTTTTACCAAAACTATCATATTTCAAGAATAGTTCATACTGGGTTTTTGTTGATTCTTTTGTTGTATCCCAATATGCGGGGGAATTTTTAGATACAATTGTACTAGCTTTATACGATTGAAACTTGGCGCAATCAATCCCAGTTTCTGCGACTTTATCTATATATAATTTAGCCGCTTCAAGTGGTGTTATACCCATCACTCTAGCTGTGTCATAAAAATTAACTCCAATTTCTGCAATTAAATAAGGTTTTGTTTTTCTCATTTTGTTTCCCTCCGTAAAATATCAACCATTTTGTTTAACATATATGCCAATGGAAATACCATCATAAAACTCAATAGACAAGCTTGAAATATATTGTTTATTGGGAGCATTACCTTTTCGCAAAAATATGTTTTGCAAAAAATACAATGTGATATTCCTTGAACATGATATATTTCATAAGATAATTTCAAGAAAAAATCAGGTAACAATTGTTTTTTTTATTTAATCATACTTATCAAACAAACACACACACACTGAAAATTACTGTTATTCCATTGCATATTATAAAAACTGTTTTTGGAGTACGTGTATAGTTAAAAACATTTTGAATAACGCACTAATCAAAGCCATAATCAAGCAAATAACAATTAAAATACTCGATACTTTTATAGTTTTTATTTTTTTATGCAAGGATCCCTCTTGTTCAGAGTAAAAAACACCCACATGGAAACACAATATTGTTTTACAGAATGTAATTGATTGACCAGACTTAACTCTATATATAGAATAGAGCAGAACGCCAATTGCAATGATAAAATATTTATAATAACCTTTGAATCGATATGAAACTGCCCATATTAAGTATCAAATAAGCTGTGCTCGAACATACCACGAATATGGTAACGGAATATCGAATAGTATCAATGCTTTAAAGCAAGCAATAACTCTTTCAAAGCAGGTTAATGAAACGAACATATCTGTATATACAATGCAATAGAATATTTCAGCAAAGTAGAACGGAATTAGTATTTTTTTTATACTATTTATCAGTTTAAAATTGTGTCCGTTTTTATATGATGCATAAAGCCCATACCCTGACATAAAGAAAAACAATCCCACTGGCAAATAGTTAATATCACATAAAACCGGCATACCCAAATGAGATATAACGATAATAATAGCTAAAAAAAACTTTATAGTTTCTTGTACAGAAGGTGAATGTAAATCAATCATAACGAATTAATCAGTCCCATTACTCTTTTACGGCCGCCCCTTAAATCATGACTAAGCAATTTATCCTGAAATCTTTGTCGAGTTTTTTGAGAAGAACCAAGATACATTTTCAAATTACTTTCAATAATTTCTTCATCAGGATTTAAACCAATATAAGTAAAACCATTCTCGTTGCAAACAAAACCATGTTTTTCCTCTCTCTCATTTTGAGCCATTGCAATTGTCGGCACCCCTAGAATAGCAAGTTCATAACCAGTTCGTCCTCTGGACGTAATGCCCATATCACATTGCGTCATCAGTTCAGGCATATTTGACACATCATATAAAACTTCAATATTATCAAACCTATTATAATGTAGCAATTCCTCTACATTCTGTTTCGCTCGTCCAAGCACAACTACAAAGTGGTAATTCCTATAATCAGGTTTTGAAATCATGGTTAGTAGTCTATCTGAATAGTTTTGAGGATCTGCTCCACCAAAAGAAATAAACACCTTTTCTACTTTTTGCTTAATCGAAATAGGCTTATAAAACATAAATGTCTTTCCAGAAATATAGTACTGCTCACCAGCCTTAACCTGAGGCAAATCATTTTCACTAAGAAGTGCATTAAAAACAATATCAGCTTTAATCTGTCCTTCTCCATCATCTTCGAAGTTTATTAGTTTTGCATTAGGCAAAACTGTTCTAAGGCCAATCATATAATCAATAGAGGTCGTCAATATATCATTAATAAAAATTGTATATTGCTCTCTCTTGCATATTTCAAACAGTTCAGCAATCCCATTAACAGGCACTAAATTATGGGTTGTTTTTCCAAAAACGGCCGGATCTGTCTGATTACTATCATAGTAAATATCTGGCTTACTATAAAATTCATCCGCAAGTTCAAGAGCACGATATATGTGACCTATACCTCTTTTATTATTACCATTAACATATATTGCGACCTTTTGTGTATTAAGTGTCGCCACTACTGACTGTAAATCTGTAAATGTATCAACGTCCTGTGACTCAATCTCTGGAACTTCAAAAACATCCACCTCTTTACCTATTCTTGTTTTTGATGTCACAACAGAAGCTTTGGATATCACAAAAGCACCAGTTTCGAAATAGCATGGGGGTAAATATTGACGATTAAGACGTTCTTCATAGTTAGGAACTTTTTTTCCATCCTTTATTCCCCATGACAAATGCGGAGAATTAATTGCCGAAATCAAAGTGTCTAAATTATTATCAATTGCATATTTAATTGCTTTATCCAGTGTTATTACTGAAAGAGTTGGTGATGTAGGTTGCATCGTTATAACATAATCCCAGTCAATAGATTTGTCCACCGCGTCATATATCACCGCATCTAAAGTAACCGCATCTCCACATAACTTTTCATCACGCCATCTAACAGATGCTCCCATTTGTGTTGCAATTATTTTAACTTCAGGAGAATCCGTTGTTACAATCACGTCAGTAATAAACGCTGATGACAAAGCATTTCTTATAGAATAATAAATCAAAGGGTGTCCACAAATAATTCTAATATTTTTGTTGGGAATTCCCCTTGAACCAGCTCGTGCAGGAATAACAGCTAAAATTTTCATAAAAAACCTCATAAATAATAATTATAATATTTGATTACTAGTTACGCTTTCACAAAACGAAGTGTTTTGTATAATATTATTAATATAATACTAAACTGAACTATAATACAAGTAACTATTTTGATAAATGGCTCTTTTTTATGTTGTCAAGCAATGTAAACAATAATAAAAAATTACTTAGTAACATTTAAACTTTTATCAATTATTCTTTCAACATTTTTTTTAATATTTTCTTCAAAAAATAATTCCTTATGCATATAATAATCATCGATTATCGAATTGTTTTTATCTTCAATACATTTTTTTAATGTTATTTTAATATCATCATAATTATCACTGGTTTTATAAGTAAAAGAATACATAGGATCTTTTAACGTTTCCTTGCTTCTATCACTCCATACAACTTGAACCACCTTTCTATTGCATAACGATGCCTCAATCATAGCGGAAGAGAAATCGCCAATCACAATACTTGATAGTTTTAAATCCTCTAATAAAGTTGTATTTTTACGAATATAATTTATTAATTCCCCATACTCAAGTTCATCGATTTCCTCACCAGGGTGTGGGCGATAAAGAAAATTAACGTCCAGTTCATCACACACCTTTAACACCAATTTGGCAATTCTAATATATCCAATTCCTTCATCATAATTAGTATTCTTATAGTTATTGCCCAAGAATAATACCGTTTTTTTATTCGGTTTGTCATTTAACAGTTCAAACGGATAACCAATCACTGTAACACTATCTGGATTTTTATTAAATCTTTTCACATAACAATCTTTTATATAATCAGACCAAGTCCAAAAAATATCTGCAGTATTTGCTGTTTTTAATTTTCCAAAAGACCATTCGTCTGTATATGCACCATGCTGAATAACAACTGTTGGTATTAACATTCTTTTGGCCACAATCATAATCAATCTTTCCATAAACCTTTTGTCATTACCAACTATAACAAGATTAATATTATTCTTCGCAAAATAACGTTCAACTCCACATGCCGCTTTTTCAGCAAAGGTCATATCATGCGTAATGTAGCTTTTATCAATACACTTCATCCAAGTTCTGTAAAAATGTTGATGATAACCCTTGTTTCGAAATTCTCTATAAATCTTTATTGAATCATGAAGCAAATAGATATTGTACGAATCACTCAAAACATCGGCTATTCTTGAAAATCTATGCTCTAAAAAAAGTATATTTTTTTTTTCGTTAGTGAATCGCTTCTTATCTTGATAAAAATTAATCAAATATTTCAAAAATCTAGTCTTCTTCTTATTCTGTTCTTTTATCTTACATGGATACAATTCGGAGTAATATCTACCCTGACCAATCGAATCAAAAATCTTTTTGTCCTGAAACAAGTCTTCATATTCTATCTTATTTATATCCTGCATTATTTACTATCAAACCTCTTTTCAGTATTATGTTAATCTAATTCTCTTTTAACCAGATTCCTATTTTTGTGTTTTTATCTTTTAAATAAACCCTGCATCTACTTAGTGGAGTAAAAAGCCAAATATATGTTATTAATGATGTCCCCGTCAACAAATCCTTAAATAAAAACAATTGCCAAGCTCCACTTATAATAAAATACATTCTAGTCATTAAAATAATGCCAAACAGACTATTATTATTAGTCGAAAAAATGACATAATTTGTCACAAAAACAACTAAGCATCCAAATATTATAGCAAAAACAATACATCCAGGCACTCCAAGATAATAATATGCCGAGGCATATCCAGCTTCCGTATACCTTGAACCATAAATTATGAAAGCATCAACTTTGTTTCTTGGGGCACAAATATACATTATATTGTATATTCCGTGTTTAGCTCCAACTAGCTCTTCAGCAGAATTATATCTTCTAAATTGACCCGCCAATTCATTATCTATTTTTGAAATATTATTGTTATCAGATGTGACTTCATAAGTCTTCCAAAACAGCTGACCTTGTTCGGCCAATCGATTTTGTAAATATATATTTATTCCCGCATTTTGATTTTGAATTCTTGTAAAAATAAAAGCCGCTCCCAGTACAAGTACAATCGTCAAAGTAACAACAACAAAAAAAACCTTTTTTAAGATCTTTTCTTTAATATTTATTCTAGAAAAACATATTATACAAAAAACACAAAACAAGCCAAAAAAGGAGCCAAATTTATTCCCAATCCATAAATAATACAAGCAATATATTCCTACTGTAATCAAACCCATAATCTTATGTACTCTTTTCTGACCATAAACAATACAAACTATTGGAATCACGACAAAAAACTGGGCCCATTTTGATAGATAATTCCATATTCCACTATTGAATCCCATCGAAGAAAATGTCATACGATCCACGTTCATTTTAAGCGCAGAATACGGCAAAATATGCACAAAAATCAATGTATAGATAAGTAGGACAAAGCAATTTAGAATAATAAGATAACGTTCATTTATTTTATCATCATTTGAATGACTACCTTTTACATATTTTTTTGACATAATATTATCAAGTTCAAAAATACACGTAAAGAATACCATCTGAGATAAAATGAGATTGGGAAGAGCTCCAACATAACGTGTTTGAGTTCCAAGTTCTACCAAGAAGAAATCTCCAAATTCACACACCAAGCACCCTATGACATTGGCTGTCATCATAAAAAAGAAATATAGATACTTAAGAATAATCCTTGGACTATCCATCACAAATATTAATTCAAAAACCAAAAAAATCAAAAAAGATAAAACACTTGATACACGAAAAGAGGAAAACAAACAGCATAAAATCACAAATGAAAAAGCAAGTATATAATATACTATCCTACTTCTATTATTATTTAAAACAGTACACTTCCCTCTCATAAAGCTCTACTCCACGTTAATTAGTATATATTTACTTCTATTAAAAAATAGTTTTTCTTTTTTTTACTTCCATAATAAGATAAATTCCCAAAGAAACTCCAATAATCCATCTAATAACAACAAGCTCACTCAAAAAATAATATATACAGCATCCAACAATAACAACTAATAAACCATAAATCAAGGATTTATATGAAAGCGGATACTTTTCAAGTGTCCATGTATTAACAACGATTGTATGTAGGATTGCTAAAGCAACATATGATAGTAATGTCGCAAGTCCAGCACCGTACATACCAAATCTAGGAATCATTACATAATTTAGTACAATATTTGTAATTGCTGCCAGCACAGTTCCTATTGCTACTATCTTTGGCTTTGCATTATAAAATTCATAATTAACAGCGAATTGATAAATAAATGTCGAATAAACTGCTAAAACTAAAATTGGAATTAAAGAAACACCCCCCCAATAATCGGAATTTGCAAATAACTTTACAACTTCTCTGGATAGCATTAAAAAGCCTAGCGTTATTATTGTAAAAACTTGGACATAATTCTTTACTTTCGTTTGTAAGTTTTCATAACTTTTGGACGCTAAATTATCATACAAAAATGGGCACCATGAGTTGTTTAAAGCATTTAAAATAGCCGTTACAATAGCTACAAAAGAGTAAAAAAAACTATATATACCTATTTGGTCTCCGTTAGTTCCCATTTTCTCCATCATAATCCTATCAGACTGCCCTAATATCTGTTGAGAGAGCGTATGAAACACAATGGGAAATCCAAAACCTATGCTATACTTCCAATATTCTTTATTAAAACCATATGGCTTTTCTTTAAACATTAGTAGCCATACTACAAAACCAATAAACAACTCCGGAATCGCAACCCCAATGACTCTTCCGAGATATAATTCAGAGCTATCACCCCACCATTTTTTTACAATTAATATAGAAACTACTGTTGTTGTCGACAACATAATAACCGACATCAACATATTCTTAAAAGCTTGTTTTTCATAAGTCCACGACAAATTTGCAAAATTACAAACATATTCGAAATATGCTTGAACTAATAGCAACAAAAATATGCTAAATGAATATCCTGTAAGAGCTAAAATACTTCTTCTAAATATAAAAAAAATAACTACAAAAACAGCTGCAATTGCTGTTCCCTCTATTAAAGTACTTGATCTAAACTGATAATAGTCTTTTTTGAACTTATATAAACCAGTCCCCAGTGACGAACCTACATTCATACAAATGAAACAACTAATTATAGTAAGCCATGAAATATAAATTGAATACATACCAAACTG
>AUXO017540345.1_pt1 | contig 12881 bp, 8 predicted proteins | sample 768731 | NCBI WGS metagenome assembly AUXO01 (sample SAMN02715735, study PRJNA202380) | gut metagenome | biome: sheep rumen | host: Ovis aries | place: New Zealand: Palmerston North
TAATAATTTAGGTCAAAAGTATAAGAAGGAATTTATTTCTAAAATGCTTGAGGATTTAAATATTAAACAAGCCGTAAGAGCTGAAGAGCTTTCTATAGAAGATTTTGTTAAGATGGCAGATTATATTGAGGATAATTATGATTAAAGAAAATGCGTATGCAAAAATCAATTTAGCCCTAGAGGTAATGGATGTAGAGGATGGATATCATAAGGTGAATAACTTAATGATTCCTATTGAATTACATGATGAGCTAACATTTACTAAAAATGATGAAATTGTTATTTTAGATGATCCTTTTCCAGGAGAAAACATAATAGAAAAGGCTGCAAGATTATTCTTTCAAAAAACGAATATTTCTGGAGGCGTATTAATCACAGTAAAGAAAAACATTCCTCATGCGGCAGGCTTAGCTGGAGGCTCTACCGATGCGGCAGCTACCCTAAAGGGATTAAATAAGCTATATGATGCAGGATTAACAAGAGATGAGCTAATTGAAATGTCAGCAGCTCTTGGATCGGATGTTGGCTTTTTTGTTGATACAAAGATAGCACTATGTACAGGTAGAGGAGAAATTATTGTTCCTCTAGATGTTACTCCACCTAAGCTTAATGTTTTATTAATTAAGCAAAGAATTGGATTATCTACTGCGATGATTTATAAGAATTATACCTATGATGGTACTAGCAAAAAGGATAAAATTGATAGCATCATTGAAGCCCTAAGAGCTAAGAAGATAGAAGAAGTAAAGAAGAATATCTTCAATGATTTAGAAAATGTAGCTCTTAAGGTATCAGAAACATTAAAGAAATCCTTTGATAGAATAAAGGATGCTGGAATTGATGTTCATATTTCTGGTTCTGGTCCTACAATGTATGTATTAGATCCTACAATGGAGGAAATATTAAAAATAAAAAGTGCCGCAAAAGCGGACACCTTTATATTGCTTACAAACACATTCTAAATGGATGTGTTTTTTTTATAATATTTCTTTGTTGAAATGGCCTCTAGTTTCTAATTCCTTGTTGAAGGTTTTCTTCATATCCCCATTTAGCTTATCCTTTAGGTTTTGGATAATTTTAATAGATTCATTATAATCCTCAACAGTTAATTGGATTCTATAGGTATTAATATGTGGTAATTCATCTAATTCATCCATTAGATTTAATACCTTACCATTTAAGATGGTTGTTGTACAATCCTTGTGGTTAATGATTGGGAATTCTCCAAATTCATCCTTTAGGATATATTTGTTTTCTCTACATTTACCACATTGATTATTCACCTTAAGTGGACAGTAGTGGGTAAACATCATTAAGGAATGACCATAAACAATCATTTCTAGATTAGGGTATCCACCACAGGCTTGTTTATAATCTCTTACTAAATCATCAATTTGAGATTTATTGATTTCTAAGGATAGGCATACTCTATTTACTCCAAGCTTATGAAGCATGTATACAGCCTTATAATTTACTACATTCATTGTAAAATCAGAAGCAATTTTGTTTTTACCCTTGTAGTAATATAATCCGCCATATCCACCAACTAATACTTCGCCATCCCTTTTATCATAGGTAACCTCGTTTCTTCTTATGTAATTATCGAAGTAAATGATATCAATACCCATATCCTTTGCAGCCTTATATTGCTCTTCTGTAGTACAAAATACAGATATATTCTTTTCCTCCTTAAAAGATATCTGATCTAGCACGATATCTTTTTTTATTACAGGAAGTCTTTTAACTAATCTTTCTTGATTCATTAAATCAACGATAATTCTTCTTAAATCATTGATTTTTCCAATTGGAATAAAAATATTATCAGCATTAAATTCTAGGCTTGCTAAGGAATAAATAGAATCATTAAGCTTAGATAATTGCTTTAAGAAGGTATTATAATCGGTTGGCTTATTTTCAGCCTTATCGATTTTGTAATCCGTAGTATAGGATACAGTTTTACCCTCGCATTCTGCGATGATAGTTAAATAGTCACTAGCAGAAGCATAAATTGTTATATGTAATGGGAATCTTCTAAATTCCTTTGGATAGGATTTTTCTAGCTCCTCTGTATATAGGATATCCTTTGTTTTATAAACCTTATCACTAACGAATAGCTTTTCTTTTATTTTGATATAGAATTTCTTATCCGCATTTGCAATTAAATTTTCATTTGCATCAAAGATTCTAGTTAAGGATAAATTAACATCCACTCCATTATGGTCAATTCTTATGATATCTCCTTGATTTACCTTGCTGGTGATTGTGATTTCATAATATCCATTTCTTTTACCTGAAACATAACCAATTAGGTAACCGAAGTTATTTGGCTTTAATACATTTGTGATATTCTTTTTATCCTCACCAAAGATATATCCCTTTGTAAATGTTCTATTGAAGGTCTTTAATAAATTGAAATCCTCGCCCTTAGCTAATTTAGAATCCAATGCATTTCTATAGGTTTTAATGATATTAGCTACATATACAGGCTCCTTCATTCTTCCTTCAATTTTTAAGGAATCTGCAATCTTTAATGAATCAATGTAATCAATTGTTTTTAAGTCCTTCATAGAAAGAATATAAGAAGTACCTAAGGATTGATTTTGTGTCACATTAATAAGCTCATATGGCTTTCTACAAGACCCAACACATCTACCCCTATTTCCGCTTCTATAGCCAATTAATCCAGACATATAGCACCCACCACTATAGGATACACAAAGTGCACCGTGGACAAAGATTTCAAGAGGAATTTTACATTCCTTTTTGATTTCCTTTATCTTTTCTATTGGAACCTCTCTAGATAATACAACCCTTTTCGCACCAAGCTCCTTGAATAATAAGGTACCCTCTTTATCATCAATACCCATTTGTGTAGAGGTATGTGCTTCAAGTAATGGATAATTCTCAGTTACATAAGTAAAAATAGCTAAATCCTGTATGATTAATCCATCAACACCAAGGCTATATAATTCATCAATTTGCTTGTACGCATCCTCAAGCTCACTATCGAATACGATGGTGTTCATGGTGACGTAAACCTTGACATTTCTTAAATGGCAGTATATAATAGCATCCTTTAGTTCTTTTAAATCAAAGTTATTTGCGTAGGCTCTTGCGCCGAAGCGATTCATACCTAAATATATAGCATCAGCACCGTTAGATACTGCTGCAATTAATGCTTCCATATTGCCTGCAGGGGCTAATAGTTCGCTCATAACATCAACTCCATTCCCAGCATTTATTATAACTTTTTTTATACTTTTTTTGTATAAAAAAATGTTAATTCTGAGGTTATTTTGTTTTGGGAGTTATCAATCGCTTAAAATATTAACGAAAATAACGAAATTTTTGAAAAAAACAACTCGATTTTTATTATAATTATTTACAATAATTAAAATAATTGATAAAATATATTAGACCACTCGGAGGAGTTATAATGAAGAAAAATCTTTTGATTTTTGGAGTTTTAGCTTTTGTTTTTGCTTTAGCTTCCTGTCATAGGAACAAAAACCATAGCACTGAAACTTCAACAAGCACGAATACTACAAGTGCAACAAGTACGCTTGTGTCAGAAGATGTGGGTGAAATTTTAAGTGAATATTCAAAGCTTACAAAATATACTGTAATAGAAGAAACAAATGCCACTACTCAGGATGGAGCAACCCATCAAGCCATAAGAACATCAAATGTAGATAAGAGTAAGGGCTATGTAAATTCTAAAATTTTATATGATGGTGAAAAAACAGGTTTTGTTAAGCTAGTTAATAACAGCTATTACTATCAGCTAGACGATGTTGGACATAAGGTGAATTATGAAAGATCAAGCGATGCCTTTGAATCGGTTGGTATTTCTAAAATGTTCCAGCTAGAATATACAGTAAAGCAAAACGTAGCTTCCGCATTTATTAAGGACACAGCAGTTGCTGAAAAATTTTATAATTTATTCTTAAACGTTAATTTGGATTTGAAAACAGATTATGAATTTAATCCTCTTACTTTTTTAAGGGTTTATATAGAGTTTGAGAAAAAAGAGATACAAAAGATCACCTTTGATTTAGGATTTGTATATGGTTCCTTTTATTCAAGCATCACAAGAGATATTACATTTGTTGATGAGGACTTTGAATATGAATCCATGGATTTATCTAGTGGAGATAAGTATTATGTTAATACTGCAGATACCCTAGATACCTATGTAATTGAGATGGTAGGCGAATATGGCGATGCCATCTATATAAAATCTGGTGATTTTGATATGCTAATTGATTCTGGTAATTCAAAGGATGCACCTAATGTTGATGCAATGTTACAGGAATATTGCCTAGATCATAAGCTTGAAATGCTAATTGCAACGCATGGACACGCAGATCATATTGGTGGATTCCAAGCAGGAGCGTTAAATTCTATTGAAAATGTAGATTTAATCGTTGATTATGGGTATACCGATAATGATTATTATGAAAGATATAGAACATATTTTAATTCAGATTATTATGCAGCCTATGACTGTGTTAATTTCCAAAATGGTGCTTATAAAATCTTTAATTTTTCAAGCAATTTATCCGTTGAGATATTAGACACAGGACAATATGCAGAAAAAAATAAGCCACTTCATAGTGACTGTTCTGATGAAAATGAGCATTCGGTTGTATGCTTATTAACCTTCGGAAAGAACACATATTTATATACAGGTGATATTTCAAGAAATTATGAAGACTATTTAAGAGATGAGAACATTGAAAATGTCACAGTATATAAGGCTGCACATCATGGTGCAGTATCGAATAATACAAATTCAGTTTCATTCTTGAATTATATCAATCCGGATATTTGTGTTGTTTCAGCATCAATTGTTGATCAAAATAACTGGCAATCACAAATGCATCCAACAAAAGGCTTTGTATCAAGAATTTTAAAAACGGATAAAATTCGACAATCAAAGAACTTATATTTTAATGGTACAATGGGTACTATTCATCTACAAGATAATGGAATTGACCTTCCAACCGTTACAGGCTTAGGAGCAAAGAGGGGCTATTACTTTAATGGCGAGCTTGTTAGTGGGGAGGATAATAAAAAACTCGTAGACACTATTTTCTACCAAAACAGATAATAACTTCAGGAGGTTTATATGGAAGTAAAATTAGTAGGCTTAACAAAGGAATTTGCTGAGCAAGGTAAGAAGAAAAAGAAAGGAGAGCCAGCCGAGAAGGTTGTAGCTGTAGACCATATCGATATTGATATTCCAGATGGAAAGCTAATTGGTTTACTTGGACCTTCTGGATGTGGTAAATCTACAACACTTTATATGATTGCAGGTTTACACAAGCCAACGGATGGACATATCTTCTTTGGTGAAAGAGACGTAACAAATTTACCACCAGAAAAAAGAGGAATTGGTCTAGTGTTCCAAAATTACGCACTATATCCTCATTTAACAGTTGCAGAAAACTTAATGTTCCCACTTGAAAGCCGTGGTGAAAAGAAGGCAACTGCTTATCCAAAGGCATTAGAAATGGCTAAGCTTGTTGGTATTGAAAACCTAATGGATAGAAAGCCAGGTCAGATGTCTGGTGGTCAGCAGCAAAGAGTTGCGATTGCACGTGCATTAGTAAAAATGCCAGAGGTATTATTACTAGATGAGCCACTATCTAACCTTGATGCTCGTCTAAGATTACAAACAAGAGAAGAAATCAAGAGAATTCAAAAAACTACAGGAATCACAACAATCTTCGTTACACATGACCAGGAAGAGGCAATGTCTATTTCTGATGAAATCGTAGTAATGAACTTTGGTGTAGTACAGCAGATTGGTGTTCCTCAGGATGTTTACAATGAGCCAGTTAATGAATTCGTTGCAAAATTCTTAGGTACTCCACCTATTAATATTGTTGTAGGTACACATAGTGCTGATGGAATCAAATTTGGCTTCCAAACCTTCGTAGAGGATTACGATAAGGAAGGATTAGCTGAGGGTGATGAGATTCATATTGGTATTCGTCCCGAATCCTTTGTTATTGATCCAAATGGAAAGTATGAAATGAATGTTGAATTCGTTGAATATATTGGTAGAGATAAAACAGTTATCTTTAAGCTTGATGGTATTGAGGATAGAACATTTAAGTGTATTATCCCTGCTACTGTTGCAGTAGAGCCAGATCAAACTTATAAGTTCTCTTTAGCTAAATATTTTGTATTCGATAAAGAAGGAAGGAGACTTAAATAATGCTTGAATGGAAAAAGGATTGGTGGAAAGCACTTATCTGCTTGGCTCCAATGGTTATCCTAATGGGCATATTTACTTTCTATCCAATCTTCAATACAATTTATAGCTCATTCAGATATTATGAAAAGCATATTATTTCTCCAGGTAATATCTATTATGAGTTAAGCGGTGGTGGATTTGCTGAATATGGTAAAGTATTTGGCGATTACAAATTTTGGAGATCTATCGGAGTAACTGCATTACTTGCAATTATTTCCGTTCCAATTTCAATTGGTACATCACTATTAATCTCTGTTTTATTGTGTAAATGTAAGAGATTGAAGGGTGTATTCCAAACAATTTTCTTCCTACCATATGTAACTAATGGTATCGCATTTGGTATGGTATTCGCTTCAATCTTTGCATCCAACGGTTTGGTTAATGCATTGTTTAGAACCACAATCAACTGGATTGGTGATAAGGGTGGTATGAATAATACCGTTGCATTCTGGGCTGGTATTTTCGTAATTGTAATACATAGCGTATGGAATGGTCTTGCATTCAAGATTTTAGTATTCGTTGGTGGTATTGAAGGAATTAATAAGCAGTATTATCAGGCTGCTGAGCTAGATGGTGCTTCTAGATGGAGAGTATTTAGAAAAATTACTCTACCATTATTAAGCCCAATGGTTTTATATATTTCTATTACTTCATTAATTGGTGCCTTAAAGGCGTATGCATCCATCGTTTCTATTTATGGTGAAACAATGGGTAACGGTAGTGATGAAACATTTATGACAGCTGTAGGTTATATTTATTCAAGCTTCAATACCGTAACCGGTGCAAACCAGATTCAGATGCTTCCAAAGGCATGTGCATCTGCCGTAGTATTATTCATCTTCATTATGATTATTACTGGTTTCCAGATGCTATATAACAAGAGAAGGGTTCATTACTAGGAGGGTTTTTATATGGAAAAATACTTTGAAAATGAAGCCGAAGCTAAAAAATATAAAAGAATATCTATTGCTAAGGATATTGTAGTTTATCTATTATTGACTGCGTTTGCAATATTTACATTAATTCCATTCCTATGGATGATCTTTACTGCATTTAAGTCTACAAATGAAATTCAGGATACTACAGTACTACAGACATTCCTACCAAAGCAGTGGACAAACAATTTTGCAATTTTCTTTACAAATGAAAAGTATATGAAACTATGGAGATACATGGGAAATACAATTCTTGTAGGAGCAATTACAACAATCCTTCAGGTTGGCGTAACTATTCTTGCAGCATTTGCATTTGCTAGATTATCCTTCCGTGGTAAAAATTTAATTTTTGGTATTTTACTTGGAACAATGATGATTCCTGGTGAAATGATGATTATTACAAACTATACAACAGTAAGTAACTTAGGTTGGATCGCAGAAGGAAACTGGAAAACATTCCTAGCACTTATTTTCCCATTCATTTCTTCTGTATTCTATACATTCTTCCTAAGACAGAATTTCAAGCAGATCCCAGATGAGCTATATTATGCAGCTAAGGTTGATGGTGTATCTGATTTCAAGTACTTAGTTAAGGTTATGCTTCCTATTGCTAGACCAGCAATTACAACCGTTGTAATTCTATCTATGATTGGTAGCTGGAATGCATATATTTGGCCAAGAACAGTAACTAACAATCCAGATTTAAGCTTAGTTACAAATGGTATCATGGAAATGTTCCGTGACGAAAATGGTTTAATTACTAACAACCTAGTAATGGCAGGTATGGTATTAGTATCCTTACCTCTATTAATTGCGTTCGTAGTATTTAAAAAATATATTATGAACGGTGTAAGCCGTGCAGGTATAAAAGGATAAAAAGGAGATAAAAAATATGAAGAAAAAAGTTTTAATTGCAGCTCTTGCAGGAGTTGCAGTAGCAACCTCCTTCTCATTAACATCCTGTAAAACAACAGTAGATGGTGCAGGAGAGGATTTAAAGGTTGTAAGCTTAGACGAATTAAAGAAAGAAGAAACTACCATTGAATTCTGGCATTCCTTCGGTGATTCTGTGTCTAAGGCTCTAAATTTATTACTAGAGGGTGACGAGGAAGAAGGCATCCAGGGCTTTGATGATTGGTGTGCTGAGCAAGGCTACAAGATCAAGGTTAATGTAACAAATAAGGGTGGAGGATACGATGGATTACGTAAGGCAGTAAACATGGGTACTAAATCCAAGGCAGTTCCTACATTATTATTAGGTTATCCTGACCATTTCGCCGATTATATTGCAAACAAGATTTTATTACCTCTTGATGAATATGTTAATGCAGAAGATGAAAATATCGCTTTAGAAGGCGGTGCTGCAGATTTCATTGATACATATTGGAAAGAAAATCAGATGGATGTTAATGGTGATGGAAATAAGAATATTGCTGGTATTCCATTCAATAAGTCTACTGAGATTATGTGCTATAACTCCAATTTAGTTGATCCAATTTTAAAGGCTAAGGGCTATGGTACAGTTGATGCTAGCGGAAACGTTACTTGGACAAATCCTACATGGGAAGAAGTACTTGATGTTTCTAAATATATCGTTGAAAACAAAACTACTTTAAAGTACACATATAAGGGCGCTGAATACGATATTTCTCCAGATATGAAGTATCCTACATATATTGACTCTGAGTCTAACTTCTTTATTTCAACATCTCGTCAGTGGGGTGGCGAAGGAGCTTATACACTAGAGGATGGTACAGTTACAGCATATAACTCTTCAACAAGAGAGGCTATGGAATATTTCATGGCTGCAGCAAACAAGGGCTATATCGAATTACCTAAGGCTGGTGGTACTGGTTCTTATGGTTCATCTTATATGCAGGTTAGAAAGGCATTCATTTCTATTGGTTCAACTGCAGGTGTAAAGAACAATGCAGCATCCTTAGCTTATGAAATGAAGGCTACAACAGCTCCACAGAAGAGCTATGAGGAATCCGCTAATCAGGCAGTTATTCAGCAGGGTACTAACCTAGCTATCTTATCTGCAAACTCTAACAACAAGACTAGACTTGCAGCTTGGTTATTAATTAAGTTCTTAACAAATACAAAGAACCAGACTATTTTCTCTACAAATTCTGGTTATATTCCAGTTAGAAAGTCTAGCCAGGAATCTGAGGAATTCGCTGAATTATTAGCAGCAGCAGATCCATCTAATTTCAATTACGCATTCAACGGTGCAGTTGCAAAGGGCTTAACTGCAGCATTCGAAGAGCAGAAGTATTTCTATACTGATCCAGCATTCAATGGTTCTTCTGTAGTTCGTGATGAAATCGAAGTAGCCGTTAAAGATATGTTCTTACATAGCAAGTCATATGATGAGGCTATGACTGCTTTCTATACAAAGATGGCAGATTTCGGTATTGAAACTAAAAAGACTGCATAAGATTAAAGAAATGTAGGTAAAGATTATGAATAAGAAATTAATTGCAGGCTTATTCTCATTAGTAGGACTATTTGCAATAGCTTCCTGTGGTGAGGGTGAAAAAACAACAGTTGCCACAACAGAAGAGGCCCCTGAGGTTTACTTCGATAATCAGGTAACATATGATGAATCAAATCCTACAGCTGTATATGACCATTATTTCTCTAACCAGTTAACCTTTGCTTCTACAGGAACAACCGTTAACAAGAATAAAAAGGGCGAACTTGCTGGCGACTTCATCAAGGATGGAGTTGCTAGACTTGCTCTTAAGTCATATACAGATGGAGATACAGCAGTATTCTATTTAAACCAGTATAATGCAAGTGCTACATCAGATACATTTACAGTAGCTGGTAAAACATATCCATATGTTACTATTCGTTTCTTAGGTATTGATACTCCAGAATCAACATCATCTATTGATCCATGGGGTAAGGCAGCATCTAAATATGGTAAGGAATTATTAAAGAATGCTGCAGGTATTATCGTTGATGCATCTCAGCTTGAAACTGATGCTTCAACAAAGTATTCTGATAGAAAAGATTCCAACGGTACTCGTTGGTTAGGCTTAGTTTGGTATTGCCCTCAGGGTGGAGACCCAGAGGATTTATCACAATATAGATCCTATCAGTTAGATTTAATTGAGGAATGCTACACATTCGCAACTTCATTTAAGGATAATCGTTTTGGTTATACTGCAGATAAGTCAAAGGAGCCAATTCTTTATACTCGTTATAAGGAGGCTACAGATAAGACTGGTGCAGTAGAAAAGAGATATGGTTCATTAAAGCTTGATGAATTATTCTATGAAGCAGGAAACCGTATGGAAAGAACAGGTAAGGTTTTACGTATTCAAGGTGAAACTGACCCTAACTTCGATTATTCTAAGACTCCAACAGTATTAACTATTACTGAAGCTCTTAAGAATATTCAAGATAACCCAGAAAGCAATTATATGACAAGAGGTACATTCGTACAGCTTAGTGGTGTAATTACTCGTTTTGTTGGTACTAACCTATATATTATGGATAGAGAAGGAACTCCTTTATATATCTATATGGGTATTGATGGTAACTCTATTGACTCTATGTTCAAGCAGGGCGATACAATTTCAATTCGTGGTAGATTATGCTCTTATGGTGGACAATATCAGATGAGTGGTGTTGAATTTAAGTCTTCAACATTTAAGAAATTAACTGGTGAGGATGCAATTCCTATGCCAGAGCCAATTGATTTAGACGCTGTTAAGGCAGGAACTGCTACTGATGCAGATGGAAATGCTATCGTTTATAACGTTGATTACATTAAGTCAATTTTAGGTAAGCCAGTAACATATACATTAACAGTAGCAGCTGGAGCATCCCTATCCATGTCTAAGGATTCATCATTCTCTTTAACTGATACAGTAGTTATTCCAGGATTAGAGGGAATTGTAAAGGATTATGATGAGGATAAGCTACAGGTACGTATTAATGGTACATTAGCTCCAGGATATGCATTTACTGATTTTGGTACTTATAAGAAGGGCTCTACAATGAATGGTTCTGCAAATGGTGGAACTTATAAGGTTACTGGTATTATGAGTATCTATTTAGAAGACGATTATACTAAGGCAGAGGTTAATCCAAGCTACCAGATTGTAGTTGGTAACCGTCCAATTGTTGACAATGGTGATGGTACAACAACTGTTGTTAACGAAATCGTTAAGCAATAATTTTTTGGATTTTACAGGAAAAACCTGCTTAATCACAATACAAAAACAATATAGGAAAGGAAAAAATTACAAAATGAAAAAGAAGAATTTAGCATTAATTGCATTAGCAGCAATTACTGCAACTGCAACCCTAAGTGGTTGTAACAATGATGCAAAGCCAGCTGAAACAACATCAGGCGAGCCAGCAGCTACTACATCAATTGATATCGATAAAGAGGATAGAGAAATTGTTGAAGCAGCAAAGAGCGCTTTAACTGTTGCATCAACAGCAACTACAGATTTTACACTTACTGTATCTGCTGCTGGTGGAGCAAGCATCGCATGGACATCAAACAATGCAGCCATTACTATTAATGGTAATACTGCAAAGGTAACTAGACCAGGATTTGGTCAGCAAGATGTTACAGTTACATTAACTGCAACTATTGTATCTGGAAATATTACTGATACAAAGACTTTCGAAGTAACAGTTTCTGCAATCGAAGATGAATCTGAAACAGTTGCTGAATTAAAGGCAAAGGATAAGGATGCTGAAGTATACGCACACGGTGTTGTTACTGGCTTCTTATATGGAAATACAACTGCAGATCCAACTGAAAGCAAGAAGGGTTTCTACTTAACAGATGGAACTGATACAATTTATGTATACGATTCTGCTGCAGCAGAAGAATTAGAAGATAATCAGGAAGTATATTTTGCTGCAATCGTTGATGAATATTCTGGAGCTAAGCAGTTAAAGAGCGTTACTGAATTAGCTATTTTAGCTGATGATGCTACACCTGATTTCTCATATGCTACAGTTTTAGCAAATGATAAGGAATTAAAGGCTGCAATCGATTTAGGTGCAAATGCAGTTGGTAATACATATGAATTCTTAGCACAGGTTTACTGCAATGCTTATGGTTCATATTCTGTAGAGCCAATTGATTATGAAAATAATAATGCATCTTGGGGTGTATATTTCGCTGGTTCTTCCTCATTCTCATTACAGGAATATGGTAAGGAATTAAAGGGTAAGGATGTTGTTCGTGTTGTATTCTATGTTAACTCTACAAATTCTTCTAATAAGGGTAGAGGTAATATTTTAGCAGTTAAGCCATTAACTGAAGCAGATAAGAAGGCATCAGTTGGTTTAGTATTAGGAAATGCTGTTAAGCTTAATGGTTTATACACAGAAGATACTACAATTGCATTACCTACTAAAATTGAAGGATATGAAGATTTCGATATTAATTGGGCATTAGAAGCTCCAGCTACTGGTGTAGAAATTGTTGAAGACGCTGAGACTCACGCAAAATCATTACAACTTACTGCATCTGCAGATATTACTGCATTTAAGTTAGTTGGTACAACTTCTTATGAAACTGAAGAATTAGTATATACTGCAGCTACAGGATTAACTGAATGGGCAGCAGACACTACTTATTACACAAGAAGTGGTGAAGAAGGCGCTTATACTTATACAGCAGTTGATCAGGCAACAGTTAC
>AUXO012504217.1_pt1 | contig 12876 bp, 6 predicted proteins | sample 768731 | NCBI WGS metagenome assembly AUXO01 (sample SAMN02715735, study PRJNA202380) | gut metagenome | biome: sheep rumen | host: Ovis aries | place: New Zealand: Palmerston North
TCATCTTCAGGGTCATACTTGAAATGAACAGTTACATCATATTTCTTCATAACATTCAATTTTTAGAAATTCATTCTGCAAAGATAAGAAATTTTTGGTTGAGATATCCAAATCCCAACCAAAATTTTAAAATTTTAACATCATTGATTTATTAAGTAAGTTAAATATTTACGAAGTTCAATTAGTATATCATCAGAGATTAAAAAAGGGAGCTAATTAATAGCCCCCTATTTGCTTCCTCATTCAATCTTTTTTGATAATGCAGGATGAATTCAATGGTCAGACAATAACCGAAAAGAACCTGCCGCGCGTAAATTATCTTAATGTTTCTTTCATTGCTTGCAGCTTTGCTATCTCTGCATCAAGTTTCTCAATCTCTCTCTGCTTGAAACCATCGATGAACTCCTGGCAGAACTTCATGACTGCCTTCGCATCCTCTACTGTGCCATGCTTAGATTCAAACAAGTCCTTCACCTTGTTAGGCACGGAGTTCTTTATACGGGCATCCTCACGCATCTTCTTCAAGTCATAGTAGAAGTTAATCTTAGCAACCTTACCTGCATCATCAAGTGCATTGTACTTCTTTTTCTGGCAAGCAGGGATGATACTCTCGTTCTCCTTGATGAACTGCTGCATCTCTTCAGCCGTCATGTTGTTCTCTACTACGTTCATGTTCTCGTTCTTAACTTCATTCTTTTTCATAATTGTAAAATTTAAAAAGTTTGTAAATTCTGTTTTGTCCTTTAGACATTGCAAAACTACAAACTTTTTTTAAGACTTATTCACATTATGTAAGATATTTTCACATAGCAGTGATTTTTTAACAAAATGTTACATATTAATTTGAATTGAAATGTATCCAATAAGAACCGTTACTTATCAAGCATCCTGTATCATCTGTATATCCACTTTCTGGTATAGAATTAATACCACTTCCATTATTACCAGGAACAAATTTATTTGTATTATCACAAGTAAATCTTATTCCTTTTGGAATGCCTTTGAACAATATTTTCTTGCCAGGCCAATAGCTTGGGTCAGGTAAATTAATTGTCATATCAGATGAACCGACATTACATATAAGACCAACCTGTGCAATTGTAGGTGTACCATTTGTTGTAGATGCTGACAAATTGAATGTAGAACCTGATGTATTAAGTACAGGAACACAAGAACTTATGTCACACCATTTAGCAGCCCCTGCATTATCACCAGTTAATCGGTCATTTACTAACCATGCAGCATCTTCACTAGCACCTGGAATATCACCATTAAGCATCATTGTACGCATGATTCCAATTGGTGTAACTTTGAAGTTATGACGTCTGTTTCTTACAAGGAATGCATAATCATCGTCTCGCCCCGGATTCTTATACTCGCCCCACCATGTATATTCATAGTTATATCCACTATTTCCTGAAGTAAATATTGCGCCATCTACAGATATTCTTTGAGCACCATCTAATTGTACATATGTATCAAATGTATAGGATGTTTCGTAATCTCCAGCATTATTTCCAGCTCCTTGTGTCCAGAATGACATTGTAGACTTAACATATAATGCTTCAGTTGTTGATGGTGTATACTCTAAATCAGCATTAAATGGATAACCATAGAAGTTTCTAGTTATCGTAGACCAAGTATCGAATGTATATTCTTTAGTTAATCTAACATCATTGCTACTATTAAGAATTTGTACTTTCCAATATATTTTTGTAATAGTTCTATTTGGTCCAACATCGATTAACTTGGTATTATTATTTGTATTCGATATTCCAGTAAATATCAAATTTTGTACTTTACAAGGAACATCACTGCTAAATGTACCAATAGCTACTTTATTAAATTCTACAGTAAACGGTGAACTTGAACTTGAAGAAGATTTATTGCCTGTAACTACATCTGTAAATGATTTAGAACCAGTAAACTGATAGTCTTTAATCTGACCCATCTTGTCATTTCTAATCTGTACAGTACTTGTTTTTGCTGCATCCCATACTTGGAATCCGCAGTTTGGATTATATATGTTAAGAGTACCGTTTACATTAGTATTGTCTGAGTTCAGATTGATTTGTCCATTAGTAATGTCAATGCCTGTCTTCTTAAGACCTTCATCTGTTTCTTGATATACGTTCAATGCAATTTGGTCTGCTGCAATATCCAATTGAGCTGTATTTACTACTCCTCTTTTTGAAACACCATATTTGTCAAATAATTCAGGAGTTGACCATGATGTTGGAGTACCGTATGACATAGTTCCATCATCAGCAATACTAATTGTACGAGTACGACGACATATCCAAGTATAAGGATATGCCTGAGTTGGCTTAGCATTAGAATCATATGCTGCTTTACCATACCAACCGATTGGCATTGTCTCCCATATTCCAGATGAAGGTGTATTTGGAGCAGAATTTGTATCAGTACGTCTATAAATAAATTGCTCTATGTCAGAATCATTTTGTAATTCACCACTATTTGCATATTGTAAGTTGTTTACACTTAAGTTGATATTATCCCATGTCTGTCTAATAGATGAGAAACCTGTCTGTGTATATGGACCAGTTTTACCACTTAATCCTTGATATATACTATTCAATGCAGTATCACTTACACTAAACAAATGACTTGCTTTGAATGTCAAATCAACGCAATCTTGGTCAAGTTGTACGTCATTAGCATTAAGTAAAGCAACATTCAATTGAATTGGTGCTCTATTTATATTACCAGATGTATGCAATTTATAAAAGTCACGATATTCTGCTGATGAATTATTAGGCCAGATTTTTTCAAGTAAGTTTGAAGATTCAAACTTAAGTGCTCCTATTAATGAGGATAAAGTATTGTCTTTATTCAAATATGCTGAACCACGACTAGTTTGTGTAAACTTAACCACTTTATCACCAGATGCACTACAATTTGCAATTACTTGAAGTTTATATGAATTTATTTCATTAATTGAAAGATATCTAGTATTTGTTCCATTTTTATGTGCTATACCATATTCAAGTTTAGTATATAATACACCATGAATATTCTCGTATGCTTCAGCACCAACTTGGTCAGCATCAATACGAACTTCAAATGTTTCAGTCAATGGAACAAGATAATATTGGTCTTGTGTTCCACCTGCAGGTCCAGTAGGTCCTTGTGGTCCAGTAGGTCCTTGTGGTCCTTGACCACCATACATAGCCCATATTTCTGGAGTTGAGAACTTGCTCCATATAGCTTTATCTTGTGTAGCATCATATTTCTTCTTACGAACAGAAACATATTCAAACTTATTGCTTGTTTCATCTAATGTCAAAGGATCATCTGACCATTCATATCCTGTTGGTCCATAATATTCATCATTTTTATTTGCTGTCCAATAAGCAGGATTTGAATTATTGTTACCCCAAGTCTGCTCTTGTGCAAATGTCTTGAATATGTATTCATATCCATCACCATCGCGACCCTTTACACCAAAGCTAGACCAAATTTTAGGTTCAGTAAATGAATCGAAACTTGTGCCATTGAATCTACGTGATGACATATATTCATAAGGATATGTTGAACTAACACCTTCTGGGTTGTCTGTCCATCCAGCACCTGCAGGACCTATATAGTCAGGATCATTAAATGTTTTACCACGACTGTCTGCTGCTGAACTAGAGTTCCAATTTGATGGATTATCTTGTCCTGTTGGAGACCATGGTCCAGTTGTATGCTTATATACATATTCAGTATATTTACCGTCTTCACCAGCTCTACCATTGTCACCTGTAATACGATAAGGAGTACACCAGTTTCCATAAACAGGATTATTGTTTATGTCAAATGATATTGTTCTTACAGTTTCCCATGTATATTCTCCATTTTCAAAATCAGGAGTAGATGGTTCTGATGTCCAGCCTGAAGGTGGATATGTACTATCTGATGTTGGTGTGCTTGGTTCAGTTACTGCATTCTTATATGCCCATTGACTATATTGACCATTCTGACCTTGTGAGCCAGGTGGTACATATTGCGCCCATAATGCAGAAGAACTAAATGACAACCATGAACCACCAGTTTTCTTACGAGTTGAAACCCATTCTTTCTTATGTCCTGCAACACTTTCAACACCTTGTGGTTCATCAGTCCAATTTGTTCCTGAAGGTCCAAGATAATCATCATCTGTCCAAGTATGACCGTTTATGTCTGCTGCTGATGAAGGACCCCATGTTGTTGGATCTGCTGCTCCTGATGGACCATCTTCACTATCATTACGACAGAATATATATTCATATCCGTCACCATCTTGTCCTTTCTCGCCAAAACTAGACCAAATCTTAGGTTCAGTAAATGTGTCAAATCCTGTACCGTTGAATCTACGTTGTGCTTGATATTCGTATTTATAGAATGTACCATCAATTGTGCCTACACCTTGTGGGTTGTCTGACCATCCAGCACTTACAGGACCTATATAGTCAGGATCATCAAATGTTTTACCACGGCTATCTGCTGCTGAACTAGAGTTCCAATTTGATGGATTGTCTTGTCCTGTTGGAGACCATGGTCCAGTTGTATGCTTATATACAAATTCAGTATATTTACCGTCTGTACCTTCTTTACCATCATCGCCTGTAATACGATATGGTGTACACCAGTTATCCCAGACAGGATTATTGTTTGAGTCGAATGTTACTTTTCTATCTGTACACCATGTATATTCTCCATGCTCAAAATCTGGAGTAGATGCAGTTGCATACCATCCTGATGGTGGATATGTTGCATCAGATGGTGTTGGAGCACTTGGTCCAGTTATTGCATTCTTATATGCCCATTGGTGATATTGACCATTTCTACCTGCATCACCGGGCTGACTTGTTACCTCAGTAACAGTCATCTTTACTGTATCATATAATTTACCTATCTCATTATCTGTGTATTCTTTAAGATACATTACGATATTCTGTCCTGCTGTCATTCCAGAAATATCAATTGAAACTGTCTGCCCAGACGCAATTGTTATAGCAGTCCCACCATTTATGCTGTATTGGAATATACAATTTGCAGGAACAGTAGTTATTAAGTTATCACTATTTGATGATAAGAAACTAACTGATAGATATTCAGGTGTAACTGTTCCATCTTCAATAGTAATTACATTGTAGTCAGTAACAATCTTATAGAAGTCTTTGTTTACTATATCATTGTCTATATCATAAATTGTACCATTAGATGATACAAGATTCCCCTTGAAATAACCACCTGTTGCATCAATATATGTTCCTCTGTGAGTGAACAAATTGAAGTCATTAATACCCATATATTGAGCATATGAAGGTGAAACGACAGGAGCATAATGCACACCATTATAAGTTCCACCTTGGTCAGGTGTCTTATATGCAGATATGATAATTGCTGATTGTCTATTTGCATCATCAGATCCTCTATAACCTAATTGTACTAAATTATCACCAGCTGTTGGTATTGAACTGTATTTGTATTTTTCTTCACTTTCAATATGACCAGCACTGTCTTTATCATCACTTTCTCCACTTATATTAGACAATTTCATACCATGACAAAGATGCCAGTCTACATCTGCTGTAGAAACTATTACTATTGCTTCAATTGCTGCATTAGCATCAGGCAGTTCAAATAATACGTCACCATTAGCATCAAGAGCAACATCATTATATATCTTAAAAGTATCATCAGTAAAATAAATGCCAATATTTATCTTATTTGGAACAATATATGAAACACCTACTTTTTGTCTAATGTTCAATGTAAACTTTGTTGTTACAGGATAATTGTCTCCTTCTGTAGCGGGTGTTATCTGTATTCCGTATAATTGACTTGCACTATCGAATATACCATGAACAACTTCATTCTCTCCTAATGTTCCGTCTGTCCATGAAACGTTAGTCTGTATTCCTTGTATTGTCTGGGATGCACAACTCCATTCAATTCCATTATCATAGTCATTTCCATTCAATGTTGATATTGTCTTATACATTACAACTTCGAATGAATTGATAGATGGATTCTGTTGTATAGTAGATCTTGCACCAGTAGTCAAGTTAATCCAGGTATCATCTAAAAAACCCGTTACTAATCTCCAATAATATTTATTTGATATATTATAGCTTGTACCTTCATGTGCATTATTGAAAGACTGACAGATTACTTGGTCATTTAATTTAAAGTCATTACTAATATCTCTATTGGTAGCTTCGTCTGTAGATCTCCAAAATACTTCAAAATAATCTATGCTATTATAGTTTTCTGGAGTTGGTACTACATAGTCTCCGCCTGCTGTATGACCATATACATAGTCTACAACACAAGAAGCAGGTGTAATAATCAATTGTCCACCAACAGAACGTATCTTGTCAATAATAAGTTCAAAGAAATGTGCTTGCTTTGTTACTGTAAGATTTTCTGTTGTAATGCTCTTTGAGTTAAATGTTTCAATCCATGCATTCAAAGCATCAATATCAGTTACTTTAAGTTTGTTTGCTTCAATTGTGTCTGCGTTAAATGCACTAATATAACCTTGATTATACTTCAATTCATTACCAACTATCTTCTGTATTACACCATCTGTGGCTGATAAATATACAGTATCAATGTCATTAGCTGAAACTGATTTTGTTTTTAGATAATCAATATTGCCTTGTACAGCATTGATACTTTGTACATTTACACTATTATATGTACCTGATTTAGTACCACCACCCATTAAATATGTAACTCCACTACCACCATTTCCTTTGTTATGAGATACGGCAGTTGAATCTACGTGTATTGTTGCCATATATTACTTTGTATTTTTATTATAAAATAGTTCTTTATGAAAATGGATTAGTGTATGTTAATACTTCTCTTACCTTCATGTTGTTTTCTTTGTTCTTAATTGACCAATCCATTGACATGCAGTAGTATCTATTTGATGCTAACCCCGGATATTGCATCTGGATAGTATATTGTGACAATATCGTGCTAAATCCGAAGTAAGAATTGTGTGATGTTTCTGTACCAAATGCCCATCCATTGTCTACATTAAACTCAATTATCTGTGCAGGTCTACAGTATTGTCTGTATAAATAGTCAATGTATAGTTCTTCAGGTTTTATTTTACTATCACCCCAACCATAGAAAGGTTCATCATTAGTCTTAAGAACATATGAATTAGACTGTTGATATTTTATTCCTTTTTGTTCGCATTGACTCATTGTAAGAGGTGTACATATATTAATATTATTTTCTAATTTCTCTGTATAGAAAATATTTTCATCAGAATAATACATCAAGTCATTATCTGCTGTTGTCTTCTTACTGCTCATATTAGCATTATTTGACTTCAACTCGATTTTCAAGTCTGAAATAAGAATAGAGTCAAGCAATTCGAGTGTCCAGAACTTATGATCTCTCCAATCTGTATGTCTCCAGAATGATGGGTGTATTCTTTCGATTTCATTCCACATCTGGTTAATTGGCCCTAAAATTGAAAACTCAGGAACACCATTCAATTTGTCTGACATCTTAATAGGAATAGCTGTACCTGTACCATCTACATTCATTGTATATGATATGTTGTTCTGAATTGAATATGAATGACCAACTATTTTGTCATCTGTTTTTGGATTAATACCAATTGTAAAATATGGCTTATCATATCCTTTTTTGTATAATTGTGTTTTTGTTTTCCATTCTTCTTCAGTATACCATTCAAACACACCTTGTCCTTCTGCACCTAGATCTAATCTTTCAACGCACCATTTGTTGCCTACTTTCAACTGACATGCTAATATCGGCAATTTTGAAATAACGTCTGTTTCATCTCCACTATAGCCACTGTATGATGTCCATGAATATTTAAGCATTTCATTTTCTTTGTTGTCTAAGAATCCAAAAATACCTGTGTCATTTGATACTGTATATACTGGGTTTCTTGGATCTGAACAATTCCACCATTTTTGCTGATAATAAGCACCATCACCATTGTCTGGATGAGATACTGTCTTATGCCATGTTGAAGGAATTTGACCAGTATAGTAGCTTTCAAATCGTGATAATGCAGCTAAAGCATCTTGATATGTATTGGTTGATGCATTATATAAGTTGCTTGGTAAGTCACCACCCGGCCAGTTTGCATCTTTATCCCATTTTGGACCAGTTTTTCTCTGTAATGGGTTCAATATCATCTTACCACTAATGACAATATAATTAGTTATTGTATCATCTGCTGGAGTAAGATTTAATGATTGGAAACCTGTATATTTGCATATAGGTGCATTGTTCTGTATTTGGTTGAACATTGTTGTATTATGACCATATTGTCCATGATCATTATGACCACATATTGAAATAACCAAATAGTCAGTCATTGGTATGTTGTTTATTGGTGAATTGTCTTTATAGTTTAGTTTATTGCCTTTACCAAATGAAACAAATGCTGCTTTACATGGGTTGTTCTTAAGCCATCTAAGCACATCGCTTTGGTCGCCTGTCATTCTATTTTGGCTGTCACCTTCAGTTCCACCCATTGCAGTTATATAACTATTAGAACCGAATGACCATGCTGTGCTTCGCTTAACATAGCAGAAATGATCTATTGAATATCCTGCATCATATCCTGTTTCTTCTGTAAGTAATAGATCTTGGAAACCGTTATATGCAGAAGTACCTTCACCAGCAGAAACAAGTTCAGTCATATATTTCTGATAGTTTGTATAATCAGAATACATTAATTCATCATCTATCAATTTTATTTCATCCTCTACTGGTTCAATTTTACAAGTCAATGTAATTCTATTATATGCTTCATCATATGATATAGTACCTGAGTCATCCATTGCATCTTCTTTAGCATCAAACCATGTTTTGTGTTCATCATCGCTGTTACTTACATTATATAAGTTGAACATATGAATTACACCACTTTGAGGTTCATATGCAACAGTACATCCAAGATACTTCAATAATTCCATTAAAGTATCATACAAGTTCATTCTATCATCTTTATCTTTACCATAGAATATACTTGCATTAGCTTTAATATCATTAGGATTAATTTCATTTGATATGAATGTCTTTATACCACTGAATTTGTCTGTGTCGTTTTCAAATATTTTATTAAATATTGCATTTATGAAGTTCATCATAGGCATACTATCACTTTCATTGACACTTGTATCTTGTATATATAAATCCTCTAATGCCCCAAGTGGATCAGTACAATTCAATGTAATTTCTTCATAGTTATATGCAAATCCTTGATTGAACTGTAATGGATCTACATAACCGTAGAACAACACAGCTGTATTGTTTGGTGTTGTTCTTTCTATGGTTACAGATATACTTCTATTTGTGTTTGCAAGTAACAAATTAGGCAAACTTGTATCTTTTGACTTAAATTTTATTTGACATTGAGATATCATAATCAATTGAGTCAAGTCAGATCTTTCGCAAGTAATATGCACAGGATCTGGTGAGAAATGAATATCGAGTTCTTCAAAAGTCTTTGTTACACCACCACCTGCATTAATTGTTACTTTATATGTATTACTATTATCAAAATCATTAAATGTTCCTATATAAATCATATATAATTAGAAATATATTTGTGTTCCTGACTTAGATCTTACTTTGTTTGTGTTCTTCTGTACAAGCAATAAGTCTGTACCTCTAATTACACCTTGTACTGTTACATTAGTTCCACCTCTTTGTGGCATTACATCACCATCAAGCAAATTGAACAAATTGCCTTGCTGTCTATTATTCAATATCATCTCACCAGAATTTACTCTTGCTAATATTCTGTCACCTGAGTATGAGCTACCATTTACTATACCACCATCAGCATACTGTGCTGCTTGCTTTATCTGTTCTACTATAGCTAATGTCTGAGCTAATCCTGTTGCTGCGAATGCAGCCCATGCCCAAGGACCCATTGTTGCTGCTTGTGCAGTTGCTGTAGCATATCCAGCAAACATTTGAGCCACAGCACGTGCCACTATGCCCATTATATTCAATGCTGGATCATTGTCTGATAACTTTGATAATGAAGAGAATGCATCACCTACAGAAGCACATGCATCTGCTATGTCACTGTAAGTATCAGACAATTTCTTGTTCTTTTCAATTACTTTGTTTGCTTCATCACTTAATGTCTGGTATACTGATGCGTTTTCTTTTAGCTTGTCATATTCATTTGTTAATTCTTCTAATCCCTGCTGTGCTGTAGCAATCTGTGTATCAGTTGCGCCTTCAGAATTCATTATTGATGTGAGTTCTTTTCTTGCGTTCTCTATACGTTCCATTGCCTTGACTACTTCATCAGCGGGTTTCTTGAATTGCTCTAACTTCTTGAAGTTGTCTAAGCCGGAAAAGTTAAATGTACTACTTAGCTCAACGTTTGGATGCAATGCATCTTTTACTGTTTTTTGTATTTCTTCTGCTTGTTTTCTTATTTCTGAGTCACTTGGTTCAGGCACAAGCTTAATAGACAACTCATATTCATTCAATTTTTTCTGTGCAGCCTGATATGCTTTGTATGCTGCTTCTTGAGCTTGTCTATCATTTGTGTCAACAGCTAATATAAATGTTTTCTTAGATTTGTCTACTTCATCTTGCAATTGCTTAAGTTTTGTCTCTGGCTTTTCAAAATTCCATTTTATTTTTAAGTCTTTAAGCTGTCTCTGCAATTGCTTTAACTTAGCAGAATATTTTGCTGGATCATTAAGTTCTGGTGGTAATGCTCCTTTCTTTGCACGTTCTTGTAAGTCAGAAATTTCTTTCTCCAATGCAGCAATAGATCCTGCTGTAGTTGGTATGTCAGTTGTCTTATTGCCTGTAGAGTTTGTGTTCTTTTTAGGATTTATTTTCTTTTGAAGTATTTCAATTCTACGTGTCATTTCATTGTATTCTTTAGAACCCTGTACATACTCGCTTCTAAGATTACGTAATGCTGAAATAGCTGCATTGATTTGTTTCTCTGTATTGAACTTATCCCAATTATCTTTTAAATATTGTGTTGCTAATTTTGCATTATCTATACTAGCTTTTAAATCATTAACCTTTTTTTGCTGTGCATCTATTTTCTTTAATTCTTCATCAGCACGTTTTATAAAATCTTCAGATGATTCACCTTTCTCTTTCTTAAGATTATTATATTCATTTACTAAATCATTTAATCTAGTTATTTCTGCATCTAATTTAGCTTTGTTTATTATATCATCATTTTGTCCAGTTGTTTTATAAAATTCAACTAAGTCTAAATTAGCTTTGTATATAGCATTTGAAAAATCTTCAAATCTTTTAGTTCCTTCTTCTATTCTTTTATTTAATGCTCTTTGTTTTGATTCTGCATCATCAGATGATAATATGAATGGAGCTAATGCAGTAACTACACCTATGATAGCAGTTGCAAGCAATACATAAGGATTTGCTTTTGCTGCTGCATTCAATGCTTTCTGGGCAATTGTTGCTGCTGCTGTCGCAACTGCATTCTTTCCTTTAGCTATAGTATCTAACTCAACAGCAGCAGTTGCAGCTAACTGTTGTACTTTACTTATACCAAGCATTAATGCACTTTCTTTCTGCAATAAATTCTTTACTTTTATTGCTGCTGATGCAATTGACTCGGCTGTAGTAAAATATGTTACCGCTTTTGTCATTGTCTTTGTGTCATCTGTGAATATGCCAATAGTACCAGTAACAGCACTCATTGTACTACCTAATGCTGATAGTCCTTCAGCTAAAGTATCAAATGTTGCGGTGTCTGATGCCATGTTCTGTAACTCACGATTTAAATCGCCTTGTAAGTCTATATATTCTGCTGCTTTCTCTTTTGCGATCTTCAATTGCTTAGCTATTTCTTGTCCAAAAGCAGACTTCTTTGCTTCATCATCTAACTTTGCGTATCCAGCCGCAAGATTCTGTACTTCTCTCTTTGCAGCTTTAAGTTCTTTCATTAGATTTACTTGTGCGTCTGCTACCTTACGAGTTTCTGTTTCGTACTTCTTTGCTGAATCTGATGCCTGATTCATACCTTCTTTAAAACTTTCAACATTTGCAGAAACTTCTACTGCCACACGATTTGCCATAAAGTTTAATCATTGTTTATTTTTAATAAAATAGTAATTGTAAAAGTTTACTATATTTATATATACTTCAAAATATATAAGCCTAAACTATGAAATTTAAGATTAATGAAGAAGAGTTTGAATTACAGTATTCTTTTAGAGTGAATATCTATTTTGAGCAGATACAAGGTCATACAATTGATTTTTCTAACTTGACACCTAATGACATTGTAATATTATTCTATTGTGTAGTAATTGCTACATTACAGAAAAACAAGAAACCAGTCTTATCCATGCTCGATTTTCTTGATGCAGTAGACAATAATGGTGGTGACAAAGCATTGATTGACTTTGCTAACTGGTTCATTGAAGTAATGAAAGCTCAGTATGAAGTACTTAGCTCAATAGAAGAACCAAAGAAAGAAAAAGTGCCAAGTAAAAAAAAGACCAACTAATTTTCTCTGAGCTGTATAAGTCATTAGTCATATATCACAAACTTGCGACACATGATTATTTTATGAATGACATGCAAGTTCCCGACTTGCAGATAATGACTAAATGGCTTGATTTTGCTGAAGCTGCTTCATGGGCTCAGACAAGACAGATAATGCTTTGCTCATTGAAGCCGTATCTAAAGAAAAAGAACATGACAGCAGATGAGTTCTTCCCATTACCAATAGATGAATCATATCAAGCTAAAGAAGAATTAACTAAGGAAATAAGTAATGATGATGTAAAATGGTGGAAAAACTACATAGAACAATACAAAAAGGACAACAATTAAGTTGTCCTTTTTTTATATAGAAAGAAAATT
>AUXO016916008.1_pt1 | contig 12875 bp, 8 predicted proteins | sample 768731 | NCBI WGS metagenome assembly AUXO01 (sample SAMN02715735, study PRJNA202380) | gut metagenome | biome: sheep rumen | host: Ovis aries | place: New Zealand: Palmerston North
GACAGTAACATAATAAAAATCTTTTTTCTCATAGTTAGTTTGTTTTAAAAATCCGGCCCAAAAATATATTTTTAGAAACAAACAGTCAATGAAAAAGCGGATTTAGATTTTACTCAAGATTTTACTGTTTTGAATTTCACTGATAATCAATGCGTTGGAAAAACAGATGAAGAATACCGTTTTAGTTGAGCAATTCTATCTTCTGGTCAAACTCCTGGGGCTTTCCTTCAATTCCATACATCCTATTTTTAGCAGCGTGATGCGAATCTTTGAGATATACAGGAGAACTGTCAAGGAAGCGGCTAATGTTGGAGTGAAGATATAAAGGTTAATTACGGCCACAAAATATGCGTCGTTATGTTTTGAAAATCATCGCATGCTTTTAACGGAGGCGGTTTGCAACAAATAGCATATCCTACCACAACTTTATATGCATAAAATTTGGCGGTTTCAATTAACATGTGTATATTTGTGAACTGAAAATACCAATTAATTGTATTATGGGTTCACAAATCAATCTGCTTCAGACTATCTTAAACAGCCCGAGAACTGTATTTACAGTACAGTCCTTACTCATAATGTCGGGACTTGACAATAGTGAAAAGATAACGAAGTCGTTGCACTACTACACAAACAACGGAAAGATACTCAATCCAAGAAAGGGTGTCTATACCAAACTGAAATATGATGAGCAGGAGATGGCTTGTAGCCTGTACCGCCCATCGTATATTTCACTAGAGTATGTCCTGCAACGTGCAGGCGTCGTTTTCCAGTGGGATGACTCTATTACTTGCATCAGTTATTTAAGCCGTACTGTCGAAATTGACAACAAACGCTATCAGTATCGCAAGATTAATCCTGAACTATGGATTGGAATGGAGGGCATAGAACAACAAGACAACATAGCAATGGCCATCCCCGAGCGGGCTTTCCTGGATATGATGTATCTGAGTGCAGGTAACTGTTATTTCGATAATCTACGCCCCTTATCTGTAAAGAAGATACGAGATTTGTTGCCTCTCTATCGCTCAGCAAAACTCAACGAGCGTATTACCAAATTGTTCAACATAAAACTCTGATAAGTAATGGATAAGCAAAGGCACAAACTGTATATGGCCCAAATCCTAAGCCTTATTTTCAAAGACAAAGACTTGTGTAATGTCGTAGGGTTCAAGGGTGGTACTGCACTTATGTTCTTTCACAATCTGCCAAGATTCTCCACCGATCTTGATTTTAATCTTTTGGATGTGAGTAAACAAGACATGGTATATAATAAGGTTCGGCAGATATTATTACGATTCGGCACTATCGACGACGAAGCCAAGAAACTCTATGGACCTATAATGGTACTAAATTATGGTAAAGGTGAAAGGATGCTGAAAGTGGAGATATCTAACCGACAGTATGATAACCATTATGAGACAAAGACATTGGCAGGAACAGATATTCGTGTCCTCACCGTGCCAGATATGTTTGCCCATAAACTATGTGTTATGGGTGAAAGACTCTCACCTCGCGATGTTTTTGATGTATGGTTTTTCTTGCAGCAGATGCATGCCAGTGTTAATGAGAACATCATCAAGGAACGGACGGGCAAGACTGTCGCAGAATATGCAGCGTGGTGTTCACAAAGAGTACGTGAAGCCAGTCCGAGATTATTGATGCAGGGACTTGGTGAGGTTATTGATGACACACGGACCAAGAACTTTGTGAAGACCAGATTGATAGAAGAGACCGCCCAGGCTCTGGAATTGTTTGCTACATTTCCACAAATCACCTCTCCTTCCCTTTGATTCTTGGGCGCAAGCCCTATCAGAGGTGCGTTATACAACAAGTACAGGACAAAATGATGACTTTTGAGAATTACCCATAGAACTCTTGAAAATCATGCAAATCAATATTCTTTAAAACTCTATTCGATTTATTCTATTCCATCCTTCAAGTTATCTTCTATGTTATCATGTGTTGTCCACATGGCATACATAATCCTAAATAATTCTGCGAACCTGAAATTGGTTGTTTCCCTCTTACTTTTCATGTTTGAGTATGCTATAAACACAAGAAATGACTCTAAAACCGCAAAATCCTTATCGTTCCCTATTAAAGCAGCTCCGTCCGTCTCAAATCTATAAATAGTTGAAACAACCAGATATACCACATAAAGGAAATATACCACAAACTGAATATTTGTTGGCTTATAAACATATTCTACTAGTTTCTGAAAATACTTTTCGTATTTGTGTCCATTAGCTGTTAATACTTGTGATAGCCAACCGAACAACAGTCCAGAATAGTGGCCTGAGATAATAGCACCGAGAGTAAGCGAAACAAAAAGAATCGTTTGCGAACTGATACTGACGACTGTAGCCAAACATTTTAACGCCATCATTATTAAAGAGAACGGGAATATTACAATAACCAACAGTCCCATCAAGAGCAGCATTGAGGGGAACAACAGCATGATAATAAACAATAATAACTGTATATTCCAAAATGCGAACTTATATACAACCCCTATAATTCCATTAAGTTTCTTATATTTGTTTAGGCAATTTACAAGTACAAATGCAAGAAATAAGTCCCCTAAGAGAATATAGACAGCGGTTTTCATCCATTCCGTATTGTTCCCAAGCCATATACATAAAGCTATAATAGCAAAGCCAATGATGATAATGCATGCTGCGATATTTGCCATAATACGTTCCTGCTTTGACTTGGGATCTATTTTCTTGTGTTTCTTTATCAATGCATCAACGTCCTCATCTATCTCCACGATAACACCCTGTGTATGTATTACCAGTCTATAGTCATCAACAGGTGTCACATTGAATCGACAAACCTCCCCGTTCGACAGTCCAACAAAAAAAGATCGTTTAATGGGGAGATATTGCTCTCGGGGAATGGTAACTATATAATCTTTCCAGGTCACTTTAGTTTTTTTCCTCTTACATATTTCATTAACAGTAGATTGAAGTTCTTTTTCAACAATCCTTTTCTCCATCAATTTGTCTTTATTCTCTTTATATCTGAAAATGAAGTAAAAATACAGAAGAAATAAAGGAATTATTATAGCCAAACTATATGCAGTACCATTCATTATTAGTTCCGACAAAAGAATAATGGCACCAATAAAAATTGGAAAGTAAATACCTCTCTTTGAACGAAAATAAGGTGCTTCTTGATAGCTAAAATAGATTTCTTTTTTGCTCATGATTGATTTATTCTTCATTCTCTCAACTACAAATTCTTGGACATTTGCTAAATCAAGAGTGACAATCCAGTTCCCAAGATCCTCATGCAAACGACATAATATTACACTTCAATTATTTGTATATATTATCAACAATAAAAAACCACACAACTATTCCCTCAAGCCTTTTCAGACAAACAAATCCATCTCAGTAGAACGACTCTTAACAATACCACCATTCGTATATCTAATTTGCAAAGATATGAAAAATCTTCAATTTGTGGTGGAAGAAAGGGTAAATTTATGTGTTTTATGCAATTTCTAATAATTCGCGGTTCGCCTCAAACTTGTCCCCTCTGATTCATTCGTTTACTATTCTTCGTCCAAAGAGTCAAAGAAAGTATCGCTATATTCACTGTTAGGATTAGTTGGTAGGCACAGTAAGAACAACAGAATCCAAGTGCCCACCGCAGGAACAAAAGATACCAGCATCCAGAAACCAGACCGGCCAGAATCATGGAGCCTTCTCACAGTGACTGCCGCTAATGGAAATAAGTAGAGGATGATATAGGCCAGTATAAAGATACATACAATAAAGTCCCATGGTTGTGTTAAGTTTATATAAGCGACATGACCGACACGATGCCCAGAAGATATATCCTTAACTGTACCATAATTAAAAAGAACAATATAGGATATAACAAACACACAAATGCCAAAAAGCAAGCCAAACAGGATGAATCCCCAGAATTCTTTTCTGGTAGCGCAAGAACCGTAGTCACTGAATTTCTTTACGGTTTCCCATATAGACGAAATATATTCTTTTATCATATCACAAGAGTATTTAGGACGGAACCTGACTGATTCTATAAATCATTGCAATTCCTTTACAAGAAATCCTTACATTCAAACGGTATGATTAATGTCGTATCTTTTCTTACCAACATTATATCAATTTTACCTGAATCTTTTATTAGTATGTCTCCTCTTCTGCAAAAGGCATCTATGTGCCAGATTGGCGAAATATTTATAGTTGTGTCTTTACGGTTCAGGCCATTTTTTCCATATACTTGAAAAACATGATGTTCTGCAATAAAAAGTGAATCCATCTGGATATTGAACGTTTTTCCTATAACCTTCTCTTTTATCATTGCACATGTTAAACAACTGGAAACTAAAAAAGGAATACAAATAAAAAATAGAAATCTTTTCATTTTAGAAAGAAATTATTGGTTTTGAAAGAGACGAGTTGTTATAAACACCAAAGAATCCTCCTGGTGTTTTATAACCTATATTAATACCGATATTATAGGACTGGTAAGTTCTCAAATCTGGTTCACCTACAGAAGGAACATTATATCCCACATTAAAAGGTCCCATATTAATACCATAGTTAAAACTTTGTCCCATATAATTGTTCATATCAGAATAATTGTCATCGTTGACATACCCAGTAATATTCCCAAACAGACCAATACTGAAAGTTGGTTTTGATATTTCTGCTCCGGAATATATAACACCGTATATTAGTCTTTGGTTGTCTCTTACAATGATGCCCAAACCGTAACTATAATCAAATGATCCCAAATGAACATTGAATCCTCCTTCAAACCCCATTGCATCAAAGTCGGGTTGTGCATAAATCCCCGATGAGACACTTCCGCTATTTCCAAGCAATTGTGCTTTCAAGGTGTTGCTCAGATCGGTTCCGGTAACGACAACGCCTTCATCTCCAAATGGTCTATAAGGTGACAAAACGCCATTCTCATTGCCAAAAAAGGCTATTCCAGAATCATGTTCAAAAGAGTAGGCCGTAGTTCCTATATATTTACTTTCTTCTGAAAGAATATCCTGCCAATTATCGGCGTTAAGGTCACTATTCCATTGAAGATGGCCAAATTCATCTTGATACCAGTCTAATCCGTTGGGGTCTATTCTGCTCACAGGATTGTTTGCACAATACGCATACGGGCTGATATTATAATAATTCTCGCAGAGCGGATCGATGCCGTTCCACGTCAGCAGGATGGGGTCGTACATACGGGCACCATAGTCGTACCACTTCAGTCCGTGCATCAAGTCGAGTTCCTTGCCGTTGTACTTGTAGCGCTGCAACGTGGCATTGGTGTTCACGCCTGCCACCGTGGGCTCGCAGAAGGGAGCGCCGAAGGGATAGTAGTTGGTGACCTGTTCTAGCGTACCGCTCTCACTGACTACCTCGCGGTTGTTGCCCAGATGGTCCTGATTGTAGTAGTGCCAAGCCACAGCGGCATTGCCGCTGCCGTCCCTCAGCGAGCAGTAGCCGCCGGGGAACAGGTATTGTGCCGGCACGCCGTTCTCCATGATAAGGTTGCCGAAATAATCTATAGAGTCCTTCGACAGAATTTCAGCGGCAGACAGCTGGTGAGTCTCTCCGCTCCCAACGGTGATGCCTGGCATGGCGGTGTAATAAATGGTGCGCAGTTTCCGCCCCGTGGCCGTATAGACATATTCTGTGACGTTGCCGTCGGCAAACTGTATGCGTCGGGGCATGCCGTTGTCGTCGTACGCGATGAACATGATGCCCTTGCCCGTGTCGGTGATGAGCGATCCGTTGGCATTGTAATGGTATGCGCTGCTGTTCGAGCCGTCGCCATGGAAGTCGAAGGCTCCGTCGTAGAGCAGTTTCTCGGCATCGTCACTGACATAGTGGAGGCGGTTGCCCTTGACGGTGATGTGCAGGTTATCCACCTTGCCGTGCTCTCCGTCGTTCTTCATGCCGCGCCGCTGCAGGCGTTTTGCGGCTCCGCCCTTGTAATACTCCAGAATCTGCTCGTTGAAATAGTTCTTGTGATAACTGAGCGCGTCGCGTTCCCCGTAGATGCCTTCCGTGAGGCGGTTCAGCGCATCGTATGCGAACTTGTAGCCGCGCTTCTCGACATAGTTTCCGTTGCTCCACTTCTGCACGCTGATGTTGCCGTTGTAGCAGGGCGTGCCCGAACAGTCCCCGTCAGTGGCATAGTAGAGTTCTTCCCTGAAACTGGGTGTGGTGATATTGGTAATCCATCCGTGGAGGTCGTATTCATAACTGACCGAACCCGCGCTGCCGGGACGGGCTATGGAAGAAACCTGTCCAAGGTCATTATAGGAGATGTCCTGGACGGTGCGCGACGACGTAGGCTGACTGCTGTTGATGCCCACCTGCAGACTGATGGCGTGGAGCTTGTCATTAGCGGCATAGTAGGTGTTGGCGGCATGGGCGACGAACGCCGTGCCCTGGCCACTGCGGAGGAGCCGGTAGTCCGAAGTCCGCGGATTGTCTGTGAAAGTATAGGCCGTGGTCTGGACTTCAGTCAGGGTAGCATCGGGGGTGGTACTGCGCGTCTCCACCACACGACCTTTGTCGTCGTAAAGGTTGATTGTGCATACAAAGCCTCCATTAGAGGTGGCCGTGATACAGCCCGTGGGTAGACCCTTCACGCAGGTACCATTTTGTGTGGCTATCGGGGAGAACATGTCGGACATGCTGCCCGAGAGAAATTCGTAACCGTCATAGTAGTTGACTATTTCAAGTGAGGGGGCTGTTATACTGACTCCGTTGCTGATTACATAGCCCGTGGAGAGGAATCCGCTGGAGTTCTGTATGAAAGTGGCTGTTGGAACTGCAGAGGATACTTCCGAAATTCCACCGCCACTACATGTACCCTGTACGGCAAGCCGCCCAAAGACATCGTAGAGCATGAAGCGGTACCGGCCTTTCTGACGGAGCATGCCGTCCTGCATGAAGGCTACGCGGTCGGCGCTGTCGTACCAGTACTGGATGTAATCGGCACCGGGAAAGCGCTTTCTTGTGATGCGCCCCCGCTCATCATACTCATACCCGAAGGAAGTATGATTGGGGTCGGCAGAGTTATAGCCTGGCATCCGAACACTGGCCAACAGCCCGAAATCGTTATAAATATAACGGGTATAGATTTCTGTTCCCCTGTTTTCCTGAACCTTCTGCCCGAGCAGGTTATAGAAGGTAGTGAACGTATGCCCGTCTTCATCGGCAGTCAGTTCGCCGATTAGGGAACCTGCAGGATGGGAAGTGTGGTCACCTGAGTTATTGATGATGTTTGCAATAGTCTTTTTCTTGCTTCCCGTATGCCATACATCTCCAGGAATGGTGGATTCAGTCAGCCTTCCGAGTGCATCATAGGCAAAACTGTTGTAGCCGTAACTGTCGCCATATTGTGACGATGACAGCGGGGATACACTACTTTCGGCCATCAACTGTATGGAGGATGAGCCTACCACAGGGAGCCACTGGCGGCTGACGTTCCCTGCTGCATCATATGTTTGAAGGGTATAGGCGTAGTTGCCGCTCATGCCCATTCCGTTAGTGGCGGATAGGACTTGCCGTCCCAGTCCGTCGTAGAACTGGTAGGAGATGACGGTATGGCTTTGAAGGCTGTCGAGCATCCTGACCGTCTTTATGTAATTGGCATTAGTCTGGGCGAAGGCTGTCATCGGTATGGTGAAGAGGCAAAGCAGGATGATACCATATCGCTGCTTACTCTTTTCATGATAGGTTTTCTGCATATTGCCTTGTTTTTAATTAACGCTGAATTTCTCAGAATATTGTTGGTCAAGGGCTTCAATATGTAGCACATACGGGCCGTGGTGAAGGCCTGAATAACTGAGCGAGAAATGATTCTGGTCTCCGATGTGAAGAGTACCAGATGCCTGACGGTAGAGGATTCCCTGTTGATCGCAGAGCAGCAGCCTAATGGTGCAATCTCGCTCAACGGCTTCTTCGTTTAAAACACAGTTTACGTTTATGTTCTGGGCAGACGTGTTCGTGGCCAAAGAATAAGAGAACACTTTGACAGGACCTTTAGCAGATAACTCCCTGCTTTGTCCACCATTTGACTTCACTGACTGGTTTCGATTGGCTGATGCGAGTCTCTCCTGTGAGTAGGGAGTACTGTAGAAAGCCGTGGACTGGTTAGGGGAACCGTTTTCCGCTACACAACCAGCCTCACAGGTTTCCAAAACAGGATATCGGCATCCTGGCACATAATAGCGCATGATGACGGTACGGACGGCTTTGATGTCTGTGGCCACAAGGCTCAGGATACTGTCGGTTCCGATAGGAGGAATACTGTCCAATGTTCCGTATCGGGCAAGCATGCTATCAAGAGGCTGTGCAATTGTTGTAGTTACACGCTCAGATTTCAGCCGTAGCACGTTATGCAGTGTATCGGAGTTCTCCATTACCAATGAGCCTAAGGCATCAGCCTTGGTGGTATAACATCCAGCCTTGCGAAGGAACAGTCGTTCGCAATACTGACCTTTCCCCTCAAAGAATCCACTGATGCTGTCGCCCAGACTCATAGGAAACCTCAACCACGTTTCGGGTAGCGAATAGTCTATATGCATCAGCCTGTTTTCCACACCTATCAACAAGAGGGAGTCTCCTTTCAGACGGTACTTCTGCATCCCACCATAGTCTATGGCAATAAGGGAGTCCGTTCCCCATTCCATAAGTTCCACGTTGTTGTCACCGAAGGCTTCCATGTTTTGCAAGTCTGCCAAGGCGTCGGAGCATTCCCTGATGCTTGCTGGATTCATTTGCTGACGCTCCAGTAGATCATTGGCTTGATACATATTCTGTTCAAGGATGACTTGGGCCGTACAAAGACATGTGTTCAGTGTCATCCATATTAATAACAGAATGTTTCTTTTTCTTATGGTGTCTGACATAATAAGTTTCGGTATTACTGTTTATAGTTATAATGATGGTTCCGAATAACATTCCCGTTATGGTCCAGTACGGAAGAAAGCCTTCCAAATCCGTCATAGGTGTAGGATGTTACTGTACCATTAGGGCTGGTTTGACTTGTAATCCCATACAGAGGTGAATAAGTATAGGTTGTGACAAGCACAGGCTTGTCTGACAGTGCCGTCCTTATCAACTCAAGGGCGGCTGGTACCGTGGTTGTGTTTGCCGACAATGCTCCTATGGTGTCTGCTCCGAGCCATGATTGTACCTGACTAAAGGAAGCACCCCTAATTTCAACTACCGGATACAAATTGTTATAGGCCCATAAATAGACAACCTTGTCTGCATTGTCTTTTACGGCATACCGCATATTGAGATAGTTGTCGTAGTCATATACGATCCTATCCTCCAGCATATTTCCGTTAATAGCATACTGTTCTTTAAACGGAAGGTAGAATGTGCCGTAAACATTTTGGCTGGAATATGGGGCAAAAACGATGTTTTTGCACTTCAGTAACAGTGTTTCTGAGTTTCTTACAACTTCCTGATTCTGCTGTACGAGCGTGTTTATCATGTAGTTTGAAGAACACATCGTAGTCAAGGGATAGAAGGAAAAATCCGGTGCATACAGGTTTTTGTATACATACTTGTCGCTTCCTGCCTCTTGTGAGAGTGTATCAGTTGCCACCAAATGGTTATACGGGTTGTATGTAAAAGAATGTCTCACGCTTCTTATGCCTCTTTCCGTAAAGTCCGTTGTTACGCTTTCCTTTAGTGTCCACCATTGCCGGTAATAGGGATATACTGTTAGCACATAGCGTTTGAACGTGGTGCCCTGGTAGCCTTGAGTAAACAAGGAAGCATTGCTTACTATCCTGTCTTCAAGATAAGCATTGCATTTAATTAGTTTGGGTTCTTTTTTTTCATAATTGTATGTCACGGATTGAAGAATCTGGCCGTCAGATTCATACACACTTTGTTTTAACACCTTTCCATTACCCCAGTTCCTAAAATAGAAGAAGTCACCAAAGACAGATTCTGCCGGTTCGTTCCGATAGTCTGTAACGACTGTTTTCAGACAGTTGTCTTCATTATCAAATATGCGGCTGGTAACCCTGGAATAGCCTACGACACCTCTGCTTACAGAAGAAGTAAGGGATGAGACACCTATTTGATGAGCATGAAAACGGAAAATATCATATTCTACGGCATTCCCCTGGTTTCCATCACTGTATATACTCAAAAGATTCTTTTCTTCCTTCAACAACAAAGGCAATAACAGTTTGCCGGTCGTACTGTCGTTTTCATTCGAATATTCAAAGGTTTTTCTATTACTCAACATATCAACGCTTTCATAGTTTCTGATTTCCCTTATACGCAATCCTCCACCTTGCGACTCCTGTGGAGATTCTTCGGGATTGGGAACACTCTCAGTCACATATAGGTTTGCTACCACACTGTTCGGATAGGAACCTGACGGATTCGTTATTTCTGATGGTAGGTTTGCAACCATCATATATTGATTTGGTACAAGATTGAAGAACAATTCACCCTCATAATAACTATGTGTGTAATCAACATCAAAGGAATTAAGGGTGACATTCTGGGAACCTTCAAAGGGAGGTGTCATAGGAGTTATGCTTACTGACGCTCCCTTTGTTTGCATCAGCCTGAGAGTGGCAGCGTCTTGTGCATTGAACCTGACCACAAGCCGACAGGAAGATTCTGTTGTTATTGTCACAGCCTTATGGTTCTCAGGAAAAGACACATAACTTGGATTAGAGTAATCAAAATTGCTGTCATTTACGCTATATACATTCTCAACGACATATGATGACAAGCCGGATGGGATAAATTGATTTGAATAAAACGTGTTGAGCTCATATTCAAACTCAGTACATCCCTTGGTCGGATATATGATTTTTCGAAGTGTTCCTGTCTTGCAATGTGATTGTGATGGGAATCTGTTGGCTCCTTCTATGGATAGTAAATCAGCTGAGATTGAGGAACTGCTGCCCCACAAGCAGTATTTTGGTGAGGGTACAAGCGTGTTTTTTAGAATTAACGACGAATTGGGATTTGATAGAAAATGGTTCTTGTTCTCTTTCCCGTTATAATACCCCCAATAATCTCTTGCGCATGAGGTTTTCAGTGGAAGGAGATTTTCTTCATGATAGAAAAATGATGTCGTCAATGACCTTCCATCACCTGATATTTCATCAACAGAAGTTAGTTTCAGGCGCAGTTTAAACTTATTGTCGGTGGCTGCTAAGTCTTCCTGAGTATAGGTGTCTTTTTGCGGAAATGCCATATAGTTGCCACCAATGGAACATGATTCGAAATAGGAATAATTGAAACTATATTTCCTTAGCCTTTTTCCTGTCCATCTTGAACTAACGACTATGGAGTCTAATTTCTGACTTCCTGCCAAATCATTTCTTCCAGAAGCATAAAAATGAATATTAAAGTTTTCGGTTTTGATTGCTGACAGGTATCCTTTGTTAACTTTCCAGTTACCACCAGACAAGACGCCGTTTAGGCCGGCGTTGGAATATGTAGCATAACTTTGATTCCCGGAACTTTGGGAAATAACATGACTGTCTGCTATGTGGTCGTAGTATTGTTGCAACTTGGGAAAGAAAGTAACATCACACGGCTCACTATATTCAAAATCTATAACTTGTGATTGTGGAGACACTATTTCCGTCAGTTTCCATGCAGAAACGTAACTGTAACTGCTGACATAAGAATATTCTGAGTTCGAAAAAAAGTATTGGGTTCCATTACCGTCAGTAATCTTCCATTGAACAGAATTGGGATAGCTGTTTTCAAACATTTCAATTCTGTATTTTTGATCTTCATTGCTAATGACTTCAAAGCTGTCATTATAAGGGTTCTTAAAAAACAGGAATGATTTTCCCAAAATGTTCACAGAATAATAATCAAATTCGGCCGCACCATTTTTCAAATCACCCAACATTGACCCTAAGTTGTCATTTTCTGGAACAGGAGAAAAACCTACAGGTTCAAAGTTAGCTGTTTTTCTGAAACATTCTGCGGGGTTCCCATTTAGAACTCTATAATAATCTTCCCAGGAACCAGACCTGCCCAGCCAGTTGTCGTTATCTCCCTGACAAACATAGTTTATGCATCCTCCAACAGACAAATTCCATCCCAATCCGACCCATGATGACTCTTGATCAACCTTTATTCCTGTAGCATCGTAGGTAAGGGTTATAGGGATTATCATATCTTTTTCTTTCAAGGAATAGAGAGGTATGTTTATTTCAGGAGTCCCGGTGTATTCGTTGACATCGACCTCACCATATTTCTGAAATGCGCTGGCTTCAGGAGATCTAAACTGAATCTCTGGAAGCTTCGGTTTGTAACTGAATTCAGATGAATTTAGCCGTATCGTTTGTTTATCAATTTCCGAAGTGTCTATTACTGCGACGCTGTCGTCATCGGCCAGGTTCAATGAATCCGTCAGCTGTGTACTGTATTTAGCCGCATTTAATTGCATACAGAACGGCAAAACCATTGCTAAAAACGATTCCTTTTTCATTGTGCAGAGTATTAAATCCCTCATATAATAAGAATCCACATTCGGTCAGTAGCAATAATCTATATCGTCATTAACTGAAACAGTAAGTTCTACAGTCCAATTACACCTATATAACATACTGAACCAATGGTCAGGCAGATAGTGTATTCACCCGTAAGTGTGTCGGGAAAAGTTAGGGTTGTCTGACCAGATGCCAGCCAGTCTGTGTAAACCACATTCTCATCTTCGTCGAGAAGTTCTACAGACACAATTTCCGCAAATGGCGAATAGAAAGTGAGTGTGTGATCTTCGAGTGTAGCAGTTAAAGGGTGGATTGGGGATTTCGAACCTCCGGGTATTGTACTGCTGTGATCAATAATCGACACATAAAAATG
>AUXO013730101.1_pt1 | contig 12874 bp, 8 predicted proteins | sample 768731 | NCBI WGS metagenome assembly AUXO01 (sample SAMN02715735, study PRJNA202380) | gut metagenome | biome: sheep rumen | host: Ovis aries | place: New Zealand: Palmerston North
GGGAACGTGATTGTAATCTTGTCACCATTTGGAAGTTCAATATATTCAGGAATGTCTTTATCAAGATAAGTAACAACAAGATTTCTTAAAGTAAATTTATAATTACAAATATTATCACAATTAGGACAAGAACCTCTTACTGTAAACGGCAAGTCATTATATGTAATGCTTCTAAGATAGTAAATTAACCAAATCTTATCACCAGTAAGAATCTTATTAGGTTCCATACCCCATACACAAGATGTAATAACACCATTGATAATATTATTTACATTCTGTTCATTTAATGTAGCTAAGTTCTTAATATTTAATGTATTTAATTTCTTAAGATAGATATCATTTGGATAGAATTTACCTCTTGATGGTAATTGATATTTATCTAATAATACCGATCCTTTTGGTGGTTCATTTCTTAATGTTTCCATCAATGAACCTAAATTACCAGCATTAATATTATTCAAATCTAGCTTTTCAGACTTCATATATTCACCTCATTTAATAATAAACTTTTATAATCTATTTATAAAGTATTTTATACTTACACACGTTAAAATATTCCGTTCAGAGAGATCAAGCCTATTTAAGGAAACAGGCAAAACTTCGGATTATATTCCGTCGTCGAATCTGTGGGACTTATTGATAAGCTTACGGGGTGGTCATCCTGTACTCCGGCTACATCTTATCATGCCATGGCGGCTGTATGTATAATTGGCTAGATTATACTTCACTGAACGTTGCATCACCAGTAAAAACCTGGTCATCCGTGGATAAAGAATATTGTTCTCATATTCTTGATGGCTAACCCTCTACCGATAACTACATTGAGTTGAGCTTCGCTCCGAGGAATTAGACTTTAGCATGTCAGGAAGCAATTATAGTAAAAATTTAAAAAATTGTAAAGTAATGCAAACAATATTCTGGTTTTTTATTAGAAATTATATTTGATATTAGAATTATTCATAATCTTAACACCAATATAACCTTCATTCTTCATTTTCTGAATTGAAACTTTTCTAACTCGGCCACCAGATGATATCCATTCATCTGTTGCTTTATCTTCATTAGTTCTACCAGAAGATTCAGCAACAAGCATATTACCATTATTATCATAACCTAAGAACATAACAACGTGACCTGTGTTACCTTCCTTAGTTGATGACTTATTAAGAATATCACCAGGAACAAGACCAGTGTCATAATTTTGGCCGACATTTTCAGCACCTTGTGCAACAAGTTGTCTAACAAGACCTCCAGATTTTGCACCAGCATCTTTTTGGTCAATAGTATAACCAACCTGTGTTACCCATGCAGACATTGCAGCAGAACAGTCCAAACCAATAACAGAACTTAAATCACCATTTTTAGCTTTATGACCATACCAATATTGTTTTTCAGAAAGATCAGCAACAAATTCTTGTAATAAATTTCCATAAGGTAATTTATCAAGTTCACTCTGAATTCTCTTTGCTTCAGTTTTTTCATCAGCAGTTATATCTTTACGTTCTTCAAAACCATTACCATAAAGTGCAGCTTCACCACCATTTGCCATTGCTATAGCTAAGTAACTAACACCAGTAGTAGCTGCCATTTCTTTTTCTGCATCTTGAATTGCTTGTGTTTTTGGTGATTTAGCTCTAAGAGCTCTTTCAGGGTCACTACTACTATCCTTAATAGAAAGATTTATTTCTTCACGTAATAGTTCATTATCATAATTTTGACCATTATTTTCAAAAACTGTTTTAAGCACAACTTCTTCTTTACCTTGTTCTACATCAGATAATAAGTTTGTATTAATTTTTGCATCTGAATATACATCTATAACTTGAGATAATAATTTTGTTTTTTCTTCATCATCACCATAAAATTCTAATAAAGAATTTTTTTCTGATGAATCAATACCATCGCTTAAATCTACGTCTAATATATCTGCTAATATTTCAAAATCAGTTTTTGCTTTTTCTCCAGGTACGCTAATTCTTCCTTGTTTTATACGATTACTCCATTCCTGTAGTCCTTTATCACTTTTTTCACCTGCAATAATCTTATTAAATACATCATTAGTATATGTATTTAATGCATCATCTGCAGCTGCAAGTTTTTCTTTTTCTTTATCTAGCGTTTTTTTATGTAAATTAGTAACGGCTTTATTTTTATATTTTGCATAACCTTCTTGAGCATATTTGAGCATTCTTTGCTTTTGCTCTTCTTCTTTCTTTTTATATACTTCTTCAGCTTTTTTAGATTGTGCTTTCATTTCATCTGTAAAGTATTTAATATCTTCATCATCAGGTCTACTTATAACATCTTTTTCATATTTAAATCCGCTATCTTTTGCGTCACCTTGATAAATGTAAACAACATTAAACGATGCAGTAATTTCAACTGGAGCACCACGACCATTATTATTAAAATTAGGTTGAGAAAATTCTTTTAATCTGCACAAATATAATTTTGAATCAACACGATTCATCATTGTTTCATCGAATTGGTCAACCTTGATACAAATCAATTTCATCTTTGCTGAGTTAAACATATTATTGCCATAGAAACCGCAAAGCATTTCAAAGACAGACATATTTTCATCTTCTTCAAATGTAATATCCAAAGAAGTATCAGCAAAGTTTATAATAGGAATAACATAAGCTGTATTACCAAACGATATTTTATTTTCAGTATCAAGTTTAAATGCTGGTAATTTTACTTTTTTAACTGTATATTCAAAATAAGAACCAGCTGGAACAAAATTACCTTCATAACCCCATATATTACATTTAAATCTGTAATTGATATATGGTCGCATTTCTCGCATTTGATAAACATTTAAAAGACCCATAAATTACCAGCCTCCGAAAGGATCAAAATATGCCGGATTGTCTTCTTTAATTTCATCAGACTTATAGACAACATGACTATTTACGTTATCTTTCGGCTTATTGTTTTTATCTACATCTTTCTTTACATCTTCATTTGTTGCTAACATATCAGATTCATGAGATACTTCAGTTGTTTTATCAGTAGTCGATGTAGAAGTATCGAGATTGAATGTTTCTGCAAGTTCAGCATATTTTCTAAATTCGTCCATCTTATCTGGATTGACATTTTGTTCGTCAACGAATTCATGATTATTACGCCAAACACGTAGTATGAATGTATAAGTCATTGGAACTGCTAAGAATGTAGAAGACTCAGCAAATTCTTTTACGTTTACAACTTCATAATATGTATCTGAATATTCGACATATACAATGTCGCCAATTTTTGGAACTTCCGGCTCATAGATACTTTGCATATCTGGATATGATAATTGGGAAGCTTCATAAAAATGTTGTATTGTGCATTGACAATTTATGAGTTCCTGGTAAACCATACCTTGAAGCTCGTAGTTCTTCTGCATTGTAGGAATATTGCTTGTATATAATTGCAATTTAAATCTACGTTCTACATTATGCAACGGGTCTTCACCATATAATTGGTCTTTATCAGTTTCTATACCTTTCAAATAATATTGAACTTCAAAACCGAAATTTCCATAAGCCTCACTAGTAAGAGAACTTACAAGTGCAGCTTCTGCCTTATAACAGTCATTATCTATACCGTCAAAATATCTAGGTGCATTCCAGTCTTTTCCTGAGACTGAACATCCACCACCAAATAAACGGGAAAATTCAGATGCATATTGAGTCGATGCCATACTATCATTATTTATAAATAATATAAAAGTAAAGGAAATTTAAAATGAAGAAAAAACCAGAAGAAATATTCAAAACCCTTCCAAAAGAAGATTTTAAGTCATTTTTTAATAAAAATGTAGGTCCTACACTCGAAAAAGAAAAATTAGAAGAAGCTATTGCAATAGCAAAAGAACATGGATATTTAGTTCTTAATGAAGTAAGTTTACCAAAATGGATTGCTGGAGTTGCACTTTCATTAGGTTTGATTACAAATGCAATGGCTGGCGAATTTAATGCTAGAACATCTTCTAATTATACCAGTAAATCTGCAAATACTTCTATGTTCTCAAAGGATATGCAGAAGGGATATAATATGAAATCCGATGTTCAGCTTACAGATGAAATGGTTCAGAAGATTGTTGATTCTGTTGCACAAAAGATTACTAAGAGAATGACAGATGAAGACAAATATGAAGAAGAAGAATTACTAGCTTTACCAGAATGGCAAGATGCAGTTGAATTCTATAAGAAGCTTGTTGCTGCTGATGAAAGTCTTGGTAATATGTTCTCCAGACGTCTTGATAAAGCATTGACACAGAGTATTCGAATTGCACCGAATATTCAACGATATGTAATTAAAAATGGATAATAAAAAACCGGTTTAAAAACCGGTTTTATTTTTATGCACCTAAAATACCAAGTATATCTTCTCGAGCTTTTCGAGGTGTATCATATTTTACTGCCTGACCACCAGCTTCGATAAACATATCACAATTTTTCTTGTAGTCATCTATTAATAAAGATTCAGAATCAGCATAATATGTTTTTTCTTTACCATTATTAACAATAATTAAATGATGCTTGTCAAGACCTAAGTTTTTACGCATCCAGTTCATACGACCAATTTTACCATCAGTTGATTTTACAGCTGTAAGAGTAAATAAGTCAATATTCTGTTGCTTACAAAGTTTAACAAGCCATTTAAAGAATTCTTTACCTTCGGTAAGCCATTCAATAGTTTCCCAGAAATCAGTTCCACCGTTGTGAACTATATCCCAGTCGACCTTCGTTCCGTTAATACATTGAAATTTTTCGCATTGACCACGAAAATCGCACAGAACACCGTCCATGTCTAAAAATATTTTACTTACCATAGATTTTCCTTATTAAACGTCAAATTCGTCAAAGTTATGATGTGAACGCTTTCTAGAATTACGGTTAAATTTATTCTTGTTACGTTGGAACTTATCAGGTTTTACATCTTCAATCGGCTGAAAATCTTCTTGTTCTTCACCAGTAATATCAAATTCGTCAAAATACTTGCCGAACAAAGATCTACCGAATTCCTTAGGCCATTTCTTAACAATCCAAGCGTCTTCGATGTCATCAATATGTTCTTCCATGAACTGATTGAACTGTTCAACCGAAATATCGTAGCCGCAACAACAATCCCAAACAGCTTCACGTACGGTAGTAATCCAGTTTTTGTAGTCTGTTCCTGTATATTTGCCGCCAACTGTAATCTTAAGTGGTCTTCCGTCATAACGGTCACCATCAATGTCATCATCAGAATCGCCGATAGTATTCATAGTTTCGACAATATAGCCGCATTTTCTTAGAATATCAATAGATTCTTTTACAATTTGCTTCATTTTAATACCTCAATATTATTTATAATAAAAATCAGAATTAATTAAACCTTTAGGATGTTCTTTGGTTTCAGTAGTAAAGCATTCAATAATATGCTTATCTTGAAATTCCATTTTTTCTATATTATTTCTGATTTTTAATTCTTTTCTTAAAAATTCGCACAATGCATAAGCATCAATAATATCAGAAGTAGGAGAATTTCCTTGTTTACCGTTTTTTACAACTGGTAAATCAGAAAGGTCTGGTTTTATTTCAGGCCATTCAATTAGAGCATCTCTCATTCCGATTTTATCCGCATTTCCACGACCAGAAAAGAATTTCTTATTTTGGTTTGGGGTATAAAAACGTAATTTACAACCTTCTCTAAATAAGCTTAATTTAATATTACCTTCAAATTCAGCTAATGAGAAAATCATACCAGCTGCACCAGACATAGAATAAGCATAATCTTCAACTGCAACATATTCACAGTCTTTACACCAGCTTACAATGTTATCACATAAAAACTGATATCGCTGATAATCATTTGTAAAATTATCTTTGTTATAAAAGACAATATTTTCTAATATAGAATTTTTCTTCACAGTTGTAAACCCGTGGCGTTCTATATTTTTTATGTTAAATTGTTCGTCAACTTCTTCAATAATTATTCCACTTGACGAAATGGAAAGGTCTAAACCGGCTATTTTCATATTAAAATTCACAAAAAAGACTATATAAATATATATATGACAATTAATGTTGACTTGACAAACAATTTTCCAGAAAGACAATTTACTGCGAAAATTAATACGTATAATGAAAAGCCAAATGTATTATCAGAAAGTAATAATACAGAAGAAAATACAATAGATGACGTAGATGACCTTCTTGCGTCACAAACGTTTATTCCACCATATGAATATTATGCGTCATTAAAAGATACGACTTATGTGTTAGATAATAACCAGCAAGGATTTTATTATGTTAATCCAAATAATGTCAGTACACCAGATGATGATTCATATTTCTGGTTAGATGATATTAAAAATTGGTGTAGATTTATTTACAGTTGTGATAATGAAAGTTCAAGTTCTATTACATTATCTATTTGGAATGGAAAAGATAATTGGATAATGATTCCTAATTTTGTAGTTGGTGATCCAAATGCACTTTCTAATGTTAACTTTGTAGATAAATATGGTATAAAGAAAATTCAACAACCTATTATTGATAAAGCTTTAGCAAATAATCTTGTTATATTAGATCGTGGCTGGTGTCAAGCAATAAATACTGATGAAGATGGTAATTGGGTTGGTGGCGCTGGATTAAGAGATTATTTTTATCAACAAGGTTATTTACAAGTAGTTAAATTAATAAGATTACAAAAAACAGTAAAATATACAATTAATAAATCAGATACATTTATTACAAATAGATGGAGTTCTAGCCCATATTATTATAGTAGAACATATAAAAATGTTGCATCTAAAGGTGCAGATGAAGCATTAGGAAGATATACGCAAGTAAATTCTAGAGTGCCAATAACAACCGGTATACCTAGTGTATGGCGTTTACCAACAGGTGAAATTGGATTGTGCGGTAGTTTATCAATTCGTTCAGATAATGGTGTACCATATCATTATGAAGTTCATAGTAGTGATGGTCAAGAATTATGGAAATTTAGAAAACAATATGATAAAGCCACTGATGGATATTCATATATGGGTGGAACCTATTTATTAGGTGATAATGCAAAAACAGCAAATGCATGGTTAAATGAAACATGTGCTAATTTCTTTGGTGATGGTAGAGATAAAACAATCGAAAAAGATTGGTTAAGAGAATATAATATTACTGAAAGTAATAATTCTGTTGTAACTAATTATAATAATATGTTGGATTCGACATTATCATTTGAACAGCATAATATAAATAAAGAAAATTCATTAAAATGTTCGTTTACGATTAATCGTCCAGTAGTAACAACAGAAACAATAGAGCGTGTTGATTACGCTAAAAAGTGGTAAAATATGGATTCGTTTGTTTTTAATAACTTCAAATATAGATTGATAAATGGTGATGTGCCAAATAAAGATACTTGGCAGTTTTGGCCGGTTAATACAAAATTCGTTGATGATTTTGAAGATAATTTACGTTATTTTAAAACTTCGGCTGATTTTTCCGCATTTTGTCCACAATATGTTTTTGATGAATGGCAAAAAAATAAAACTACTTGGGAAAAACAATGGGAAAATTATCAAGCAACTGTATTTCCAACGAAATACAATTATGTTGCTATGCAAGAAACAGATACACCATCAGAACCAGAATATATAGATGAAAAATCTATTGACTTCTTAATTGAAAGATATCCAAATCAAGAACATTTAAAAAAATTATTTTTTGAAGAAAAAGGTTTATTTTTTAGAGAAGTAAGTGAAGAAGTTGATATTAATGGTAAAAGAAAAAGAGGTATAGGCAGAGGCTTTTATTTTGTTAGAACGAGTGAAGAATTAAAGTGGTGTGCAAATAAAGTAAATAGTAATATTTATGATAATAAAATCAATATTGTATTAGGTGATAATATTGGTTCTGATATTTCTTCAAATGAAAATGATAATATAATTTTATATAATTTATTAGATAATAACAGAATGAAGACAATCGATTATTCGATTGGTTCTAATCCAGCACAACCATACGAAGGTATATTCTTTGGTAATGGTTATAAGTTTGAAAATATAAAATTAGTATGTTCAAAAGAAACAAATGGTATATTTGGATATTTAGGAACTTCTGGTTGGATTGATTCTGTTGATGTTGCTGGTTATATTATAATTCAATCTAATAAAGAAATAGATTTAGACCATCTTGTAAGAGAAGGCACTGATGTCGTTGCTGGATTCTTATGTGGTAAAAATAATGGTAAAATAAGAAATATTAGAATGAATGGTAAGATTATTTTTAATAATTTCTTACCAAAAATGTATTCAACTAAATCAAAAGGTCAAGCAATTGATTCAGACAATTTAGTTGCTTATGATTCTTATATGTATTATCCAGATTATTATTGTTATAATAATCCTGGTAATATTATTCCATATTTAGGTTATTTTAATGAAGGCGTATTTGCTACATATTCAGGATATAATAAAACTAATGGTTTAGGATTAATAAATCAATATTGGAGTACTGAATTACTTGTAACTGATACTTTTGATGAACGAAAGATTATTGAACCTAATAGACAATCTCCAATAGAATGGTATTATTGGGAAGGATTAGCAGCTCCTAATGGCGGCTATTTTATGCATTATACCGCGCCAGTTAATAGAAAAAATATTTTATTCTATGATGGAAATATTGTTGCTCAAACAAATATGGGATTTAATAATAATAATCCAACATATAAATCACCTACAGTAAGTACATTAGGATTAATTCTTTGGGACACCACAAATAATACAGGAAATGGTGGTAGCTCTATAGAATGGGCACACTATTTTGATACGTCTATAAAATTATCACAACAAAATAGAGTTGCATATTATGTATCTCCATTAATAGGTGTTAATAATAATGAAGTTCATAATGTAAATGTTAATGCACAAATATATCTTTCTGGAACATTTGTAGGTTTTATGGGAGGTATTATTGGAAAACAGTGCCAAGGTAGAATAGATTCAGTATATTCAAATATAGTAGTTGATGACTTATTAACAACTGGCGTATTAAAAGATACTGGAAAATATACATATTATTTGCGTAATTATATAGATAATGATGATTATTGGTTCCCACAAAAGAGCATAAAAAATATTGGTGGTATAATTGGTTCTTTAGTTGTAGGTAATTTCCAATCTACTCAATTAGATAGTGTATCTTCAAAATTCGTAAATAAAAACGCTGTAGTTTTTAATAAGCAAACTGGTGATATAGAATATGATGATTATTATTTCATGAACCGTTATGGTGGTATTGCTGCCATGGTTGAATATAATTCTACAAATATTTCAAACTTGTGGGATATAAATGGCGATGGAACTGCAATAAATGATATTAATAATCCTCTTGTTAGAAGTATATTAATTAGCAATAGTATTTTCCAATATAATGAATCTACAGATTTAGTTTCTGAAGTAACTAAACTTACAACTAGCCAGTGTTCTGTATTACCAGCAGGTGCATCAAATATGTTAGGTGTATCTTCTCCGTTATTCCCGGAAATAAAACCAACATATTTAACTATTCCTTCTTTATTACAAACACCGTTCCCAAATAAAGGTTCGTCACCAGTAAATATAGCTAATCCTGCTACAGCTGTAGTATCAATGGGCTTTGTTCCTAGAATTGGTACTTATGGTTATACTTATAATTATTATGATGTATATAAAGAATTTAATAGAGTTGGTTTATTTACAATAGATCAGCAATTAGCTGCACCAATTACAGATCCAAATTTCTGGTCAATAAATACAGAATGTGATTTACCGGGTGTTACTAATGCACCTGTATATTGGGCAGAACAATATAGAATGCCAGCATATGGTGATATGAAAGGTGATGGTATAGCTGGTGGTGTTGTAGATAGATTAAATATAACAGCAGGTGAAAATTTTGATTTAGATATAACAAAAATAGCTGGTAAATTAATTATTTGGAATAATAATGTAATTATTAATGATACACCAGATAGAATAATAGACAATCCATTTACTGCTACAACAGTTCCAGCTGCTGCAGGTATAACATTAGCTGAATGTAATGTTTATGATGCAAATAAAAATTTAATATTTACTGCAAACTGTCCTGATTACGTAGCACATCTTAATGCAGGTGATCAAGCATATCAAAATACAACAGCCATTGCAAAAACTGGACATTATGATGGAAATAAATATTTAACTACATATCCGTATTTTGGTTCTGATTTGTATATTATACCTAATACAATAACAGTAGAACAATCAGAGGAAGAAAATATATCTGACTTAATAGACCCAGATTCATATAACTATATAGTACTTACTGCAGCTGAACCATCATATGATGCAGGTTATAGAATGACAACTTGGGGTGGAAATTTATTCTATGATTCAAAACATGTAAGTTTAGGTGTTAGTGCGATATCAGCAACAATTAAAGGTGAAGCATTTAAATATTATCCATTTACAACAGTACCTATTCCAGAAAATAAGAAGATTTCTGATTTATATACAATACAAGTTGGTGTTGGTAGAGGTTATCGACAAGGTATTCATAATACAGTAACTGTAAATGATGGTGAATCTTCAGAGACCGTTCTAATTAAATTTAAAGATAAATTTAATAGAGATAATATTGGTGGTGCTGAATCTGGTTTTGTATTTTATGTAGATTATACAGATGAACCAAATGATGATTCATATCTTTGGTATGTACTTCCATTTGATCCTAAGCCTTTTAATTATAGAACTGATTCTTATAATTTACATCCGCCATATGGTAAATTTCATAGTATATATGTAGCTGCTTATGATGCTGCAAAGGAAGAAAAAAAAGCACATCAGATTGACAATATGCAGACAGGAGGTGCATTAGATTTTAAAATAGAACATATAGAATATAATACATATTATTTCCGTGGTTTTAAAGAAGATTATGTTCCAAATAAAACTAATGAAATTGATTGGGGAGAACCAAATATTGTTCCAGATGTTACAGTTAAAACATTAACTGGTTATAAATGGGGAATATATGATGGCGTAAAGAAATTTGAAATGATTGATCATCCTGAGCAAGGAACAACAAATACTGCAGAAGCTGCTACTGGTTATGTTTCATCAAGAGAATATGTTACTGATGAAGATTGGATATCAGCTGATGATACGTATAAATATCCTTGCTATGCAGAATTAACTGATGATTATGGTGACGCTGTAGCTAATATGTCAGCAGTACCGTTAAATCATTTACCAGAAGAAGAATGGAACTGGCAAAATGAATTAGTTGATTATGATTATGTTGGTACAAGTGATGGAGAAGAAGAGGAAGGTGGAGTCCGTTATAGATATGACTATTTTGGCGCAGCTTCATTATTTAAGAATAAATATCAATCAGTAGTTCAATCATTAATATATACACCTTATAGTACATATTCTGCTCCTAAGCCTTGGTATACATTTAATAAAAAAGGTAGATTTATCAATAATTTATTAAATAGTGCACCAATGCCATATAATGGTATTGAATTGAAAAATCCAGATGCTGTTAATTGGGTTGAAATATTTAATAAAAAGTTTACTACATCAGCAGTAAATCCAGACTTTGGTGATATTTTAAATAAAAATATAGCAGATTCTAAGGAACCGACATACGAAACTGATTTTTATAAGTTTAGTTATAAAAAAGAACAAATGTATAATAACTTAGGTAAAACCGGTATTAGTGTTTTTGTTGAATATAATACAAATAACAATAAAGCAGGTTTTTGGTTCTATAATAAGGATAACACTGGAATAGCTAATCCAACAGATGGTAATATATTATATTATCCAAATGTGTTCAATATTGGTAAAACTTTAAACCAGGAAACAATCCGTGGATATCTATTAGAAAAAGATTCATTAGAGTTAAGTGGATTCTCAGCTGATGATTTCCAGGGATTATATGTAACGGATAGTAAATTAAATCCAGTTATGTATATAGATGTTGGCCTTGGTGAATGTGCTGAAGGTACAACTTGGTCATTAAGTAGTCAGCCAAGTACTACAATAAATTATAATGAATTAAGTAATATTGCAAAAAATAATGGTATGATTAATTCTAATTATGGTACTGGTGTTTCAGGTTTAATGTTGGAGATTGATTAATATGGCAAACAAAAATAAAATATTCAATAGTTTTGTATATAATGTTTTGTTACATGGATATTCAAAAGATGAAATCTATCAGCCAACAAATTTTGATTTGTGGTTTTGCTATAAAAATCAAAATTTTGAGAATAATAAGGATTTGAGATTACGTAATATCACTAATATATTCTGTGATTCTAATAATAATAAAGGCGATAATTTTAATATGAATAAAATTAGTGCCGTTTATTTATCAAATCTTGGTCAGTTTAGTATTGAAAATGTATCAAAAGAAGATGATTTACCAGCTACAGCATCATATCAAGAAATGTTAGATATTCCAGCTTCGGCATATTTATTTTCTAAATATGATGCTCCTGTTAAAACACCATTAAAAAGAGATACGTGCTATACAAATTTTGATTATTATGTAGATGATACGTTCAATTCAAAAGAATCAAATAATGTATTAAATAGGACAAATGGTTTTGATATAACAAAATTAGCTGATAAGAAACTAGTCGATGAATGGAAAGACTATTGTAAAGACTATTTCGAATCAGATTATAATTTTTGTTCAGGATTTTCTGCTTCGGATTATAATGTTTTTGATGTAAAACAAGATTTCGTTATAGAAGATAAAATTAATATGAAAACAACCGATAAAGACTTTGATATTGTTCAAACCAATTCAAATAGTTATGTTGGTGGTGCTTTATTAATTACATGGTATAATGG
>AUXO014808143.1_pt1 | contig 12874 bp, 14 predicted proteins | sample 768731 | NCBI WGS metagenome assembly AUXO01 (sample SAMN02715735, study PRJNA202380) | gut metagenome | biome: sheep rumen | host: Ovis aries | place: New Zealand: Palmerston North
GTGGAAATTTTAAATTTCCGTTTGAATTAATTTCCCGTTCTTTAATTCAGAATCTAGCAAATCGTAATTGTAGGCTGAACTTTCCGTACAAAGGCCTGTTGATGGATTTTGTAGCAACTCAAAAGTTTTTGAATTGTAGATGAGGCCCAATGCCGACTGTAGAGAAAGACTACGTTCTTCCATCAGCCATTTAGCCATATCGCTGACGATTCCCTCAACTAGAAATTCTTGTTTTGGTCTCATACTTAAAATTCACGGCACAACATTATTGAATCTGACCTCCGTTTCTTTGGCAGATTGCTGTCAAATCTTCAACGGTATCTTCAAAAGAAAGCAAATGCTCAGCCCCATAATGTGCTTCTAAGAAATCCATTCCTTTAAATAGGCTCAGATAATTAAATGCCTGCTTTACCGAAAGTGCTTTTGCTTTCGCAAATTCACTAATAGCAGCCACAGTCCATGTTATTTGCTTTTCCATATAGAGAAATATATAAAAATGAATCATTCGGTCAATATAAAACACATACACGTGAAGTTGCTGCAGACTTACTTCACCGAAAACAACCAGATTGGTAGTTGGAATATGGTTGGTTATATTGCTCCGAACAGTGGCGAAACGACTAACTTCTATTATGGTACTGGTGTTGCTCTGAACACGAACTCCCAGAATGCCACAAATGTTGTTGGTTGGGCTGCTGATAACAGGGTCACTCTCAACAATTGCCCAAAGGGAAACGATGTGAATAGCGCAAATAAGGTTGGTGCAACAGCTGCAGCTCATTGGCAGATCTTGGTATCTGTCAATACCGCAAATGCTGCTGACGTGACATTCCAGTCTGTAGCAGCAAACACTACAACTACAGCAGAATGCTTGGCTCTTACTCCTAGTTTCGAATCTATCAAGTAATATTTAAGAAAACTTAAATATAAAAAGACTCCCTATTTAATAGGGAGCCTTCCTTTTTATAATCTTTCCAGATTATTCGTGGCTGATGTTCTTGAAGTTTGCTGTCAAAGAAGAGCATTCAACACCCGTGCCATCGATAGAGGCTTGGTACTTAACCGTTGCACCCGTACCTGCAGCAGCAATCTTGACATGCCAAACACTGTTAATCGGGCAATCATTCAAAGCTGTTTTTGCCTTAGCTTCCCAAGCATCTACGAAAGACGAACCAAGAGCGTTGACCATGGTTGTACCTTGGTTTGCACCAGTAAACTTATTATCGTAATCGAATACTGTGGTTGAATAACTTTCGGCACTACCTCCATTTTTTGCACCTGGAGCGATGTAGCCAATGTTTGCCCAGTTTCCTACTGCACCAGATTCAGATGCAAAAGCATCCTGCAACTTCACGTAGGTTGAGGTCATTTGGGAAAGTGAAAAAATTAGTTCAATATCACGAAAGGCACCCATCGTTTGTAGAAACGTTCCTGAAATTTTATTGGGGATAGGATGGGGTTGTGGTCGCCTTGAACAATGAATCTTGTTTTGGGGTACTTGTGTGCTAGTTTGGCGATTTGAATGAGTGTGCTATTAAGTCGTTCTGTGTAGGCAGAGTCTACTGCATCAGCGTTGCTGTTGTATATGTCTGAAAATTTTGCCAGTGGAAATTTTGTATCTTGGGTTGTCCATGCGATAAAAAGCTTTTGCGTTGTGTCTGCGAGGATACTATTGATTTTGCTAATTACTTTAACATCGTTTAAGACTCTGTTGTTTGTATTTTTGCCGTAATAGGCCTCGCTAAATCCAATGACTTTGATATACTTGTATCGTTGGTGTTCTAGGCTGTCACCACCGAATAGAAATGTTGTCTTATAGCCGATGTTACTGAGTTCTTTAGGTAGGAATGTTGTATCGCGTTTTCTAGTGACGGAATCGCGCATGATGGTTTTAATTAAATCTTCTCTTTCGGCAGTTCTAGTACGGCTGTACATGCGGTTGTGTATGCCGACAACAGTTGGAGTGTTGAAATTTTTTAGTCGCTCTTCGAATCGTTGAATGTCTAGTGGAACGCCCCAGCTTTCGACAAGAATGATGACGTTATTGCGGGTTGTATCTATGTAGTCCCGAGTAATAGTTACTGAATCTGTAACTGTGTACTTATCGTAAAATTCATTGGCTATTTTAGTGCGTTGGACGGGCTTGGGTGCGGTTCTTTCTAGATAGTCGATTGTAGGAAATTGAGCGAGCGGCTGTGCTGCGTATTGGTTGTATGCTTCTAGATGTAATATGAGCGCTACGAAAAGAATGAAACATATTGTGTTAAATTTGAAAGGTTTGATTTGCCAAACCATCGCGATGGCGAGTCCACAAGTGACGAATGGGATTAATCCGTACCAACCTGTGCTCCAATTTTTTATGGCTAGGAGATTCTGTAAATCAATCCAGGCGATAATGAAAAGTAATGCGATTGATGGTATTAGGATCCCTTTTAACTTTTTGAAAAATACAATAAATAGCAGTATTGCAAAATATTCATAACCAAATAGCCCGCGGACAATATTTTGACCTTTCTCAAAAGTCAGTAAAAAGGGAACAATTGTAATGAGCGAACTTGCAATCAGCGGGTAGAGTAGTTTTTTCATTATTTACCCTCCGCTTGTTGAACGCTTGAATTGACAAGTCTGTATTTAAAGAATGTCATATCACCAATAGACTTGAGTGTATCAACGGCTACGCTGTCATAATAGTGGCGCTGCAAAAATCCTGCAAGACCAGGCTCGTTTAGAACGATAACATTGTCTTTGATGACGTCTTTTATGGGATTGGTGATGTCAAATTCATTGAGGGCTTCGGTTACTTCGGGTAAATAGGGTGTCCAATATCCGAATGATACTGTACGCTTGAAAACCCCTGGTGGTGTCGCTAAATAGGGTGGATTGCGATGGTGGCTGAATCGCATGAATGCGTTCATGGATAGTAAGAACATCTTGTCGGGTTTGCTGTCTATGTAATTGAATACTTGTGCGTAATCTGTAGAGTCTTGAACGACGATAGTTCTCATTTGCCCATTGACTGGATTGCGGACCATGGTTCCTGAACTAGCGTATGAAATGGTATTTGCTGTTGCGATTATGCCAAGAATTGTAAAAGCGAGTTTTTGTGAAATTGAAATTGTGATTTTGTTAAATAAAGGAATTGCTAGAACAGCAGCGTAAAGCCAAAAGCCGCTTTCGACTCGGTAAACAAGACGTCCAATAGCGAGTAAGTGTGCCATTAAAGCAAGTATCAGAATTAGGGATGTCCATGCATACAGATTTTTTTTTGAGTTCGTAAAATAAATGATTAGGCAAAAAATGAACCATGTCCAGAAAAGTGGTGAGTGTAGAGATTTGCTGAGAGCATTGAGTAAATTGCGTGGAATGTCTTGAATCGGATTTTCATCTCGATAAGGCGGGATTATGTCTGTGTAGCGCTTAAGGCTATCTGCTGAAAAAATTTCGGTGTCGTAATGAACCCATTTTGTGAGCATGAGGTAATCTTTGCTGGATAATCCAAGTTCTTCGACATCTTCTAATACTGCGTTTTGGTTGTAATTGCTATTGTCGCCTAAAACTATGCGAGGTCCTTGAAATTTATTGAATGCTTCGTATTCGGGAGCCTTATATATATTTTGATCGAATGCGTGCATGCCGAATGCGCCTGCAAAAAGAATTGCAAGCCCAGCAATGACGAGCCTCTTGGCTGACCAACATTCGCGTAGAATAAATAACAGCCCAAGACAAAAGAAAGGCAAACCCATCAAGAATGCTTGCCAGCGCATTACGGAACCCCAAAGCATTAGGAATATGCCTAAAATAAACGGAGCTATAGTTCGAAGAATGCTCCAAACGTCATTGTGAGCCCCATTAGGGGCGTGGCAATCTAGTGAAATAATGCCGTATGCAAATAACAACATTCCTGCTGCACTCAAAATCGATGCGCATTGTGTAAATTGAACCACCAAATAAAAGTCGCTTGCGAAAAGGGCCGTAAATAGAGCCGCTAGAATTGCTCCCCAACGTTCTCCGCATCGCTGTAATAATACGTACCCAATGACAGTGAAGGAGAGAAAAACCGAGAACATTTCGCCTATGTAATACCAGCCAATTGCGGGGAATAGGTGGTAAAGAGGCAAAAGGGCGTATCCGTAAATAGCGTTGACGAAAATCAAGTGTGGATTGTAATCTGTGCCGAGCGAGCCTGTGAGACGAGCTGCCATAAAGTAGTCATCGACGGCGCCAAACTTAAGGTCGCCGAAAATCAGGCATAAAGCTAAAAAGAAAAGATTAATAACTAAAGAGAATGTGAGTGCGCGTTTAAAAGGCATGTGAAAAATATATATTTTTTTGATATGATTCGCGTTTGTCAGGTGCTTCATGGAATTGTGGGCGGCGGTTCGGAACAGGTGGTCTTGAACTATTGTTCTCGTATGCACGATATCCATTTTGATTTGCTGTATCAATATGAGCCGAACTCGCAAATTTTGGAACGGTTCCGCGAATCTGGAATAAATTGCATCCAAATACCAGACAAGGTCCATCATCCGATGAAACATTTATGGACGATGTTTAAGATTTTTCGTAATGGTAATTACGATGTGGTCCACTGCCACTTGGATTGGTTTATGAACAGCTATGTGTGCTTCTTGGCAATGCTTGCTGGCGTCAAGAAACGTATTGCTCATCACCACCAGGCTTACACCATAGATACGTCATTTCGGACCCTGCCCCGGAATCTCATTTGCTCTATAATGCGTATCCCTTGCAAATTTTTTGCGACTCATTGGCTCGCTTGCGGCGAATCTGCTGCAATTAACGGCTGGGGTAAAAGAGCTGTACAGAATGGCAAGGTGATGATTTTACCCAATGCTATCGATCCTGAACGATTTAAATTCAGCGAATCTGCCCGGCGAGAAATCCGTGCGAAATATGGAATTGCCGATTATGATTTTGTAATTGGGCATGTGGGGAGATTTTTTCCTGAAAAAAATCACAAGTTTATTATTGAACTGTTTTCGGAATATTCGCAGAACCATAGTAATTGCAAATTACTATTGGTTGGGAATGGTCCGCTTCAAGTTGAAATCCAGGACTTAGTAAAACAAAAAAGTCTTGAAGATAAAGTTGTTTTTGCAGGACTGCAAAAAGATGTGGTTGGATTCTATAGTTCGATGGATGTGCTGCTGCTGCCGTCAACGCGTGAAGCCTTCCCGATGACGCTGGTGGAGGCTCAATATAATGGATTGCCTTGCGTAGTGAGTTCTGCTGTGCCAAAGGAAACTGCAATAACGGACTATGTATTCCCATTGCCAATTGATGATGCAAGGTCTTGGTGCGAAATGTTAAGCTCTCCGAATGTGGTTGTTGACCGCAAAAATCCGCAGATAAAAAGCGAACGATTTGATATTAGAAAATGCTATGGAATGCTGGAATCACTTTATCAGGTTGTATAATTTCATTACCAGTTTTTTTCCGAAAATTCGAATCATAAAATTTGCAAAACGTTGTTTAGTGCCAATCCATGATGCCGCGTAGTGGTGGATTGTATGTGTATTTTCTGTAATTTGAATTTTTCCAAATTCTGAAGGTTTGGGGCAGAAATATTCGGCGGGATAGAAGTTCGCTCCTCCGAATTCGATAATGCAGGGTGTTGGTTGTAAGCCTTTTAAAATCAGCATTTCAGAAAAATATCCAACAATCGTTTTTTTATTGAGCTCGCCAGATGCCGTTTCGAACTGCATGTTGGCGTATAAGTCTAGCATTTCTTTTAATAAATGAAATTTTGGTTCGCAGGCAAATCCGAGGCCTGGATTACATGCGAAAAAGCTTTCGTTTTCAAAACCGAAAAATGATCCTTTTGCGAGAATATCATCTAGAGATTTGATAACCTCAACGTCTGTGTCAAAATAAATTCCGCCGTATTCATAAAGAATTTTGAAACGTGCGTAATCGCTGACGAATGCGTATTTCTTATGTTTATAGGCTTGCGCTGTATAGGGGATGCTGTTTACGTCAAAGTTATCTTCGTTCCATTCCTTTATCTCATAATCGGGCAGAAACTTGCGCCATGATGCAATGCATTTTTTTGCAAGAGGGGGCAACTTGTTATGGCCGAACCAACAGTAATGTATGACTTTAGGGATCATTGAAGTATTTCACTTAGAAAAAAAATTGTATAAAGATAAAAGTAGTGTGGCTATAAGAACGGATATCTTTGATGTTCCTAGTTTTGTTGCTGTTTCACTAATAGATTCAGTATTGTTGACTGCATGACGATATATTCCTATGGCTAGGAGTCGTTCTCGCCATGAATTTGGGAAAGTTTCTAGTTGTCCCTTTGCCCAAAGCAACCTTCCTTGAGGATTTTTTTTGTCCTTGGCGTTGTCTCTGGTGAGTCCGCCTTCAAGGTAATTACAGATATAGATGATTTCGTTAAACCATCTTAAATAGTAGTCATCGCGAGCTATAGTGTTCCAAACGATTTCTTCAGAAATGAAATTTTCACCAGAAATTTCTGGGAATGGGTGCTGCTTTAGGACATCTGTAAAATAAATTTCGGCTTTGTCGCCTAATAGATTGTATTTGCGACGCTCGCTATTTTTGGCGTCTATATAAAGAGTTGAATTGTGTTGACCTACGACTTTATTATTGGAATAGCCTCTCAGTCCTGCAATGCCTGCCCACTTGTGCGATTTGTCTAGTGTCGTTGTCCATTGATTGATTTTTTCAATGGCTTTTTCTGTTAGATAGTCGTCGGAGTCTACTATGAAAAATAATTCACCTGAAGCATTTTGGACTCCTTTGTTGATTGCTCTATGTTTGCCTCCATTAGGTTCTTTTTTATAGTGGATAGAGAATGGTTGTGGTATTGATAAAATCTCGGTGAAATATTTTTCGGTGTCATCTGTGCTGCCGTCGTCAATCACCAACCACTCAAAATTTTTTTCAGTTTGCGCCAACAGAGATTGATAGAGTCTTTCTATCAAATCTTTGCGATTGTAGGTGGGTGTAAAAATGGTGATGAGTGGCATTATAATTGAATTGTTTTTAAAACTTTCTTATTGAAGTCAATATATGAAAAATAATCAGTTATTTTTTGCTGCTGAATGTCGTTTTGATCTTGATTTTTGTTGATTTTGTAAAGAGCGTTTTCTTGAACTTTAGATATGACTACAGGATCTCTATATTTTGCTGCACATACAACAGGAATGTCGCTCAAAAGTTCCATATATTTCAACCAAATATCGTCTGCAATGGGCGAACACTTTTGAATCGCTTCGATGTTAAAAGTTTCTTTTGGTAATATAGCGGGAGGGTATAGAGCTCCTGCAAAGCCTTCCACAGACAAATCGTGCCTAGGAAAAAGGATTGTGGTGTCATAACAAGGAATGCTTTGACTATAGGGAAGGATTTTGTTGTTTTTTACGATGAGTTTGCACGTGCATAATCCAGAAATTGCTTTTGGAAATTTTCTATAGCTCTCAATTAATTTTTTAGTGGTTTTTCTTGGGTATAAAATGTCATCATCGATAGTAATTATTGCCGCTTTTGAATATTTTTGCATTGCATAGAAATACTTGTTGTGCGGTTTTAAATTTTTGTCGGCCCAAAGAATTTCAAGGCCACATTTTTTTAAGTCTAGAAGCTTTTGTGGAAGAGCCTTTTCTTGATTAGGAAATTCTTCTAATGATAAAGTTAGTATGATTTTATTGACGGAAACTTTTTGTGCTAGTAATGAACATATTACGTAGTATGTATCATTTATTCTTGCAGGATAAGATGTTAATGATACATATATTGGTGTAAAGGGTTCTTTTTCTTCTGGAAGCTTTTTGCCCTTTGCGAGAAATGCATAATATGGGCAAAGAATTTTAGATAAGAGTATGTTCTTCCATTCTAGACTTTTTCGATACAAATTGGCAAATATGGATATAAGAAAAAAACTTCTGCATTTTTTCCAAAAAGACGATTGCCAAAATTCTTGTTTAATCATTTTGAAATCTTTTCTAGTAGGTGGTGTTCTTTATATGCTTCTAATATTGCAAGAAATTGAGCGTCATTTTGATTATTCTCCATATTGATTTTGTATAATCCAACATTTTGGGAGAATGAAATTATGAAGACTTTTTGATTGTTGTTGTAGCATACAACAGGAATGTTTGCAAGAAGTTGCATGCATTTTAGCCAAATGTCATCGGCATAAGGTGCTAGTTGTTTGATTTTCTCGATGTTGAAGGTCTCTTGCGGCATTATTGATGGTGGATATAAAACAGAAGAACCTCCTTCTGCAAGAAAATCCATTCGTTCTTGCCCTAGAAGTTCTTTGGATATTCGATAAGGCTCATAACATAAATTAGCGTTCCATTTACAAAATGCTTTCGGTTGCTCATTTTCCACTGTGATTTGCCTTACTCCTAATGCGCAGATTGCATGAGGATGTTTTTTGTATGTAGCGATAAGCTTTGAAACAGTATTTGATGGATATAGAATGTCATCATCTGCTGTAATTATGATTGCTTTAGGATACTTCTTCATTGCGTAGAAGTATTTGTTATGTGGTTTAAGATTCTCATCACACCATAAAATTTCAAGACCTTTTTTTTGAAAATCTAAAATTTTTTGAGGGATATCTTTTTCGCCATTGGGAAATTCATCTTTTGCCAAAGTCAAGATAATTTTGTTTGCTGGAGTGTCTTGGGCAAAAAGAGAGCAAATTGCAAAATATGTTGCTTGAAGTCGTGCAGGAAAGGACGTTAATGATATGTAAAGTTCTCCAAAGGGGTAGGACTTGGATTCTAGTTTGTGGTGTTGAAATTTTTTTTCAATTTTTTTTGTGAAAAAAAAAGTTTGAATGGAAACTTTTTTTTTAATATACCACCAATAAATGGTTCGAAGGAGCTTGAATGGTTGTTTTGCCTGTGCCTTCAACCAAAAATTTGATTTCCAAAAATTTGTGCTCATTGCTTTTCTCGTTGAAATAAATCCCAAATGATTTTTCCTATTTTTATGAGTATTTTTGATAAAAAAATAGATTTTACCTCTGATTTCCATAGCTTATAAGCTTTGTCTATTTGTCCGTTATGTCTTGTTTTATAAGCTTTTTTTATTAAATCTAAATAAACATTTGCAAGTACAAGTTTTTTGTAAAATGAAATGTACCCTCTTTTTCTCATATAGCGGAAAATTCTGTAGTTTTCTACATAGTTATTACCTGATTCTACGTTTTGAATTGTAGTGTTTTTTGTGTGTTGTCTCCAATAGTTGAGTGAATTTGGAGTGAAAAAAACATTTCCTGTTTCGCAAATTTGAATCCAAAAAAAATAGTCTCCAGACCCTTTGAATTCTGTATAAGACTGGTCGACTTTACTAATTCGATCTTTTCTAAATAAAACGGAACTTGCATTGTGTATTGAATTATTCCAATACATTTGCTCTTTTATGAATTGGAGGCCGTTTAGTGTGGTTTCTTTCTTAAAAGTAGGGTAGGATTTGTAATCTTTATCGAAATACCAAATAGAATTGCAATATGCCAATGCGATGGATGAATCGGTTTTTATTTTTTTTATTAGGGTTTCTAGGAAGTTTAATTCCGCCCAATCATCGCTTTCTGCTATCCAGATGTATTCTCCTCTTGCTAAATCAAATCCTTTTGCCCATTGTTTAAAGGGGGAACCGCTGTTTGTCTCGTTGTATACGATATGACTTACTTGTGGGCGAATGCGATATTCTTCTATGATTTCTTTGCTGTTGTCTGTGCTGCAATCGTCAAGGATGATGACTTCAAAATCTTGGTAGGTCTGATTAAATATGGAATCAAGACGTTGCCTTAGATAAGCTGCGTGGTTGTAATTGGGGACTATGACTGATACAGTGGGCATTTTAATAGTTCTTAAAGATTGAATTTTTTTTGCATTGTCCTAAAGTTAGAAATAGAAATATCTTTTGCTAAAGCATAATTGATGTAGTGTAATTTGTTGATATTACTGATTTTCGTTTTAAATTCATCTAATATGGAATCTGCGTTTTTAAAGATATTTTTTAAAGATATCCCACAATTATTTATGTTGAGCTTGTTTAGCAGACCTTCCATTTTATGTTCGTAATTTAGTGCGATAAAGGGAATACCCTGATTTATGGCAAATACAATAGAATGGTATCGTGCTCCTATTAAAAAATAGGCACCTTTGATTAGCGTTTGCTGAATGTCTGAACTATAGCAGTCTGCTGTTATCATTACTCGATGGTCGTTGACTTTATTTGCTATTTCTCGGAAAAAATTGATATCGTTTTCATCTTCGTTTGTGTTGTCAAATGTTTGAGGAAGCATTAAAATAGAATAATTACTATGAATTTCTAAAGTGTTTTTGATAATATTTGCGTAAAAATCTATTAGTTGTTCTTTTGAGCCTTTATTTTTATAGGCGTAATGCCAAAGAAGTAAATTGGGAACAAAGATGATATATTTTTTTCCTTTTATCAGTAGTTTTAGTTCGTATGGTAAATCTACATTTGGTGTTTCGAGGAATGCTGTATCTGTTGTCGAATGGTATGATATTTTTAAGTTAAGATTATCCAGTATTTGCTCTGATTTTTGATCTCTAATTGACAGAAAGGAAAAATACTTTAGCATTTCTATGCTTTTCTTTTTGAAAAGGATATTGTCGCTTGTTTCTGTTGGAAAGGGACCTAAAGATCGTGCAAAATAAATGAGTGGTTTATGGCAAAATTTTGCCCACTGTAGGAAGTATAAGTGGTTCCAATCTTGAAACCCTCCCATGCATATTCCTCCAGGAGCACAAATTACGTAGTCTGCCCATTTGTACTGTTTTTTTATATCATGAGTTGTGGGATGAAATTTCCAAAGAAAATATAGTCCGTTTTTTAGTGCTCCTGGACCTATTTGCGAATGCCACCAAAAACTTGTTATGTTAATGTATTTTACTTTGGGGGATTTTATTGTGAATTGCCTCATTCCATCAGGTGAATAACAGTCTACAAAGAGAACACGTATTTCGACATTGGCAATTTCTCTTAATAGGGTTCTTATAAGAGCTTTATGTGCTGCTTCGTCGCCTCTATTATTAAGTGGTTGATTTACAATTAGTAGTTTAGTCATGGTAAACGACAACCTCAGAAATTGGTTTGCGTCTTGATTCAGCTACATTAAATGAATCTTGCAAAAGCCCCGTTGCTACAATTTCTATGGGTACTTCATTTTCTGGAATGTTGAAATCTTGCCGAAGTTTTTTTAGCTTAGAACTGTCAAAACCACAAGAAAGAGGAATTGTACCTAAACCGAGTGAATGAAGTGCGTAAATCAAACTCATTGCGTACATTCCCCCATCAATATATGCTTGGAATGGTTCGTAATATAAAAATGCTTGCAAATCTGCAGTGATTAAAAACGCAACGGAAGGTTCTGATTCAAAACCTCGTGCGCCTTCTTGCCATTTTAATAATTTGGTGCAGTTTTCTAGATCAAATTGATGGACTTTCCAGCATTGTCTATTGCAGGCTGATGGCGTTAGTTGAGCCATTTGAAGTGCTCTGTTTAGTAATTCTTGTGCTGGTTTTTCTTTTTTATAATATCGGATGCTATGTCTTGCCTTTAAAAACGTTTCAAAGAATGCACTGTGATTAGGAATATCTTTTTTGCATAATTTTTTTATTCCATAAAGATGAGAATTATGAAGGGGATACTTTAGTTTTTCAAGGTTGCATGTAATTTTTTTGCTGTCCCAACCATTTTCTCTTGCATATGTAAGATATGCTCGTAAAATATCTGTTGGATAAGTAATGAAATCAGAACTGTTGTCGCCATATTTTTTTTTGTATTGTAATAATTTATTGCTTACATCTTCTGCATTGATAAGGCCAAAGAATTTATGAGGATTTCTCATTGAGAGACCTTTTTCAATAACATGACACTGTCGCAAAAGTGTATATTCAAATTTTTTTTGATTTTGTTCTGTCTTGAGAGATGCGTTATATTTGTAGAGCCTTTTGAAAAAATCGATTAAATCGCAACCAAAGCTATACCATGGTTTGTCTGAAAAAAAATAGTCAAGAAGCTTCATGTGCGGCCTTATAGTATTTCGAAGTCGAGAATTTGGTTGCCTTGACATGCTGGCAGTTGAATTCCCTGATGATAATAATCGTCAAAAATAACTTCAAAATGCCCGATATGCTTTATCCAATCGGCTTTGCCAACATTTGTTTCGCAATGCAGGTTTATATCGTATGAACCTTGATTGAGCATTAAATGAGGAATTTTATAAATGACAACTCCTTGATTGTAATCTAACTCTTTTTTGAAAATTCGTGAGCTGATCCAGGTGATTCGTTCTTCCCGGTCGTTGTTGAAGCCAATGTCGATATAAGAGCTTGTGATTCCGTTTAAAGAATGATCGGCTTCAAAGAATACTTTGATTGTCATTTCTTCACCTGTTTTGAAGGTGTTTGTTTTTAGTCCGTTTGAATTAATGTATTCTAATTTTTTTATTCTAATAGACTTGTTTCCAATTCTATTTTTATAATTGGTAAAATCATTTTGCTCTATGTTTTGGTTTTGTGTCAGGTATTCATCAACAATTTCGTTGACATTCCCTGTGTTGCGAATCATTCCACTTTCGAGCAGTACTCCTGTCTTGCACAGATTCTTCACTGCGCCCATGTTATGGCTCACGAACAGCACTGTTCTGCCTTCGCCACGACTTACGTCCTGCATCTTACCGATGGCTTTTTTTTGAAATTCGGCGTCGCCCACGGCCAGCACTTCGTCCACCACCAATATTTCGGGTTCCAGGTGTGCTGCGATGGCGAACCCGAGGCGCACCGTCATGCCGCTGCTGTAGCGTTTCACGGGGGTGTCCAGGTAGCGTTCGCAACCGCT
>AUXO016628297.1_pt1 | contig 12874 bp, 3 predicted proteins | sample 768731 | NCBI WGS metagenome assembly AUXO01 (sample SAMN02715735, study PRJNA202380) | gut metagenome | biome: sheep rumen | host: Ovis aries | place: New Zealand: Palmerston North
TACAGCCACTATATGAAGCACGGATCCGACAGGGCTCTGGGCTTTTGCTGCTCCAGAAAGCATGCCGCGGATATGGCCAGGGAATTCACAATAAGAGGAATTCCATCCGTCGCCGTATTCAGCGGAAGTGAAGAGGAGAGCCACTATTGCCTGGACAGGCAGACGGCAATAGGGCAGCTTTCGGAAGGAAAGATCAGGGTCATCTTTTCCGTGGACATGTTCAATGAGGGACTGGATATCCCCTCGGTAGACATGGTACTTTTCCTAAGGCCTACGGAATCCCCAGTGGTCTTCCTTCAGCAGCTGGGCAGAGGGCTTCGGAAAGCAAGAGGAAAGCACTATCTGACAGTTCTGGACTTTATCGGCAACTACGAAAAGGCAGGAAGAGCCCCTGCCCTTCTCTCCGGGAGGGACCATGGCCCTGCCGGTACAGGCCCGGGAAGAATAGGTGATGATGAATATCCGGATGACTGTTTTGTAGACTTTGATCTTCGTCTGATCGACCTCTTCCGCCGTATGGAGGAAAGGGAACTTAAGGGAAAAGAGAAGATTCTCAGGGAATACAGCAACGTGAAGGGAAAAGTGGGCTCTGTGCCCACTCGGATGGAACTCTTTACACGTATGGATGACAGCATCTATCAGCTCTGCAGGAGAAATCCCAAAGATAATCCCTTCAGGAACTATCTGGGATTTCTCCATAATGCCGGCGATCTGACAGAGGAAGAGGAAGCTCTCTTCGAGGGACCCGCAGGAGAATTTCTCCGATTCCTGGAAGGAACCAGTATGTCTCGTTCCTACAAGATGCCGGTCCTTCTTGCCTTCTGGAATGGCGGAGATGTTCGGACAGAAGTGACAGAGGCTCAGCTCCTGAAGGCGTGGAAAGCTTTCTTCGATAACGGGACCAACTGGAAAGATCTTCCGAAAGTCAAAAGCATAGAGGAATACCGGAAGCTTACAGACAGATATCATTTGAGCCATGTACTGAAGAACCCAGTACATTTCTTGTCTACGGGGCCAGGCAGACTATATTTCTGTACCAAAGAAAATGGAAAACTGGAAGACAGACCAGGAGAACGGGTTGAAGAAAGGCCGGTTAGCAAAGAAGAAGGCGCTGCAGAAGATGGATCTCCTGTAGCCATTGCCCTGGATCCGAGTCTTCAGAAAGCGGCAGAGACCAAAGTCTTTGCTGAGCAGATGAAGGACATCATTGATTACAGGACCATGGAATATTACTGGAGTAGATACAAAGAGGAGTAAGCAGAAAAGAGTAAGGAGAAACTGGAACCAGTTTTGAAAAGAGAAGATAATTCATGAACGATACAGGAACTAAGAGGTCGGTTATAGAGATGATCCGGTGTCGCTTTTATGGCGACCATTAGATTACAGCTAAGCCATATAATTAGCATGGGGTTGGCCAAGAATAGAAAAATGGACCTTGCTTCAAATATGCCAGAGGGTCTGGTGTTATTTTTTAGAGAAAGGCGCATTTTCGATAATGTTTTGCGCTGTTAGTCACATACACTAATGAAATGGTAAGATAACAAAAACTTGTTTGTGTATCAGTAAAGAATCTTCCTATGATACAGAGAGTTTAACAATAATAACCGATAAGGACGTAAAGACAGTACTCAAAGAATTATAAATATTGTTGAATAATATATTTTACATACTTCATAGTCTGAAAAATGTTTGATTCACTCGAAAAAATGCGATGAGATTAATAGAAATGTGTTTGGAGATATTTTATGGCTAAATTTGCTGTAGCGCAGATTGTGCGTCTGGTTTCTGATTATGACACAGAAGGCCCTATACTTGGAATTTCTGAAGATGGTAAAGAGGTAAGGTATACAGTTTATACCAATACCGGGAAGATGATGCAGTTTTATGAGTCACAGCTTGAAGCCAAACCTGAAAAGGAGACCCTTCAAACTGTGAATCATATGCGTTTTAACGCGGATCTGACGGCTTCGCTGCTACGGAATCCAACTATTAACTCTCTGTATTCTTTGAATTCAGGACGGATAGATTATATTCCTCATCAGTATCGGCCTGTTTTAAAGATGATCAGATCTGACAGGCCCCGTATTCTGATTGCAGATGGTGTAGGCGTTGGTAAAACGATAGAAGCAGGGCTTATTCTGCGCGAAATGCAGGCAAGGCAGGATATTAATTCGGTACTGATTATCTGTCCCCGTCCTTTAATAACTGAAGGAAAATGGGACGGAGAAATGAAACACCGGTTTGGAGAGGAGTTTCTCTCTCTTGACGGCGACTCTTTCAGATATTGCCTGAAGGAAACAGATTATGAAGGAGAATGGCCGGATCGCTATCAGAAATGTGTTTTGCCATACTCCCTTTTTGACAGGGCAAATGTTGAAGGAGATACTCGACGAGGCGGAGGCAGGATCTCTCTCCTTCAGCTTGACCCGGCTCCTCATTTCGATCTGGTTATTGTCGATGAAGCGCACCATATCAGAAATACATCTACCTATGCATACAGAGCAGTCGAGCGCTTTGTTGAAAATGCAGAATCCGTAATATTCCTTACTGCGACGCCTGTACAGTTGGAATATGACGATCTGTTTACGCTTTTAAATCTTCTCAGACCGGATCTGATTCCGGATAAGGAGACATTCCACAGAATTGCGGAACCTAATTACTTTATTAATAAAGCATCAGCCACAGTAAGAGGTCGTGGTGAAAACTGGAAGAAGGAAACTCATGATTTGCTCATAGATGCCTGCAGTGAAACTGACTGGGGACAGCGTGTACTGTCTCATAATCCGGATATGCAGGAAACAATCCATAAACTGGAGAAGGAGACGATCAGCGAAGAAGAGCGCGTAGAATTGATTTCTGAGATAGAAAATCTGCATACATTCTCAAAAATCATTAACAGAACCAGAAGGAGGGATATTGGAACATTCACGCAAAGGAAACCAATTACGATAGAAGTTCCGTTTACAGATGCGCAGAAAGAACTTCATGATGAGATTCTGAGTATAACTCATGAAATTCTTTCTACAATTCATTGCACGGAAAACACCAAATTTATGATGACAACTATCAGGAGGCAGACAGCTTCCTGTCTGTTTGGTCTTGTTCCAATGTTGGAAGATATACTGTATCGGCATATGGATGAATATGTAGATGAAGAGTATGTATCAGATATCACAGGATTAAGGCCTTCTGACGAAAAACCTGTCCGTGAACGAATTGAGAAAATAATTGAATACGCGAAAAAGCTTCCCAAAGAGGATCCTAAGCTGGAAGCGCTACTGAAGATTCTTTCAGATACACAGAAGGAAGGAATCAGTAAGGTTATGATCTTCAGCACTTTCCGGCATACACTGCGTTATCTTTATGGAAGTCTGGCGGGGCGTGATTTACGTGTTGGAATGATGCATGGGGGCGTAAGTGATGAAGAACGTCAGGACCTGAGAAGAAGATTTCAACTGCCTAAAGAACAAAGCGAGGCAATTGATGTACTGCTGTTTTCGGAAATCGGCTGTGAAGGGTTGGACTATCAGTTCTGCAACTGCATGGTCAATTATGATCTTCCATGGAATCCTATGAGGATAGAGCAGCGTATTGGCCGTATTGACAGGAATGGCCAGAAGAGTCCATTTGTAACTATTTTTAACATGATCACTCCCGATACTGTCGACTACGACATTTACATACGCTGCTTTATGCGCATCGATGTTTTCCGACAGTCTGTTGGTGATTGTGAAGAAATCCTTGGTAACGTAGCAAGTGAGTTACAGGATATAGCTGCGAATTTCAATCTGACTGAGGCAGAAAAGCAGGAAAGAATCCAGCAGATGACAGACAACAAAATACGTCAGTTAAAAGAGCAGGCTTTGCTTGAAGAAAAACAATATGACTTCTTTGGCATCAATCTTCCCGAAAATGCAATAGACCAGGAGATAAAGGAAGCTGCTAATTACTGGCTGTCACCGGACAGTCTTTTGAATCTGGTGAAAACATATCTGCAGTCCCGTTTAGGTGAGTCGAAAGAATTTATTCTTGGAGAAAAGGCCCTTAAAACACTGAGGACATCACAGGAACTGCGAAGCGCATTGTTGGAAGACTTTAAATCTTTGGGAATCAGAAGAGATGCATCCAACAGAAACTGGGAAAAGTGGCTGAAGCAGGGTGATCAGTTTTTGCAGATTACGTTTGACAGTGAATGCTCAAAAGAAAATCCTGAAGTGGTATTGATTTCCGCACAGCATCCGCTTATCCGACAGGCTGCGATATATCTGGAAGATGAGAAGAGAAATGTAACGGTGCTTAAGACAAAAAGTAATGATGTACCGGCAGGAGAGTATCATTTTACAGTTTATCAATGGAAGATAATGGGAGAGAAGGACGATCTGCAGATAAGGCCCATTACAGAAGATATGAAATTGAATGATATAGTACTTGATCTGCTGAAATCCAGTGAAGATGTATCCTATAGCAAGGCCCCTGATATTACTGAATGGGCAGATGTAGAAAATATGCATCACATCCTTTGGAGTGAAGCTCTTGCTGAACATAAATCCAGAACATCCGCTCTTATCAATTACAAAAAAGGAAGCCTTCAGACAAGCTTTCAGGCCCGGATGAATTATCTTGAGGATATGCTGGTGAAATCAAGGAACAATAAAACAGCCAGAATCTATGAAGGCAGCATCAGAAAGGCCCGGGAGGACTATGAGAAGAGACTTAATCAACTGGAGGATGCCGGAAGGAGAGCGGATATTGTCACGGATATTTTGGGATATGGAATTCTGATAGTTGAAAATAATATATGATTTGGGGAAGCATGATATGCAGGAAGTAATATCTTACGAAGAAATACGAAATCAGAAAAAAGTTGAATACGGTACAGCCTTTAAAGACTGGATCTGGATTTTTGTTAAACAGTATAAGGACAGAACACACTTCCTGTTTGAACTTCTTCAGAACGCAGAGGATGCAAAAGCATCCTTTGTGAACATGTCTTTATTCAGGGACAGGCTGGAAATTGAACATAATGGTATTTTATTCTCGAAAAATGATGTTATCAGTATAACAAAAGTCGCCCGAAGCACAAAAAGCGGGGGTGGCAGTATCGGTAAATTTGGTATTGGATTCAAATCTGTCTATGCCTATACCAGTACTCCCAAAATATATTCTGGCAAATATTCATTTGAAATAAAAGACTTTATTTATCCATATGAAATAAAAGCAGAAACGATAAAGGATGGAATTACACGAATCGTGATTCCTTTTGACAATCCTGAAGTCAGTGCGGAAAAAGCGTTCAATGAAATCAGCCGGGCACTCCACGAACAGATATCATCGGATACGATACTTTTCCTGAACAATATTTCCTCACTTGAAATACATATTGAAAACGAAACGAAGCCAGTCTCAATTACCAAAGAAGAAAGAGAACATTCAAAAGGCGACGGAGCTGTTTATGAGGTGAATATCCGCTACGACAGCGGGAAAAAAACTGATGCGGAAGAAAACTATCTTCTGTTTACCGACAATGAAGAAGCAGAGGTCAAACTCGCTTTTCAGATTGAAGGAAAAGAGTTAATCCCGGTCAAAGATGCAAGGATATTTACATTCTTTCCGACAGATAAAGAATCACATCAGTCCTTTTATATCCATGCGCCTTTTGAAACAACGCCTGCCAGAGACAATATTGTTGAGGACAGTGAGTGGAATCTTACTTTGGTAAAGAATGTCTGTGAGGGAATCCGCTTTGCTTTCTGCTGGCTCAGGGACTGGGGATATCTGTCGATTGAAGGTATGAATTCCTGTTATCCCATCTATGAATACTCCAGAGATACGCTTCTTTATTATATTTACAGAACAGCGATTGAACTGATTGAATCTGAAGAGAGTATTATCCCTACTAATAAGAAAGACGAGTTTAAAAGCAAAAGCCATATTATCATGCCTGAAAATATGACTATGGCTGACATATTCCCCGATGGGGATCTTCAGCGCCTGTATGTCAGACATGATATATACTGGATCGCCAAAGAGATTTCCAGAGACTCTTATCATGGACTAAGAGAATTTCTTCGTAAAAACTTCAAGTTTAAGATCTATACATGGAAAGATATTCTGACAAAACTTGACGCAAGGTTTCTGGAACAGAAGGATAGAGCATGGTTCGAAAAACTGTTTCCGGCAATCAGAAGCTTCTGTGTAACAGATTCAAGAAATCTGGGAAGTCATGAGATTAATGTCTCATCGATTCCTTTTGTACGCCTGTCAAACAGAAAACACATATGTGCAATGGATGGCAGTGAGAGAAATGTTTATCTGAACAACCCGGATTTCTGTCAGAATAAAATTGACCGGGATTTTGTAAAAAGTCCTGTTATATATGATTTCTACTACTATGTGCTGAGGATTCCCGAATACAATATCGAACGGGATGCTCTTGATAATGTTCTGCCCAAGTATAAGACCAGGCAAATGATAACTGTTTCAACTTCAGAACTTAAAGAGAATATCAAGGACCTTAAAATTATTAAGGATGCAATACAGACTTCGCCCGGACTTACAGAAACAGTAAGGCAGTATTATATAGTAACAGACGGAGAGGAATGGTTCAGACCAGAGGAACTTCATATACCTTCTTTATTTGGCGGAATGTCTTCCGTCCCGGAATATGCTCTTGTAAAAGGGGTATGCAAATTAAAATTTATAGCATCTGGATATGAATATGATCCAAAGCTGGATTATAAGTTTTTTCAGTCTGTAGGCTGCCCTTCATCACTAAAAAAGAATGAAATTGGTCACTCCGGATACCTGAAACTTGTAAGAAAATACATAGGTTCAAAAGAAGAGGATGAAATCAGGGAAAAAATATTTCAGAAAAAATATCAGGCAGGACTCGACTGGAACTGGATGTACGAGGGCTTTCCTGATGCAATGGGCGGCATGACTCTGGAAAAATCCAGAAAAATGGCGTCATTCTTCAACAGGAACAACAGAGAAATCAATATCAAGGGCGAAGCGGCCGGAGCGGATGATTCACACTTTACCGGTGCAAAGGCCGAAACTATGCAGATCTATTCGGCACTTGGTATTATTCTAACATTCAAGCCCTGGCTATATGATAAGGAAGGAACGCTTGTTGCACCAGCTTCTATACACAGACGTGATTTGAATTCAGTCTATGAAAAAGACAGCAGAAAACTGCTCGAAATCCTTCCTTTTAAAGAAGAGGATGCGGTTTTTGAAAGTATTCTTTCCCGAATTGGAAATGACGCTGACAGGGAGACCATGAGAGAACTCCTGACAAATCAGGAAAGTCTTTCAGAAGTTACGAAAGCTTGGCAGAAAAAGCGAATAAAAGAATTACAGGCGAGTGAGAAAGCTAAAAATCCAAATGATGTTCTTCGCGGGTTTACGAAAACAGGAGGAAAGAAACCTGCTTCTTCAGAATCGGGAAACCCTGATCCTGTAAAGAACCCGGAGCAGAGGCAGAAAAAGCTGGAAGAAGAATTTGTCAGATCACTCAGCAGTTATAAAGTACCTGGCAGTCATCTGACATATACTTACAGAGAAAACAGTAATGCGGAAGAAAAGACCTTCTTGGCTAATCAGTATAATGGAGGACACTGCCAGATATGTGACACAGCGATCATCAGAAAAGATGGAACCATTCATTTTCAGGCAATAAATATTATCAAAACCGGACAGTTGGCAGATGAGATACACGGTACAGAATCAATGGGTTGGAATTCTCTCTGCCTGTGCCCCAATTGTGCTGCTAAATATTTGTATGGAAGCAAAGACTTGTCTGATTTTGCCAGGCAGGTAATGGAAACGGAAGTTGAACCTGGATTAGACCAGTATCTGAATATTCAGGTGGAACTGCAGGGACAGCAGCAGTTCATCCGTTATGCACCAAAACATATCCTGGCACTGCAAACAGTTCTGCAGCATTACACGGATCATAAGGATTAATCATGGCATTCAAAACCTTTAGCAGAAGTAAAATCGAGAATATTGATGTAAACCAGATACCCGCAGATTTTGTTGATTATTTCAAAAAACTGCCCGAGAGCAGGAAGGAAGATATTCGTTCTTACAGACCAGATCTGGCCGAGGCAATTGAAGGAAGCACTTCGGCCATTGAAATTGATTCTGAAGGAAATGATAAAAAAGATGATTTCCAGAATGACATTGGCGTTGAGAACAATACAGCTGACGCTGATACTCAGGAGGCAGAAAGCAATCCGATTATAGATGCGTGGGAAGATGTCAGTATTGCTTCGTGGAAGAAAGATACGGTTGTTGTTCCGGTACTGGTAACAAAGATCATGCCTGACGGCAATCGGGTATGCCGTATCCACAGAAGGCCGCTGGAAGAAAAACAGCTAAAATTCAAAGAGGCTACAGGATCCTACAACATGAAGGGATTCTTTTGTCCGGACTGTGTAGACTTTTTTCTGGAAGAAAAAGAAGCTGAAGAATATTTCGAGATTCTTGGAAGAAAGGGAATAAGTGTATGGGCACAGCCTCTGGAAGATACACTTCGTGAATGGCAGGAAGAAGGAATCCCGCAGGATGTCCCGGATGATATGATCCTGTATGCTGCAGATACCTGGACAGATGATCAGACTACCTGCCCGCTGCACCCGGACACACTTTTGACAAGTGATTCTTACAGGAAAGAATTTTTGGGAAGAGAAATCGTTTTCGAGGCATTTTACTGTCCGGAATGTAAAAAAACAATTCTCCGTATGTCAGAAGCACAAAGACTCGAAGACGAACTGGCAGAAAAGGGAATTCCAGCTATACAGATGGAACTTCTAAGAAAAGAGCCGAAAAAAATCAAAAAAGCTTTTCGTCAGCAAATAACGCCAGATTATATTATTGCGGATGGAGTAAAAGATGTCTTTGACTTTCCGGATGAAGTCGAATGGACTGAACTGGATGAAAACGATACAGTCGTAATTGAACATTCCAGATACTGCCCTGAAGAAGATCATGAGACCCGGATAGTCCTTTGTCTGATTCAGGTACAGGAGAAAAGGGAAGGTTTTCGGCTATACCTTGTTCTCATGGGCTACTGTGAGGAGTGTGATCAATACTATATTGATAAGGAAGACTATGAACTGATCATTTCCAAGGGCCGTCCATCTGTCACTGTTATTGACAATACGGACTCTTTTTACAAAATTACTTCCGGTTCTGCTTTTGATCAGGAAAGGGATCACCTGAATGAACTGGAAGGAGATATTGACAAAGCAGTAAGAAAAATTGAAGCAAACCCTGCGTATGTTGAGAAATATGGTGTATCTGATTATGACGACGGAGGATTCAATTTTAACAAGAATATAAGTGCGGGCCTCAGAAAAGAAAGGGTAAAACTGCTGGATTATGAAGATAAGCCTTATGGATACAGGGCAGATATCACTTTTGCAGGTTCTACCGAAGTGTTTTATCTGGGTCCGGACGATATCATTCTGAATGAAAAGACAAGGGTTATTTCATACAACAGTGCTTTTGGCAGAAAGCTGGTCAATTACAAGACAATCAAGATTATAAAGGATGGAAAACAGTACAAGGTAAAACGAAGGAGAGATCTGGATATAACTCATGCCATGCTCTTCGGATTTACAGAGCAGTCAGATGAAGACGTGATTTTCAGCAGCGGCATTACAGATGCTTTTCTGGTCCGGGTTCTGAATATGCGGAAAAAGCAGCACCAGCTGCTTGAGATAATTGCAACGGTTCAGGAGAATCAGAACAAAATCATTGATCTCCCATTGTCACGGAATCTGATAGTTCAGGGATGTGCTGGATCTGGAAAAACAATGGTTATGCTGCACAGGCTCTCTTCTCTTAAATACAATCATCCCGACTTTGATTTTGAAAAAGCAGTCATCCTGACACCGAACAGCAACTTCAATACGCATATTTCCGGACTTGCTTCCAGTTTGCAGCTTGGGTATATAGAACGGCTCTCTGTAGAGGAATACTATCTGAAACTTCTGGAAAAATATGATAATTCATTTAAAACGAAGGCCAGGATAATTGATGAGATGTCAGTTGACCAGGTTTATGTTGACTATATTTATTCTGATGAGTTTCAGACCGTTTTAATGGCTGCAGTGCAGAAATCATACGAGTCTCAAAGAGAACTGTTCCAGACGGCAGAGCTGGTTCTCAAAGGAATTAACAGTTCCTATACACTGCCGAAGAATGAGCAGCGGATTGACAGAATAACTTCTCATCTCCAGAAGGACATCTCCGGGGCTTTAAATACCGTCAAAGTCAGAGAACAGCAGTTGCTTCGTGCTAAAGAAGCATATGATAGTGCGATCTCAAAACTGAAAGAGAATGATGCATATATCATCAGATCAAAAGATTTTCTGAAAGAAACCATGCTGGCTGAAACGGCAAAGGTATTTGCAAAATTAAAAAGTTCACTTGAGGAGCGGGAAGAACGAGTCCGGGTTTTTCAGGAAAACATAGATTCCAACCAAATGGAATATGAAAGAGTTGATAATGAGCAGTATGTGTTTTTCAAAAGGCGTCAGTTAAACCGGATTCAAAGGGCAATAGACGAGGAAAACAAACGGAAAGAAGAAGTTTTATCTGAGATATTGCAGATACGTAAACTACTGGAAGATGATTATTCTGAACTGTCTGAAGATGAACTTATTCATGCATTTGAATCTATGAGTGCCTGGGCTGAGAATACCGGGGAGAATATCCGTATGATTAAGCGTGCCAGGCTCCAACTTGATGAAGCAGAAGGCTATAAGCCTGTTTTTGAAGACGATTGCAGAAAATATGCGGCAGAATTGGAAGAAGCAAATAATAATATGTTTGAGCAGGGGATTGCTGAGAAGCTGGAAGATTTGAAAGACAGGATTAATGTCATCACCCCTAAAGCAATTTATAATGCTGCCTACAATGATGCATCTGAAAAGGCATATGAAAAGGTTTTTGGCAATAATGAAAAAAAGCCTCCGAGAATAAGAGGCCTTCATCGGTTCGACCTTTATCTGCAGCTGCTGTTTGCTGTTCATTATTTTGGCTATAAGGTGGGAGATAATGATTTGATCTGCATTGATGAAGGACAGGATCTTACACCTTCGGAATACCGGCTGATCCGGAATATTAATACCAGCAGTCCTATTTTTAATATTTATGGAGATACCAGACAGCTCCTGAAATATGGGCGTGGCATAAGTGACTGGAAGCAGATTGATGATGTTATCGGTATGCATTCTACGGAATTGCTGAATGAGAATTATCGTAATACAAATCAGATAACGGATTATTGTAATCAGTCGTTTGGTATGACTATGGCTTTGACCGGAGTTGACGGCCACAGAGTCAGGGAGATTATAAGAAGCCGTCTTGAGGAAACATTATCACGGCTGAGAATCAATGATGAACGGATTGCGCTGATTCTTCCCAGAAAAGCCAGAAAAGAGAACTATGTTCATAAGGAAGAACTGCCAGACCGAATTTCTTCAGTCTTAGGCAGCAGCATAGAGAATGGTAAAATTGCAGTCGTTTATGTAGATGAGGTGAAAGGCGTAGAGTTTGACAGAGTTTTTGTTGTTCCGAATGCTATGACACAAAACGAGAAATATATTGCCTTTACCAGAGCATTGTCAAACCTCACAATCGTAATAGATGAAAATCTTGATGTAAAGAAGACGTCGAAGACCCGGGAAAAGAAAAAAACGACAAATCCGAAGCCAAAGGGTGGTCGTAATCCTGATAAAGCAGACAGCAATATTCATTACGGAAAAGTTCCGAAAAGTAAAAACAAGAAGAAAGACCAGACACCCAATTCTGCCGCACGCTAATTACAAGAAACCAGTGCCCCTTTTCAGACAGGAAAGAGATTGACATGGATAATACGGATACCGCACTCGTAAGCCTGATACACAATCGGGAACCGTTGATCAGGGCACACAGAATAATAATTTCACAGACGAGATCCATGCTCTGTTGACAGATCTGTATCGAGACGCAGTTCATTTTATCTATGAACTTCTGCAGAATATAGAGGACACGGATGCGACACTTGTCAAGTTTTAGTATATCAGGACCACCTGTTGTTTGAGCATAACGGTACGAAACGGGACTTTACGGTGGAAAACATTGATTACATTACGAATATTGGTTCCAATACGCTGAAAAAGGAAGAGCCGACTGCAATTGGGGAGTGTTGGATTTAAGGCAGTGTTTGCCTATACACCGAGACCGGAGATACATTCGAGCAGATATCATTTCAGAATTGAGAATTATTCACAACTTGCATGCAAGCATGCACGGGGAACGGCTTTTCTGTACTAGAATCATCTATACGGTGAACTATGACAATTCAGTCAAAAAAGAAAATCTAGAATGAATACACTATGACCTGGGAGGAACAGAATGGCCAGGAAGCATGGCGGTTTAACTAAAGGCGTAAGAGGATTTAACAACAATAAAACCTTATCTCTGAATGAATATCTGGGACGTTTGGGAGATAAAACGAATGTCAGGATTCTCAGAGATGCCTTAAAAGGGACCAATATTGTAAGAATATCCAGAAACACAGGTTTAGGGACAGACGAACTGATACGTAGAATCAGGAATATGGTATTGTTACATGCTAGACTGAAAGAAGATTTGTACTACTATACCCTGTCCAGATATTACGTCTTTAAAAAGGAGTTTCTCGAAACATTCCCGGAACTGGAAGAGAATGTCTATTATTACCTGCGCCTGGCATATTTATTTCGGCAGGACAGCAGGCAGCATGCACCTTTATCTCAAGCCGTTAATGATGAGAAGATTCCTGAAGGAATCCGGAACAGAATTGCAGACTATGTTTCCAAGATTCCGCGTGAAGTTG
>AUXO016551574.1_pt1 | contig 12872 bp, 8 predicted proteins | sample 768731 | NCBI WGS metagenome assembly AUXO01 (sample SAMN02715735, study PRJNA202380) | gut metagenome | biome: sheep rumen | host: Ovis aries | place: New Zealand: Palmerston North
CCTTTCAGCGCCTCTTATGTGTTTGCTTTAGACATCAATACTACGCACTCCACATGCATAGTATGTGGGAACATATCTATATTTATCATATTAACTAATCTGTATGAAGGTTCGTGTTTTGAGTCATTATGGACAATCTCATCATTTCTCATTTCAGCGTGGCAAAGTATATCAAGATCCCTTGCAAGAGTAGCTGGATTGCAACTTACATATATCAATTTTTCTGGTCTTATCTTTTTTATATAGTTTATAGTAAGTTCATCAAGCCCTTTACGAGGTGGGTCAACTATAACAACATCTATTCCTGACTTAAACTTTTCAGTCACTACATCATCTAATATATCCCCATCTGTCTCAAGATTTGCTTCCAAAAAGTATACATTATCAATACTATTAAGCACAGCATTTTCTTTGGCATTTTCAATAGCTTTTTTTACCACTTCTACGCCCACAATACTTTTAACTTTTTTCGCTACATATAGTGAAATTGTCCCTATCCCGCAATATAGATCAAGCACATTTTCATCACCTTTAAAATCACCATATTCTACAATCTTGTCATAAAGTTTTTTAGTCATCTCACTATTGACCTGGTAAAAACTTTCTGGGGAAATATGATATTTTACATCTCCGATACTGTCTTCTATATAGCCCTTGCCATGAAGAATAATATTTTCATTACCAAGTATTGTATTATTATTTTTAGTATTAATATTTATTGTTGAAGTAACTATTGTCACTACGGGCTCGCAGTGCTCGCCCCTACGACTTGACTCGTCACTATGATATGCAAAGTTACAAGTTGATACTATGTATTCATCAAACTTTTTATATAAATCAAAATGTTTTTTATAATTATTATCATTAAGAATATATGTTATGCTCACTTCTCCAGTTTCATTGCCTTTCCGTAGCATTACTTCACGAAATACTCCACTTTGCATCTTTTCATCATATATACTTAAATTAAATTTTTTTAACGCTCCCTTTATAGTATCAAGTATAAGTTTTGATCCATTAAAACCAGTAACACAATTTTCAAATTCTATTATATGATGAGTTCGCCCCGCATAAAAGCCATAAACAATCACTCCATCACGCATAGCAAAAGGAATCTGCATCTTATTGCGGAAATTATATATTTTATTTGCGCCAATAACACCTTGATGCGGGCTCATGCCAAATCTTCCTATTTTCGACATACATGTCAGGGTGTATTCTTTTTTTAATTCAAGTTGCTTTTGATAGTTAAGGCTAAGGAGTTTGCATCCACCACATGCATTTGCTACACTGCATTCCGCTTTTACCCTATCTTTTGATTCTTTTATTATGGATGTAGTTTTCGCATAGATAATACTTGAAGTGATTTTAGTGATTAAAACTTCTACTTTGTCACCAATCAAAGCATCTTTTACAAAAAAAACTTGGCCATAAAGTTTTGAGATGCCAAGCCCTTCATTTGTCATATCTACAATATCTAATTCTAATATATCATTTTTTTTATACTTATTTATTTGCAAGGAAACTCCTATACATTTCCTCTGTACTCAAAACAAAGCATCGTTATATCGTCAAATTGTGGTGCAGTATCTACAAACTCATCTATATCTTTTTTTATAGCTGGAAGCAAATCTTTAACTGATTCTTCACTATGATTATCAAGTGATACCTTAAGTCTATCCATACCATATAGCTCATTATGAGCATTTGTAGCTTCTGTCACGCCATCAGTATATTCAAAAATTCTGTCACCTTTTTCAAGAATTATTTCTCCTACAGTAAATTTCATATCATTCATACCACCAAGTACAAATCCTGGCTTTATATTATATGCTTCCCACACTTTTCCTTTTTTATATATATAAGGAAGTTCATGCCCAGCGTTGACATATACCATCCTACCAGTCTCAAGATTGATAACTGCTTCAAACGCTGTAATGAAAAGATTTTCTTTGTTTTCATCACACAGGATATTGTTGACAGTATAAAATACATCCGCCAAATCATTTTTTATAAATGTATGATCCCTTATCAAAGTTTTCCCTATAGCCATAAAGAGTGCTGCTGGCACACCTTTCCCAGATACATCTGCAACCACTATAGCGATATGCTTATCATCTATCACAAAGAAATCATAGAAGTCTCCTCCCACTTCTTTTGCAGGATTCATAGTTGCATATATATCAAATCTTTTGTCATCAGGAAATGCAGGGAAATCTGATGGCAACATTCCTACTTGAATCTTTGTCGCTACATTTAACTCTGCACTATTTCTTTCTCTTTCTGCTGTAAGTTCAGTAAGATTGCTTATATAATTCTTAAGGTCTGTAGTCATATCATTAAATGAATTAGCGAGGTCACTTATCTCATCATTACCTACAACTTCTGCCTTATAATCAAGCTTTCCTTTACTTATAATCTCTACATCATCTTTAAGTTTCTCTATAGGCACTGTCAATCTATTGGAGAAAGCAATTGATATCTTATAAACTATTATAAGCATTATCGCTGCTACAAGCACAAATATTCCCATCATTCTTATGATATTTCTATCTATCCGATTGATTGATTCAGCGATTATAGCCTTAGGCAATTTTACGCATATCACCCATTTGACATTATTAATAGGCGCATATACATAATAATTATCACCCAATAATTCTATCCCTGGGTTACCAGACAAAATCTTGTCCGCTATAATACTTGTGTCAGTTCCTTCATCCTTTATATTCTCAAAGCTTGTCTGGTCATCCTTTACAGAAGGCGAAGCTATGATGTCGCCATCACTATCAACAGCAAATGCAATCGAATCGCCAGATACATCTACATTTTGAATATTTTTCTGTATATCATGCACAAGAATGTCAAGAGCGACAACCCCAGCAAAATTACTATCTTTATAAAATGGCATTGCACAAGTAAGCGTCAATCCTCTTTCAAAATAGTCTTGGCTAACTTTTGTAAAAATAAGGCTATCTCTCGCTTTTGTTTCTGTATACCACTCTCTATTAAAGAAATTAAAATATGTGTCCTCATCTCTACCAGAGAAAGATAAATGATCTCTATCAAGACTTATAAGAAAACCCTCTTCAGTCGCAAGATAAAGCGATGATATATTTACATCATCATACATAAGTATAGGCTTCCACATCTCTATGACATTATTGAGTAGCTGTACTTCGTCTATCGTATTATCATTGATAAACTCTGTTGTAGCATAATATCTATTGTAGCAAAAGTCGCCTTCGCCTACATGGGTATGCCGTCCATAATTAATTCTTCTATGGTTATCTTTATCTTTATATAAATTCTCTATATAATTTACGCTTTCCTTGATAGTTGTAGCATAGCCATCAGCAATCTCTTCTGTGAGTATAGCTACATATTCAAGAGAATCCATGACATTTTCTTCTATATTGGCTAATATATATCCTTCACTTCTATGCCTTATTCGTAGCATCAAAATAAGTGCGGCTATACTTATCGCAAGCATAGAAAACATAGCAATTCTAATGAGTAAACGTCGTATCTTTTTTCTGATTGGTACTCTTTTCATGCCTTTTTTTATTTTAACACACTTTTTTAAATAAAAAAAGGGGGCTCAAATACAAGTCCAATCATTAAAAACTTATACATTGTATATTATATTGTAAAACATGAGGGAAGGGGGAATCAAAAATTTTTTGTTAAGAAAAATTAAGACTTTATGAAAAATGAACTAAAAGTTATATCTCATCAAACTCATCTCGTATCTCGCCAACCACTTCTTCAAGTATATCTTCAATTGTCACGATACCTTCAGTCTTGCAATTGTCGCTCCTTACTATAACCATATTGGCATAGACTTTCTGCATGCGACGAAATGCCTGTGAAATCTTTACATTTTCACTTAGAAAAAATGGTTCTCTCATCAATTCTTCTACAGAAAAATCACCTTTAGCACCAATATCGTCATTTTTTGTGATACCTTGGTTGGCGCCTATAGCCTTTATAAGATCTTTCACATTGAGTATGCCTACTATATTGTCAAGACTTCCATCTACCACTGGATATCTTGTGTATTCATTATTAATACATGTAGCCATCACCTGCTCATAAGTAGATGTGGTGCTTACAAATTTTACATTTTCATATGGCACCATTATATCGAGAAGAGTCTTCTCTCCAAATTCAAGTGCATTTTGTATTATTTCCTTTTCTTCTGTCTCCAAGACTCCTTGTTCATGTGAGATATCGACAAGCGTCTTAAGCTCATCTTCAGAATAAGTATCAATTTTTTCTTCCAAATTAACATTTAAGATTTTTGCAATGGCATCAGATATAACACTTAAAAATGATACGATAGGATATAAAACCAAAAGAACTATATTTATAAAATCCACAAAAAACAGAATTATATTTTCAGAATTTTTATTGGCTATCCTTTTTGGTGTAATCTCACAAAATATCAAAATCACAAATGTAAGCACAGCCGTAGCGACAGCCAGTGGGATATTTTTTATATAAAATGTCACTAGAATTGTGGTAATCGTTGTCGCCAAAATATTGACTACATTATTAAGAAAAAGCATAGTAGAAATAATTCTTTGCTGCTTATCTTGAAGTAACAAAGCCTTGCTCGCTCTCCTATTGCCTTTATCAGAAAGCGTTTCTATCTTAACAAAATCTGTACCTGTAATTGCAGTCTCTATTGCTGAAACTACTGCAGAAATTATTAAAGTAAAAAATAAAACTATAAACATTGCTATCATAATTATATTCTCTTCTGTATAATATTTATATCAATAATGTATTCCATTATATTTCTATTTCCGCACATTATCTTCCGGTGGTTTCACTACACCTTTCGCGATACGTTCTTTATATTTAAAAAATAAATACGCAAGACATATTGTATATGATATCCCTATTATAACACCTGCTTTATACGGAATTTCAAGACACTCTGGAGCAACCATAAAATAAGTTGATGTAACAGCAGTCATAAATATTGCAGGAATCAATGTTATAAAATAATTCTTATTTTTAGTCAACAAATATATACTTTCAGCCCATAAGACTATAGTAGCAAGTGTTTGATTGGAAAAAGAAAAATATCTCCATATAATGCCGTAATCAACATCTAATATATATGCACCAGTGATAAGAAGAAGTAAAGTTATGACAAATCTATTTTGCCATTTTGATTGATCTATCTTAAACCAGTCTGCAATTGTAAGTCGTGCTGACCTATATGCAGTATCACCTGATGAGATAGGGCAAACTATTACTCCAAGGACTGCTACAATTCCTCCGATAGGTCCCATCAATCTCATGCAAATATCATACACGGCTATAGAAGCCATACCTGAAGCCTGCAAAGCCTCTCTTGTCTCATATAATGTAACTCCTGCTGCAGCCCATACGAGTGCAATCATTCCTTCTGAAATCATCGCACCATAAAATACCTTCCTTCCATCCTTTTTATTATTTAAGCACCTTGCCATAAGTGGTGACTGTGTTGCATGAAAACCTGATATAGCACCACATGCTACTGTTATAAGCATGTATGGCCAACAAGGTAAAGTTGGATGTTCACTTCTAAAATGATCCCAAATTTCTGGCATTACAAATTCTTTACTTATAAGCATTGTACCGCCAACTCCAATAGCCATTATAATTAAGCATAAACCAAATATTGGATAAATTCTACCAATGATTTTATCAATAGGCACAAAAGTTGCAACAAAATAGTAGACCATCACTATGGTTAACCAAAAATCTACATCTAAAGTTTCTGGAGTTAGCATTGCTATAAGTTCTGCAGGTCCTTCTGTAAATACAACTCCACACATCAAAAGTAGTATCACGGAGAATACTCTCATGACATTTTTCATGCCATTTCCAAGATATTTACCAACTATTTCTGATATGCTCGCACCATTATTTCTTTCAGATAACATTCCGCAGAAATAATCATGAACTGCTCCACCAAAAATACACCCAAATACTATCCAAAGATAAACCACAGGCCCAAACACTGCTCCAGCAAGTGCACCAAATATAGGCCCTGTGCCAGCTATATTAAGAAGTTGTATGAGATAAGTTTTCCATACTGGCATCGGCACATAATCAACGCCGTCTCCTTTTATATATGCAATTGTTTTATTTTCGTTTGGCGCATATAGTTTCTCTACAAATTTTCCGTAAAAAATATAACCAAGTATCAATAAACCAATGCTACATAAAAACGAAATCATTTTAAACTATCTCCTTCTATTGTAACTATATATAATTTAGTCCTTGTAACACTATTAAACCAATATTTTATATAACTTTTTTAAATTATAATATTAAAGCTTGTGCTTTGCAAGATTCTTTTTATATGGCTCTTCTATCTTATTAGGTAAATATTTTTCCATCTGAATAAAGTCTGTAGGTATCAAAATTGTGCTTCATAATTCTTCCTTGATAATATAACTATCAACTTTTCGATAAATATTGTATCACATTTACAAAATAAGGAAGCCTGGCTCCCTTTTATCTCATTATTTATAATATATTACTCAAGGGTAACTGTCTGGTCAATTATAAAACTTTTAGAAAATTCTAATTTTTTCTCCTTTTGTGCTTCTTATATTTGCGCTATTTTCAATTATCAACAAAAAACAATATTGACATATAAACTAGTATATGATATATTGGTCTATATTAGGGCATATTAGAATATATTAGTTTATATCAGTATAGAAAGGATAAAATCATGAAAACTCCAAATATTCAACTTAACAACAACATAGTCAATATGCTATCCATCATTGATGAATTTAAAGGTGAGTGGAAAGCTCTTAAAGAAATGCAACCAGATGTTTTAACAAGCCTAAAAATAATTGCAACTATAGAAAGTGTTGGATCTTCAAACCGAATAGAAGGAAACAAACTTTCAAATAAAGAAATTGAATCCTTACTTTCAAATTTAAAAAGCACTTCATTTAAAAGTCGCGATGAAGAAGAAGTCATAGGATATGCTAAACTTTCTGATTTAGTTTTCAATGATTATGAAATAATTCCTTTTACCGAGAATTATATAAAACAAATGCATAAAATATTACTAGAATATTCATCAAAAGATGAAAAGCATAGAGGCGAATACAAAACTCTCTCAAATTCTGTATCTGCATTTGACGAAAATGGCAAAGAAATTGGCATAGTTTTTGAAACAGCAACACCATTTGATACACCACGCCTCATGGAAGAATTAATTGATTGGACCAATAATACTCTTAAAAATAGAACATTACATCCAATTATAACAATAGCTATTTTTGTCGTAAATTTCTTGGCAATTCATCCATTTCAAGATGGCAATGGTAGAATGTCAAGGATATTAACCAACTTACTATTATTAAAAGCTGGCTATAATTATATTCCATATTCTTCATTGGAAGCGGTTATAGAGGACAATAAATCTGCTTATTATTTAGCACTTAGGCAAACTCAAAGTACTTTAAAAAAATCCAATAGTAATTATGATGCTTGGATTGATTTTTTCGTAAAATCATTAGAAAAGCAAAAAATACGATTAGAATACAAAATCGAACATATAAGTGACCACAATTCAATAATCCTGGATGACAATAATATAGATTTAAATTCTCTGCCAATTACAGCAACCAAAATCCTTGATCTTTTTAATAAGACTAGTAGAATAGATATAAGCTATATTAAAGATAATATAGATGATAGCGAAGGAAAAATCAAAAGATCCCTATTGCTTCTTCAGAAAAAGAATATAATAAAAAAATATGGTACAACTAAAGGGTGTTGGTATGTAAAACTTTAGAACACCTATACAAATTTGCATTTACATTTAAAAACTATTTTCTGTGCCAATAAAAAAGCAGGGATCGCTCCCTGCTTTTATATCATTTATTTAAAATCAAGCAATCCATAAACGAGTTTAGTGATAATATATCTTCATTGCCTTTTTTATACCTTCGTATAATCCACTCTTTTCCTTTAAGCATCGGAAGATAAAATATGTATCCAGTAAGTTTAGATGCTACTTTATAGCATTTCATGAGCTCTAAAACCTTTTCATCATAACTATTATTTTCGTTTATCCCTGCAAATTCTTTTGATTTATTCATACTTTTGACCTCAAAAATATGTATATTATCATAACTATCTTTCATAATAAAATCAGGATAGCTAAAGTGTCTTCCATTTAAATAATACTCAAATTTTATTTCTGAATTTTGCAAAAAATTCTTTCCCCACAGGTACTCAAAATCTTCCACCAATGGATTTACTGATTTTATAATTCTCTCTTTCCCCTTTTCCAAGTTTCTATCTAATGTGTAGCTTGATAAATTTTTCAATTCTTCCGCCCATTTCTTTTCAGCTTCACTGTCAAACGAAAAATCTGGATCACCATCTAAATTTTTCCAAACCCAATCTCTTATACCTATTTCATGTTGTTTTACTCTTGCATATGTTGAATTCTTAGGCAAAGATACAAGTAATTCCTTACCATTGCCATCAACATTTATAACCATATTTTTTTCATAATCACAAATATATTTATCATATGCGCTTACTATATCATGTAAACTATTATTGAAAGCAAACCAATCATTATAATTTTTCGTATACTCTTTGCACATGTGCTTTATATCTTGACTTTCTCTATTCAAATTTCGATATATTTCAAATATATTGTTAAAGTGCAATATACTTTGAGCATTATAAATAATATTTTTTAAATCAAACTCTTTCTTATCTTTTAGATTTTTAAGCCGTGTAGTTCTTAACGCTAACTCTTCACAAATTCTTGGTGGATTTTTAATCTCGACATTTCGTATGCTTTGATCTCTTTCATAGTCAGCCCACACATATGCTCTTGTTGCAAGTTTTTGACTTTCAGAGTCTAAATTTTCAAAATCAGCGAGTTTTGGATTTCTCCGAACTCTACCTATTACCTGCTCATTTAACTGACTACTTTCTACATCTCTTTTTTGATAAAGCATGCAAGCACGTGGTATATCCCAGCCTTCCGATATTGTAAGCTTAAATATTACTACATCTATAGTAGATAGATTTTCTTTTGCATAATCTTTCCACTTTTCTACAGGTAACTTTTTCACTTTAAAAACATCATTCGTATCACATTCTTTTTTCTCATTCACTATATATATCCATTTCAATTCATTCGCGTTTAAGATAGGTATTATTTCATTTAGTTCTTCTTTTACTTTATCTTTATTTGATATTTGTATTATCATACAAGGATTTATATGAAGCTTTTTTATATACTCACTCTTTATTTCTTTAAATTTATCAACTGCCACTTTTAAGTCATCATATTCATTTCCTTCAACTATCTCTTTTATTAGTTTCGCATTAACCGCTTCGGTCGTAGTTATTTCCACATCTGGGATTTGCCCGCGACTTAATTTTGGAGTTGCAGAAAAATTAAATGTTTTAGCAAAATACATTTTTGATAAATTATCAAGATTATTAGTTGCTTGATGGCATTCATCTTTTATAAGGTAAATACTTTTATTGCCGCCTATACTCACTATGCCATTATCAACACTTAACCTTTGTGTAATGGTTTTCAGAAAACTTTCCATCGGTCCTTTCATAAGTTTAGTATTCTTCTTATACAAGTCTCTTGGAAGTATATACACATTATATCCCATTGGTATAAAAAGGTTTTCTTCACCACTTATTTCAGAATTTATAAGGAATGGCTTTAAACTTGTAAACATCCCCTTTTCAGCATATAGTGTAAACTGATCAAAGTTTTGTTTTGCAAGATTTCCTTTTGATAGTGTTGATACTAAAAATATTATGTCTTTATCTATAGACAGTACTTCATTCATAAATTTAGCCATCATAAATGTTTTGCCACTACCAGTTGGTGCTTTAAATGTTATTTCATTTAACTTATTCTCTTTCGTCAAACTTACGAGCTCTAAAACTGCTCTATCTTGCAAATCAATAGCTTCTTGAAGCATCCCAAATCTCCTACTAAATAATTATTACCACCACCAATACTATGTATGGTAAAGTTATGCTAGCCCCTATCATCGACTCTCATACTTCTGTGCATGCTCAAAGTTTTCGCACACCCATTTGATTTTTTCATTGGCATCACTATACTTTGGCATTCCATATAGTGTCTCATCAATTACATCAAATGCAGTTTTACTTGGTGCACTTTCATGGTTACTTACACTCTCTATCTCGTATACATCAAGAGAACCACCTAAAGGATCATTTTTCTTTATCCACTCAAAGTCAGATGTCCCATCATAGCATTTACCGGTCATAACTCTCTTAAGTCTTTTTGAGGTAACATCATACGCTATCCCATTTGGTGTTGTGTCCGTCTTTTCATTATTTGTACATAATATAAATTGTCTATTACCCCCATCCTGCTTATTTAGTTCTAAAACAGCTTGCCCTGTAGTACCAGAGCCAGCGAAAAAGTCTAAAATAATGCTATTTTCGTTATCTGCTCTAAAACTAATAATATTTTTAATTAGCAAAGATGGCTTTGGGTATTCAAATATACCTCTCCCTAATATTGTTTCAAGTTGATTATTACCTATTTGCGTACTTCCAAATTTATGTGCTGACAAATTCTTTAGTGGAGCAGTATTTGTTTTATTTGCCTGATATGTCAATCTTGGTGCCATTTTCTTACTTTTAAACAACAATCTTTCCCCTTGCTCAATGCGTTTATATAATGTATCTTGTGTCATTCTAAAAGTACCTTCTATAGTAAAATCATTCATATTATAGTTGTTTTTAATTATTACATCATCTTTAATCTTTACTAATCCATAATTCCCTTTTTTTATAATACAATTCCCAAATCTAAAAAACCCCATTTCTTTTTTTACCAAAATTGTTCTACTTGGGTTTCCCTTGTTTTGCAAAGGCGCATCAGTTTCTTCGCTTTCAATAACTCCACCATCTAACGAATGAAGTCCATTTTCGCTTTTCCATTTTGCATAACATAATATATACTCACTTGAAGACCTTGAGTATTTATTTAAATAGGTTGGGTTTGGATTCTTTTCCCAAATAAAATTTTCTACAAAGTTTTTCTCATAAAAAATCTCATCAAACAAACACTTAACATACGCTTGATTTTTATCATCTATACTACAAAATATAACCCCATCATCAGTCAATAACTCTCTTGCTAATACTAATCTATTATAAAGCATTGAAAGAAGATTATCTCTTGTTATCGCATTGTCATAATTAGTTTCTGCAAATTCACCCATACTATCTTTTCCGTATGGCGGATCTATATATATGACATCTATTTTACCTTTATACTCTATAAGTAAGTTTTGAAGTGCATCGTAGTTGTCGCCAATAATTAGCTTATGGGTAATGTGGCTCGCAGAGCTAGCCCCTACGGTTGTTCCGTTTGCCCCTGCAAAAGACAGTTTTTCATTTTTCTTAAAGAATTTTATATCACTTCCAAGTTTTTCTAAGCGTTTATCAAAATGAAAACCTGTTCTTTTATAAGTAGTGCCAAGTGCAGCTATATTTATTGCTTCGTTCAGATCTTCTGCGTTTTTGATAAGTTTAATTAGAAGTTCAGCATTACTTTTTTCAATAATTCCATCTTCCTGCCTTTTTTCTATATCCGCAATCAAACTTTCTTTTGTCGTTTTGGCTATTTTTGTGTCCATAGATACCTACCATAAAAATATTACGACACAAATAAAAAGTCGCAGCCTTGAGAGCCACGACTGAAAATGTGAACTCTCTGCTGCGACGCAAATTATACATTCCAGAGGGATGATAATAAAGAGTCCACAATTTTGCCAAAATTAGACAAATTGCCCCCTCTGGAATATATAATCGAAATATATAATTTACGTCGCAGAAAAATTATAACATAGGAATCAGCAAAAAACAATATAGATATATAGTCAATATACTATCTAAATTGTTGCATCAAAAAAGGGAGCCTAGCTCCCTTTTATCTCATTATTTATCATATATTACTAACTATAATAAATCTAATCCAATTCTATTTAATGTCCAGTCTAATATTGCATTCATCTCCTCTCTTGAATAAACGCGTTCGCCATTCTTAAATTTCTTTTCATCTTCAATCAACTTATCGATAATACTATTTTTTACTTCATCATCTAATTTAATTTCAGCATTCTCAGTTTTAGTCATATTTTTCACCTTTTGCACTTCTTATAATCATTCGTTATATAATAACATATATTTATGCTATTTTCAATTGCCAATAAAAAAGCAGGGATCGCTCCCTGCTTTTATATCGGGCTCGCATAGCTCGCCCCTACATTTACTATATTGTATTACTCAAGAATCTTTACAACTCTTCCTGAACCTACAGTATGTCCACCTTCACGGATGGCGAATCTAAGTCCCTCTTCCATAGCTACTGGGTGGATAAGTTCTACTGTCATCTCTACGTTATCACCTGGCATACACATCTCTGTACCAGCTGGAAGTTGACATACACCTGTGATATCTGTAGTTCTGAAATAGAATTGTGGTCTATAGTTATTCATGAATGGTGTATGACGTCCACCTTCATCTTTAGTAAGTACATAAACTTGTGCAGTAAATTTCTTATGACACTTTACTGAACCTGGTTTACAGATAACTTGTCCTCTCTCTATCTCATTCTTATCTATACCACGAAGAAGAAGTCCTACATTATCACCTGCTTGACCTTGGTCAAGAAGCTTACGGAACATCTCTATACCTGTGATAACTGTCTTCTTTGTCTCTTCACTGATACCAACGATTTCCATTTCATCGTTGAGTTTAACTGTTCCTCTTTCTACTCTACCTGTAGCAACTGTACCACGACCTGTGAT
>AUXO016922481.1_pt1 | contig 12871 bp, 15 predicted proteins | sample 768731 | NCBI WGS metagenome assembly AUXO01 (sample SAMN02715735, study PRJNA202380) | gut metagenome | biome: sheep rumen | host: Ovis aries | place: New Zealand: Palmerston North
TTCCGCATCTTGTCAAGTTCAACTCGGAGTGCCCGACTATCGGAATAGGGCTATCAGGCGAGCCATTTCCGCCATCACAGACGATTTCAGCAACAAGGCTCTTGATGTTGCTCTTTGTGCCATAGGCATTCATTTTCTCTGTGTCAATGATGATTGTTTGCTGTTCATCTCCAAAATCAACAGCAAGCACAGGAGAGCCATTGATGCCCATCTCCATGTTTCCATGCCCTGTGAGAGCAATCTCAGGCTTTGAATATATATTTCCAGCATTAGTGATGGAAACGGAATGAGGCTCAAAGAATGTGAGCTCCTCCTCTGTTATGCTGAATTTGAAAGGCTGGCAATGGAAAACAACATCAGCTGTTTTGTATCTCATCAGCTTTTCAAAATCTATGCCCTCCAGCTGTTTGAATCGATAATATTTATCAGGCTCATTGCTGAATGTGATGATGCCATCCTGATTGAAATATTCAATCACATCATCAACATCATAATTCCCAGAAAGAGCAATCCTGATTGTTTTATCGTATGCTGAAAATCCCAGCTTTTCAATCTGATCTCCATCTCTCCCATCAATCTCCTCAGCAACAGCTCTCATTGCTGGCTTTGTTATCGGAGGCAATGAAACAATGATGAGCCCAGAAATCTCTGTGCTCTCTTTGCCGTTTATTGTGATCTTTGGAATTATTGAGGGCATATATATTTCCTCCTGTTTTATCGGTAAATTTCATTTGTTATTGTATCAACAACAAAGGATGCAAATCCATCCTCTCCCATCTCAATTCTCATGCCTTGCAATGCCGTTTTAAGAGCCTCAACAAGCCCATATGAGCCCATTGATGAATCAGATGCATTCCTAATTGCTGATGTATTCAAAGAGGGCTCAAGATCAAATGATGTGGGAATCGAATCCTCCATCATTGCGGAAACATTTTTCATCTCATCAGAGAAACCCTCTCCCAAACCTAATGCAAGATTTTTACCGATCTGATCATGCCAGAGCAAAGATGGAGAATGGATGGAAAATGCCTTTTTCACAGCATCTGTGATTCCTGATGCCATCTTTTTGATGTTCTGTTTCAATGTTCCCAGAGCATCAGAGATGCCTTTCCAGATGCCATTGATGAGATTCTTTCCCACATTGAGCATCTTATTAGGGAGCTCTTTCAATGCATCAACAATTTTCCCGATAATATCAGCCCCCAGAGCTCCCAGATTTGCAAAAACAGCCTTTGCTCCATCAATCAAGGAATTCAGCAAAGCCTTTCCGTTTTCCACAATTTTCGGGAAATTCTTGATGAGCTCAGAGCCTATGCTCTTGATGAGCTCAGGGAATATTTTCAACAGCTGAGGGATTGCTTTCACAAGCCCTGTGAGGATGGATGTTGTGAGCTTTACTCCCATTTCAATGAGTTTCGGGAGATTTTCAATGAGCTTTGCCACAACTTTCCCGATCAAAACAGGGAGCTGTTCCAACAGCTGAGGGAGGGCATCCATGAGCCCATCCGTGATTGCCATTGTGATCTCAATTCCAGCATCAATCAGCTTTCCCAGATTATCTCCCTCTGTGAAAAATCCCACAATTGTTGAGATCAGCTGAGGGAGCATTGCGATCAGCTGAGGGATTGCGGATGAGAGCCCATCTGTGAGAGCTAAGATTATATCCATTCCAGCACTCAGAATCTCAGGGAGGCTGGAGATCAATGTTGAGCAAATCTGAGGGATGAGCTGTGAGAATACAGAGATCACATCAGGGAGGATTCCCAGAATGCTCTGAATTGCTGAGCCCACAGCCTCAAGGAGCACAGGCAATCCCTCTTGAATCAGAGGAGGAATCATCTGGATGATCTGAGGGATGAGCTCTTTCATGAGCCCAGAAACAACAGCTCCCAGCCCTGAGATCATTTGCTTGATCACAGGGATGATGTTCTTTCCGAATGTTAAAACTGAATCCGTGAAATTTGAGATCAGAGTGCTCAGATCAGCATCAGGAGAGGCAATTCCTGTGATGAGATTTTTCCAGCTGGCTTGCATGGAATTCAGAGAGCCAGCAATTGTGCTGGATGCCTCCTTTGCTGTTGTGCCTGTGATTCCCATCTCAGTTTGCACAATATGAATTGCCTTTACCATATCAGCATAATTCATTGTGAGCTTTCCAGAGGAATCTCTCTGAGCCTTGAATGAGCCATCAAGCTCCTCAGCTCTCTTGATCAAATCTTGCATCCCTGTTTTAGTCCCTGAGAATCCCAGCTTGAGATTGTCCAAAGTTTGAAATTGCCCTTTTGCGAGGGATGAATAAACCTGAGCAATGGATGAAACATCAGAACCGAATTTGTTTGCGTTATCTGAAATATCTTTCATTGCCATATCAGCAATATCAGCGGATTTCTTTGTATCTCCTCCCAGAGATGAGATCAGGGATGCTGAAAATGATGTAACAGTTTCCATATACTGATTTGCATTCATTCCAGCTGTTTTATATGCATCATTCGCATATTTCATCAGCACTCCAGAGGAATCTTTGAACAATGTTTCAACTCCTCCAGCCAGCTGTTCATAATCAGCATATGATTTCACAGCATCCTTTCCAACAGAAATAAGAGCTCCTCCCATGCTCTTGAGCCCATTGATTGCTGATGTGATTGCCTGAGATGCCAGATTTGAAACAATTCCCTTGAAAACTGTGAAACCATCTCCAGCTTTCTTTGCGGATTCTCCAGCATCCTTTGTGGATTTGCTCAGCTCATCTGTTGCCTGATCAGCATTCCTGATCTCTGTTTCTGTGCTGTTGATTGAGCTCTGGAGATTGTTCATCTCTGTTCTCATTCCTGAGAGAGTTTGCTCATTTTTCTGATTTGTTGCCGTTGATTTATCAACAGCCTTTGCAAGATCAGCAACAACAATTGCCTGATTCAGATATTCATCAGAATCCTTTCCCAGCTCATTTCCAATCTTTGTGAGCTGTTCCTGAGCCTCCTTATAATCAGCCAGCAATTTATCATGATTTGCATCATTCTTTGCCTGTTCAGCTGATAATTTTGCATATTGATCACGGAGGATTGAGAGAGCTGAATTCTGAGCTGTGAGCTGTTTTGTGAGAGCATCTGTTTTTGCTCTCAATGCCTCTGTTGATCTATCGTTTTTATCAAAGGCTGTGGAAACAACTTTCATCTCAGAGGAAACCTCTTTGAGATTTGTTGTGATCTGTTTTAAGGCTTGCCTATACTCAGCCTCTCCTGATAATTTTACAGCACCACCAAAACCACTAATAAGAATCAACTCCTTTCATCAGAGAATCTCCAATGAAATCCTCCACATGTTTTCTTTTTACCATTGCAACATTTGGATATATCTCCATGATCAGCTCCTGTGAGCCTCTGAGCCTCTCTTGTGCTCACATATGTGATTCCTGTTTCAACACAGAGCACAGCCCTTTTTGGTCGATTCTGAGCCATCAGGAGCTTTGTTTCCTCCGAATGTTTCTTTGCGTAAAAAGGATTGTTTTCTCCAGAATTTTTAATGCTCAATCTTTCTCTTGTTTTCGGGCTGTGCTTTTCAAATGAGAGCCCTCCCTTGTAAACATTATAGCCTTTACTTGAATCAGTTAAATCCCAGATTTCAATGAGCTCTTTTTCCTTGAGCTCAGCCTCATCTTTTGAAAGATCAGAGAACAAAACATCATGCTCAAAATTGTTCCATCCATGCATTAAAATATCAGCATAGAATCTGGAATGCCTCTTGTAATGCTTTCCATTTTGCCATCTCTCATGAACATTTGCGGATGTAATGCCCACATATTTCTTTCCGTTTATTTTGTTTGTATGAACATAAACAGAATAGCTCATGATTCCTCCGATCATTCTATTTTCAAATCCATTCCTCTTGTTTGATTGCATCAGCCTCAGCTTGAGCATATGTTGTTTTGTTGAGCCTGAGCATCAATTCAAAATCGAATGTATCTTTATATGCCTGATATAATTGCAAAAACTCCTTGATTGTGAGCCTCCAGAGCTCTTTTTCTCCCAGATGGAGCTTTGCTCTCCCGATATATTTTATCCATGAGAAATTGATGGGAGCATCATCATTCTCATGAATTATCCGTTTTTTGAGGAATCATCCTTTGATGCATCAATAACTGTTTTTTGCATCACATTTTGGGAATTCGCAATTCCAAATGCTGTGATGATTCTCCCAGTCTGTTTCAATGTGAGCATAGGCTCATCTGTGCCTTTCTCCTCATTCTCAATGTCAATGCCCTCATTCATCATCTCACAGAGCCCGAAAATGAGAGCTTTCATATCAATCTCCTTGCCATCCTCTCCAGCTGTGAGCTGAGCCCATTTATCAAATGTTCCAAATTCACTCTGAATGTTTTGCATTACATTGAGATTGAAAACAACAGGAATCTTTTTCCCTTTGTATTCAATTACAGATTCCAAATCTTTCTGATCAATTTTTTCATTTGCCATTTTGATGTTCTCCTTTTTGTGATGTTCTCTGTTTTGAAATGATGCCAGCATCATCTCTGATGCTGGCAATCATCAGATCATTTTTGTTGTGGGAGATCAAGCCTCCATCAAATCCTCAATGAATGCAATAGCATCAGCCTTTGAGCTGAATGTTTTGCTTGTTGCGAATCTTCCATCAGCAAGAGCTGAGATTGTTCCCTCAATCTCTGATGTTCTGAATTCAAGGGATTCTCCCTTTGTTGAATCCTCCTGAGAGGGCTCAGCAAATTTGACTTTGAACAAAACCTCAGCCTTGTAAAAGTAAACTCCAGAAACCATCTTTGTGATCACCCTACCAACAGCAACATATGGAGCAACATCTGTGCTCTTTTTTGTTACAACTCCAGCCTCAGCTCCTGTGCCTGATGAAATCTCATGCCCTAACAGATCAGCGAAAACTGAATCAGCATCCTCATCAACTCCCAGAGTGATTGTTCCACTCTGGAATGATGTATCACTCTCAACAAGCACATCATCAGCATATAATGTTGCTGAATTGTTTGTGATTGATACATTTGCGGAAACAGCCTTTCCCAGAGTTTTTGCTCCATCATATGAGGGAGTGCCATCAGATGCCTCTGTGAGCTTAGCATAATATAGATTTGTCAATCCTATTTTTGCCATTTGTTTTTTCCTCCTGTTTTATTTTATTGAATCATGTTTCAGCATCAGGAGTGAATGTGAATGTTACAACTCCTGTACTTGTATCAGCAACAGCTGTGAGTGTTCCCATCTTCCATTTTCCATCAGCAACTCCCATGATCTTGCCATTATCAGATGCGGAAACCTCTGGCAAGATGCCAGCCTTGAGAGCCGTTTCAACATCAGCAATATAATCTGATATATCAGAATTATCAGCAAGAGCTGAGCTGTTGCCTCCAATTGCAAGGAATAAATCCTTGAGAGCCTGAGTGATTGTTTTGCCCATGTTCTTTTTCTCCTTTGTTTAGAATTGAATGTGCTTTGCAAAGCACAATGTTTTGGAATAGATTTTTGTATCTCTCTCATATTGATCATTTGAGCAAAGAGAGGGCTGGAATTCCCAGCCAGCCTCCTCCATTCTGGAGATCACAGCTCTCATGATGTTGAAAAAATTACCTTTTGAGTAAATTTCAAAATCATAATAAGTGATATATCCCATCAGGGAATCATCTCCAGAATATGAGCCATCAGCATCAACATTTGAATACACAATCCATGAATCAGCATTGCCATCATAGAAATTGAATGCAACAGGGATTGAATTCCCATCAACTGAGAAATTCTGAAAAATGTTTTCAATTTCAGCATTTATCATCATCTGAATTCAGCTCCCTCTTTTATCCATTTTTTCTGTGCTTTTTCCATTGCTCTCTCAATATCTCTCTTGTGAAAGGCTTTTCTCAGGAATGGATGTTTGGGATATTTCCTCTTTTTTGAGCCGTATTCAAACATGTTTGCAATCAGCTCAATTGCTGTGCCTTTGTCCGAATCTTTGGAATTATCCTTTCCATTTTTATCCTTTTTATACCCTCCAAACCATATATAAACAGCTGTTGCATTGTATGATGTCATTTTATAGGGCTTTGTAACCCTCAGAGTTTGAGCATTTGCGTATTTCTTGAGCTCAGCTGGCATTCCCTTATATATGTTTTGCTTTACGACCTCAGCCCCAGCAATACAAAGATCATTTATGAGCTGATCACAATTGTTTGTGAGCAATTCAAATTCTCTGATCTGTTCCTTTGGGATTTCCAGCTTGAAATTTGCCATTAGTGCTCAATCTCCTTGCATTGCAATTCCATCTCAATTCCAGCCTCATCTATATTATTGAGATATTCAATGGAATAAATCTTTCCATTGAAATCAACATTCATTCTCCGATTTATCGGAGTGATGGGAAAACGGAAAACAAATCTTGTGAATGCTTTCTCAAAATCAGAATCATTCGCAATCAATGTAAATCCCTTTGTTGTTTTCACATTCGCAAATGTGAAAAGAACATCCCTCTCAGATGCCACATCAAATCCATCAGCATCCTTTGTGATGATCTTTTCAAAAATCCTGATCTTGTGATTGTATTTCCCAGAATTGATCATGTGTTTTCCTTTGGAATGAGATTTGTTGAATGGAGATTCAAAATGGATTCCACAAGGAGATTCATGTTTGTTTTATCAATATAATATGCACGATTATCATACATATCAGAAACAAGCACAAAAACAACTGTGATCAAATCCACATGTGAATCCATTGCCTCATCATCAATGCCTGTGTATGATTTGATGAATTCCTTTGCAACATTCAAGCATGTTGAGAGATAGTTTTCATCAGCCTCAGAAATCTCAGCAATTCTGAGATAGTTTCTGAGATCATCAACTGTGATCTCAGAAACCTTTGTAACCTCAGAAACAGGCATGATCAGGATTCCTCCTTTTTGGGCTTTCTTCCAGCCTTTTTGTGAGCTGGAATCTCCTCCTCAGAATCCTTTTCAGCCTTTGCTGTTTTCTCAGCCTTTGCGGAATCAAGAGCAACAGCAAAGCCAGCCCTGATCAAATCCTGAGCAACAGCATCATCAGAAATTTCTTTCTCCATTCCCTTTCTCATTGTTATGATTCCAGAGAATGATTTGATTGCTTTAATCTTTGCCATTGTTCTCTCCTCCGATCTTTATCAGGAAACAGCCATCTTGAGAGCTGAGATTGCCTGAGCCTGTTCAACAACGGCATCAAAGGAAACCCAGCCACAGATGCCCACAGCATGCATTGTGGCATACTTTTCACGGAGTACCTCAATGGTAACATCCTCAGAGAATTTTGTTGCAAGAGCCTTGAAATCTCCGTAATAGATTGCATTCACTCCTGATGCAATATCGGGCATGTTATCGGAAACATAAACAGGCTTTCCCATGAGAGTGTTTCCGAAAGGAGAGGATGTATCATCAGAGAGGAGGAATCTTCCAACATCATCTGTGAGCTGGCGGAGAGCTGTTCTTGTCTTTGAGCTCATTATCCACATTGCATTGTTCTGGAAAACATCCTTGACGGAATCCTTGAGCTCAACGAGCTTTTCAGCCGTGATTGCGGATGTTGAGCCAGCAAGAACAACCTGAGAAACAGAGCCAGCTAAGCCCTTGACCTGATTTACGCTTGTTGTGGAATCAGGATTTCCGCCATTGATGCAAACATTCTCAATGAATCTTGCAATTGCCTCAGCCATCTTCTCAATGACATATGAAACAATATCAAACTGAGAATTGTTGATGAGCTTTCTGGAAACAAGCACAAGAGCTCCAGCCAGATAATCCTTGAGAGGAATGCTTGTGAATGTGCCAACAGCGGATGCGAGATCAGTAAACTCCTCAGCAAAGCCAACTGTGATTGCTGTTGTGCTTTCATCATAGTAAGGAATTACCAGATCACCCTTTACATTATATTTGTTTGATCTCTGGAGAATAGGGCAAACATCATAAACCTTGCTGATGATCTTCTTTGCGATTGTTTCTGGAATAACAGCTCCATTTGCTGTTTCCGTGAGATTGTTTACTCTTGTGGAGAGCTCATTCCTGATATAAGCCTCAAAGGCTCTTGTTTCCATGATCTCCTTTGATTCCAGCTCTCTCTTTTCATCAGGCTTTGCCTCAGCTCCACATGCTCTGGATTCATCCAGCTCATCCGTGATCTCCAGAATCTCCTTGATTCTCTTTACATCATCACGGATTTCAGCAAGCTCCTGAGCCTCAGCCTCTGTGAGCTCTCTCTTTTCCGTTTCAGCCTGATTGAGAATGGATTCAGCCTTTTTGATGAGATCATTCTTTTTCTCAATCTGTGCCTTTGTTGAATTGAATGCCATGATTTTTTTCCTCCTTAGTTTGATTTTTATGCCTCTTTCAAAAAGGCAATCATAGCTTTATATCTTGCATTTCTTTCAATGCTTGATACCGAATTGTCATTCTCAGGATTTTCCTCCTGAGCATCTGTTTCTCTGATCTCCTTGAGGGCATCTTTCACAGCCTCCTCATTTGCCTCAGCCGTGTTTTCATCATCCTCTTTGATCACAACATTTTCAGAGAACATGGATTCTCCCAGAATCATCTTTTTATCCTGATCTCTCACAGCAACAAGAGTGCCATCATATGCTGGAATGTGATTCTTTGTGAGCAATGAAACCTCAACAAGCTCAATATCATGGAGCTCCTTGATGGGCATTCCATCCTCCTCTGTATCTCTGGATTCAATGGGATAGAATCCAAAACTCCAGCCCACATAATTTCCAGCCTTTGCATCATTGATTGCATCCTGATCATAAAGATCAGCCTCAGCTCTCAATCCAATTGCATCCTCCTCAAGATGCAAATTGCCATCCTTGATGCCTCCCAGATTCCTTGTGAAATCATGATTCTCCAGAATCCTCACATCCTCAGCTCTGTTGAGAGCTTTCTTGAATGTTCCAGCGGAAACTCTTTCTCTGAATGTTCCCAGCCTCTCTGTTATGGGCTTTGAGAGCCTCTCAACAGCATTTACATATCCATCAATGTGAACATGATCAGCTCTGATGATAATATTCATCAAATCATTCCCTCCTCTTTATCAATGATTGCATCCTCCTCCTCTGTTTTCACAGAATCTGTATTCGGAGTGTAATATTCATGTGTATCTATATTGTAAAGAACAGAGCCCAGCCCCAGATCAACAATATCAAGCCCATCAATGTGATTCATGTTCTCCTCTCTCCTCATCTCATTGATAGTCATGAATCCGCATTCCTTTGCCAGCTTATAAGCCTCATACCTTTCACGAACATTTGCTCTGATGATCTCTTTCACATCCAGAGTGAAAAAGTATTTCCCTTTTTCTTTCTCCAGCAAGAGATCACGATTGAGAGCTGTTGCAAAAGCTTTGACAATGGGATAAATTGCCAGCTTGAATGTGAGCTCAAAATTATCAGGAAAAACATGGAATATGTTTCTGATCTGATCATCAAGGCTTTTCATAGTTTCATTCAATTGCATCTCAACAGCTGTTGCTGATGCCTCCTTGAAATCAAGCCCATTATTGAGCACAACAACATTTTCCTCATTATCGGAATTGTAAAGATTGTTCCATGCCCTTTTGAGCAAATTGATCTCCTCTTGCCCCAGCCTCCGATCAGATTTCAAGAATCCTCTCTTGTTGCCGTTTGTCTTTGTCATTGTGAGCTGATAGATCATTGTCCTATATGCTGTTTCAAGAGCCTTTGAAATCTCCTCTGTGATTCCAGAGCCATCAGCTCCATTCCTTGTGTTTCTCAGGAGCTTGATGAATTCAAAAGGCTTGCATGATTTCCCAGCAACATTGATTGTGTATGATTTGAAAATTCCCTGATCTAAGATGGAAACGGCAACAAGATCATCTCTCACATAATTGAGGGAGGAAACATCATTGCCAGATTTATTGATGTATATATATCCATTCCCATCCAGCAAATAATCCATCACGATTGCCTTTTTCATCTGGAATCCATCCAATGAATCCCTTGTATCTCCATTTAACATGGAAACTCTCTCATCATCATCAACCTCAATCACAGCTCCATCCTTTTTCTTGAATAATCTCACAGGCATGGAGGCAATTGAGCCAGAAATGAGATCAACAGCTGATGAAACAGCTGGAATGTTCATTGCTTTTTCTCTTGATATAGATTCACCAGCTAAGAGAGAACGGAGGAGAACATCATCAACTGTTGATGAATCAACAGCAATCTCAGCTCTCTCCTGAGCTGGCTTTTTTTCTCTTTTCTTAAATAACGGCATGGGCAATCTCCTTGATGCATTGATGCCTATAAATCCAATTATACAAGTTAAATTTATAGCATTTATTTATCTGTGTCAATATGCCCTGATTTATTGCGTTTCAAGGCAATTTCTAATTATAGGAATTTTCCTTATTTCAAAGAATCTGGATTGTGAAATCAGCCTGATTCAAGAAATAATCTTGCTGAATCAAATACATTGCATTGATTGTTGAAATAACCATATCAATCTTGCCTGTTGATTTCTTTTTGCTCACATATATATTTTTATTTGAATCAAAAAGGCATCTGGCATTCTGGAAATTGATCTCATATAGATCATTGTGCATATATGAGAATTCCCCATTCAGAATCTTTTCCTTGAGGAGCTTTGCTGGAGGATGCAAGATGGATGATGTTTGCCGTACCTCAACACAGCACAATCCAGCCCTCTCCAATTTCTGAGCTGTGCTCAATGCATTCCATCTGTCATATCCCACAGCTTGAATCCTAACTCCCATTGATTTCTCAATGCCCAGAATGAAATCTTCAACAACAGCATAATCAATCACGGAATCTCCACATGCGATCACTTTTCCTGTTTTGAGGAGCTCCCTATAATTCACATGTTCTGAGCTCATCTTTTCCTCAATCCTCCCCTCTGGGATGAATGCATAGGAATCAGCAATGATGTGATCATCCTCATCAACAGCCAGAATTGAAACGGATGTGTTATCTCCCGATTCTGAGAGATCAAGCCCCACATATGCAATCTTTCCCTCCCAGCTGATCTCAGATTTCTTGCATGCTCTCACAGCGGAAACATCAATGAATGTTTCTGTGCCAGCTCCAGAATAAATGATGTTGCAATGCTTTGTGCAAAAATTCTCTCTGGCTGATTCAACAGCAATTGCATATGCTCTCTTTTTCAAGAGATCATTCCAGATTTCCTCAGATTCCAGAGCAACAGGATTTGATTGCTGGAGGATGAGATCATCATGCATCCAATCCTTTGTTTCATCAGGCTCATATAACAGAGAGAATCTCCCATCATCCTCAATGAATCCATCCAGCACTTTCTTTGAATATGAAATCTCATCCTCAAAAGGATTCTGGATTGAGGGATATTTTGTGGAGATAATAAATCCCAGCTTGTTGAGGATGTTCAATTGTCCTGATCTCATTGCTCCAACAGGGTATGAATTCGGGAGAGCTCCACATTCATCACATATAAACGCATTCGGGAGCTTTCCATCCATTCTTGATGTTGAATATGCCAGAGGCTCAAATTTGATCTCTGTTGTATTACAGAAAATATAATCTCTCAGAATCTTGAATCTCTGTTTCCCATTGTTCTCCCTGATCACAGGAGAGCTCTTGATTGTTTCCGCAATTGCCTCCCTGATCTCTCTGGAGAGAGAGCCATCAGGAGCAACGGAATAGAATCTTGAGAATTTGGGCTCTGTGAAAAATAAGAGGATGAACAATGTTGCAACAGTATATGTTTTGTAATTTTTTCGGCATATCTCAATTATTACATCCTGATATTTCCTCTTTGCTGGATTTGCTCTTTCAACTGTGCAAAAAACAGCCGTGTAAACAAGCCATTGATAATTGCTGGAGCATTCATATAGAGTTTTTCCAGCTTTCAAGCCTTTAGGCATGATCAGGATTTTCAGCAATCCAATAATGATCTTGAATTTCTTTTCAGAGATCATATATTTTGCATCTTTTCCCTCAGCAATTTTCATCCATGCCAGCATTTGCTTTTTCACATATTTTGGGCATCTTTTATCCTTGATTGATGCCTTGCAATATTTATATGCCTTTGAATTCAGAATCAGCTCAGAGCCCTTTGATGCTTTTTTCTTTCCTGATGCTTTCCTGATCATTCATCATCATCTCCATTGATGATCTTGAGGAGCTCATCATCTCCCTTTTCCTCTGTTTTCTTGAATCCATTCAGAATCTTGATCAATGTTTGCACAGTTTTATTTGCTGAATCTGTGAGATGAGTGAATTCTCTGATTGCTGGATTTGCATACAAATTCGCTCTCCCTTTCACATATTGCTTTGTTACGAGTGTTTCTGTTTTATCAATTGTGCTCTTGAGATCAGCAAGAATTTTGACTTGAGTTAGATAACGATCAAATGTTGTTTTGAAAAGGAAATTCTCTTGCAATCCTGAGCTCTCAGCCATCTCCAGAATCTCCTTTGCCTGTTTCTCCCAATCATCAGGCATGGATGCCTTTTCAACAGGATGCTCAACAGCCTCCTGATCAATATCAGCATCAATCCTCTGGAGTGATGGAGGCAATTCCTTTCTCTTTCTTGTTGATGTTGTTCTCTTTTTTGCTGGCTTTTTCTCTCCAGCTGATGATGTTCTCCTTGTTGCCATTTTGCCTCTCCTTTGTTAAAATATGAAAATCATCCGTTTTTTGAAAATTCAGCTCAATTTTTGAAATTTGCCACAGAAATTCAAAATCAAAACAGGCATTTTTGAAATTGAGCATTTTCCCTGATTTTTGCTCATTTTTGGCTGTTTTTTGCCGTTTTTTGAGCCTTTTTTGCCGTTTCCACAAAATTTTTCCTGATTTCCCTTGAGTGAGTAAAGG
>AUXO017470514.1_pt1 | contig 12871 bp, 12 predicted proteins | sample 768731 | NCBI WGS metagenome assembly AUXO01 (sample SAMN02715735, study PRJNA202380) | gut metagenome | biome: sheep rumen | host: Ovis aries | place: New Zealand: Palmerston North
CTTTTCACGAGGGCTTGGGGAGCGGAATTCCCAACAAGTTGCCGGTTAACAGGGATCCGGAATCGGATAACTGTTAAACAAGGCGAAACTTGCTCTGAAGTGATCTTTACTGGATTAAAAAATATCGAGTACTAATTTTTGGACAGATTAGATGTTATGCTTATGATAACTTTGCATAGTATTTAAATCTAATAACGCCACAATGCGCATTTATGCGTTCGCGTAAAAAGTATCGAAATCGCATACTAACAGTGCTATAATAAATATTATACATTCGTACAGAATAGCACTGCGCTTGTTTAAAAAATGGAGATTGAATTATGGCGGTGTCCTATAAAAAACTCTTTAAGTTGATGATCGATAAAGATATGAAGAAGAAAGATCTTCGTGCAAAGACAGGACTGAGTTATTCCACTATTGGCAAATTGGAAAACGGCGACATCATCAGGGTAGATGTTCTTGAGAGAGTATGTAGAGCGATGCATTGTACGTTCGATGATATTGCTGAAATTATTCCAGATAAGTCAAATGAGCAATCAACTTTATAATAAATTATAGGAAAGGCAAAAGGATGGATAGGTTGACTCATGAACAAAGGCATAAAAATATGCAGTCTGTCAAGAATAAGAACTCAGATATTGAAAAGCTACTTCGCAAAGAGCTTTGGCATCGGGGAATACACTATAGAAAGAACGTTAAAACAGTATATGGACATCCTGATCTTGCGTTTAAAGGAAAAAAAGTTGCAGTGTTTTGTGATGGAGAATTCTGGCATGGTTTTGATTGGGCAAACAGGAAAAATGATATTAAGACAAGACAAAAATTTTGGATTTCCAAAATTGAGAGAAATATTGAGAGGGATAAGGAAGTAACCAACTATCTTCAACAAGAAGGATGGATTGTTATTCGCTTTTGGGGAAAGCAAATAAAAAAGGATGTATCAGGGTGTGCCGACATCGTACAGCAGGCATTGGAGAAAAGAAGATGAATAATTTTGCAGATGAAGAATTTATCCCCTGCAAACAGTGGATAGCTGAACAAATAGAAGCGGGGTTTAGCTGGGATGATGTGGCACATTTATGCGTTACCGCCCATGAAGAAAAGAATGAATTTGATCGTTTGCAGAACGATGAACTTATCATTCCACAGAATATGGAATTTGCCGAATGGAGAGAGTTTACACAATTTGTAAAGGGACACTATTCGAGAATCACTGATCTCTATGGCATTGCAGATAAAAATTCCAATACTCTTTCAGTACCGACGGACACTGGATCTCCATGGGTCAGGTATAAAAATTATCTTCTGGGCAAATATACTGGCAAGGCAAAGATGTCTGGGGATGCTGTTGATATGCTTGAAAACAATTGTCATTGGATACTCAATCATCTTGAACGCGATACAAGAGCAATTGGTTCAGTTAAAGGACTCGTTATGGGTAGTGTTCAATCAGGGAAAACGGCCAATATGATTGGACTGGTTACTATGGCAGCCCATTACGATTGGAATATTTTTATCATTCTATCTGGAACAATTGATAATCTGCGCAAACAAACAAGAGATCGATTTTACAGAGATCTGACAACAAGTGGAGGTGTCAAATGGCATGTGATGGATTATGCCAGTAAACCTGAATACATGACAGACATCGAAAGTGGGCAGCGCTATTTGGCGGATGACCTGGATCTAAATTCGTTCCAAAATGGAAGATCATCCGATAAATGGATGCACAGATATGTGTTTGTTTGCCTGAAAAATCCAAGGAGGTTGCAGAACCTAATCGCATGGTTACATTCAAAAGAAACCATGTCTGCCAGGATGCGCATATTGATTATAGATGATGAAGCTGATCAGGCAAGCATTAACACATTAAAAATGGATCCTTCTGCCATGAGCGAGGAAGACATTCAGAGAACTGCAGTTAACCAATTGATTATTGATCTTGTAAAAGGATGCGATGCCGAAGGGAATGCTTCGAAAGCACAATTTCAGGCAGTTAATTATATCAGTTTCACGGCAACTCCCTATGCAAATGTTTTAAACGAAGCATATAAAGACTCGCTTTATCCAAGTAATTTTATCTGCAGTCTCCCAGAATCCAAAGAATATTTTGGCGCCAAAGCCATATGGGGAAGCAAGACTGATGAGAAGTATAGTGGGCTGAATATTATCAGGACCATCGGAAAAGACGAGATGAATCATCTGAAAAAGCTGCATAAAGGTGCAACTGATTCCTTGCCAGAAGAATTCCAAAAATCTGTTGCATGGTATTTGTGTGCAGCAGCAATTTTACGTGATAGGGGCTGGAAAAAGCCTATTAGTATGCTTATTCACACAACATCTATACAGGATGGGCATTACGAAGAATATGAAGCTTTGAAGAAGTGGCTTACCACGAAAAAAAGAGAAATTGTCAGCTTGTGTAAAAAGGAGTATGGAGAAGAAAAGAATGCATTCAGACTTGAAGATCTGAAAGAAGGGTATCCAGAGTATGCAAAGATGGATTCTGTAAATGATAACTTTCCTAAATTTGCAGACATTAAGGATGAGATTGAATGTGTTCTTTCTGAAATTACAAATATCGAACTTGGAGATGACAAGAATCTGAACTATGTAGAAAGCGGGCTTCACCTCTGTGTGGATAATTGCCGTGCAAAGAAAATGGCTGAGGATGGAATGTATTTAAGGATTGTGTATCCCTCCGATAAGCAGCTTGCCAATATGAAAAAGGCACCGGTATTTATCGTTATGGGCGGGAACACGCTAGCACGTGGCCTTACGCTCGAAGGACTTGTGTGTACATATTTTGCCAGAAACGTTAATCAGGCAGATACATTAATGCAGATGGCAAGGTGGTTTGGATATCGGCATGGCTATGAACTATTGCAGAGAATCTGGATGCCTTTACAGGTTCAGGACAAATTTCAGCTGATTGAAGAAATCGATGAGAAGCTGAAATACGAATTCGAAGATTTCATGAAAAAGGGAAAGAGTCCGGCACAGTTCGGTCCCAGGATCATGAGTTCATCACAGATCGCGAGATTCAAGCTTACTTCAGTAAACAAGTCACAAAATATGGAAGCCTGCGATGTTGATTTCAGTGGCGACAGTTATGAAATCACACAGTTTGAACCTTCGGAACAAATCCTGAGTGAAAATCTTAGCGCGACGGAAAAATTTTTATCTGAAATCGGTAGTCCCAGGAAATCCAATGCAATCGAAGGCGCATATTCATGGGATTTAGTAAATTCTGAAGATATCCTGAATGACTTTTTCGGGAAATACATTATCAGCGCGTGTTCATCATTGCATGTGGACATTCCGATTTTTATTGACTGGATGAAGCAGATGAATCAGTCGGGAAAATATCTTAAATGGGACGTTGCAATCTCTGGTGACAATAAGTCCGATGCAAGATGGAAGATTGCCGGTGCCGATGTTGGAAAGATTGAACGTTCTAGAAAGAAAAAGCCTGAATACATAGATATCGGTTCTTTGCGTTCGGGCAGGGATATTGTCAGTGATATAGATGTGGATCACTTATCAGATGAGGATAAAAGAAAATTTTTGAATAGAAAAAAGAGCGGAAAAGATCTGATTTCTCTCAGATATGAACTTGGTTACGGAGATATTCCGATTTTACTGCTCTATCGGATAGACGGGAGTAAAGGCAAAGAATCAGCTTATAGGGAAAAGATAGGTACCAAAAACGACATTATAGGCTTCAGTATTGTGATTGCAGGACAGGAAGTAAGCACAGATTATGTAAAGACCGTGCACGTAAGGAAAGCTGAGTTCTGATGGGGAGAAACAAATGTTGGATAGAGAAATTTTAAAAACAGATTATGGAGTGTCCTACGGAAGCGTCACATTGAAATCATTACAGAATTACAATGTGCCCGAATTGGATCTGCTGGTTCGTGAAGCCATTCAAAACAGTTCAGATGCTTCTCTGAATATTGACGGTCCTTCCTATGCTGTAAATTTTCTGTCTGGGACATTTAATCCTGCTTCGCTCAATCTGTTCATGACAGGAATAAGTGAAAAGCTTAATGCTTTGTATCCTGATTCTCAGGCAGATTTTCTTGAAATCAGAGATACCAAAACTTGCGGATTAACCGGGAGTGTACGTAAGGCCGAAATTAAGAAGGATGATCATGGAAATTTCTTCAAACTGATTTATGACACAGGTAAGCGTCAAACGATTGCAACGGCAGGTGGTAACTGGGGATTTGGCAAAAGCGTTTATTACAGAGTCGGCATAGGAATCGTAATTTTTTATTCGCGTATTAAGACTGAGGCAAACTATGAAGACCGGCTGATTATTACACTTGTGGAAGACGAGAGCAAAAAGGACGCTTCAGGAAAAGATGCAACTATTCTTGATTCGATAGAACCACTTTCAGCTGGAAAGGCATGGTGGGGAATAAAGGATGGTGAAGATCTTCTTCCGTTGACTGAGCCAAATGCAATACAGGAAATCCTGAATGTATTTAATATAAAGCCATTTAAGGAGGGAGAAACCGGTACATCCATTATTATTCCGTATATTAAAAACAAAGAACTGCGGGATGGGATAGTGCCTGTTGAAGCAGAAATAGAGTCAGGAGTAAGGTCCCACTTTACGGATGTCTGGACATCATCCATATCGGACTACCTGAGATTGTCAATTCAGAGGTGGTATGCACCAAAGATACATAATAGAAAGCTGACTGATTTTTGTAAGAATAAGTGGCTGCTTGTTTCCGTGGACAATAAACCAATCAGAAAACAGGATATGCTTCCGTTTTTTAATCTCACTCAGGAACTTTATACTACAGCACTTGCTCAAACGTATGCCTATGAGTACAAAAGCGAGGATTACCCAGATATCAAAACTCTGCCGGTTAATATGCAGACATATTTTGATAACAGCTATCGCGGTAAAACCGTCGGATATGTTTCTGTAATCAAAATATCGAAATCAGCATTAAACGGAGAGCAGAATCTTTTGTCTCCGTATGACTATATAGGAAAATTCGAGTTTGATGGCGGATTAAATGAGCCAATAGTGATGTACGCAAGAGACCCCGGCATGGTGATTGATTATGCAATTACAGGGCCGTGGGTTAAAAGCCTGTTGCCGCCAGAAAGCCCTGACGAGTTTATGTTTGCTTTCTTTGTCCCGATTACTGATAAGAAAATCAAAAAAGATTTGTCTGATCCGGCTTACAGAAATATGTCTCTTGGAGAGTATCTGAGACAGTGCGAAGCGTCTGATCATATGGAATGGGCTGACCGGGCACCAATGGAAATTGTTCAGAGAATCCAAAGAAACACGGTCAATGCAATAAACCGTCAAATAAAAGCCAATAGCGTTGTTAATATTGATGCAACTGCAAGTAAACTCTCTAATAGACTCGGAAGAGAGCTTCTTCCAAAAATCGGGTACGGAAAGACTAAGGGAGGCTCCAGTGGAGGTGGAGGAACTGGAGGAGGAACAAAACTTTCAAATGTGGAGCTTAAGTTTACTTCTCAGAAAATCCGCAGCAATGAAGTTGTCATGGATTTTACGCTAAGATTATCCCACTTAAAGAAACAAGTGTCGCTTTCATTAATGATTGCCTCAGAAGCGGGGATGATTGATGCAGAGAGCTGGGCTTCTGATATAGGGACGGAGTTCCCCGTGGAATTTGTTGAATGTTACTTCGAGGATGTAAAAACTGTTATCTCAGATGCACCATATGAAATAAAGGACAGTTGTGATGCAAGCGGGAAAATAATAGAAACAGATGAGATAAGAGCACTTATCTGCAATGAAGAGAACTGTGAGGCTTATACTCAGTTGCAAATAACTTCATATGTACAGAATCCGGAAATACATGGAACCATTAAGCTCCACACATATGATAAAAAGTATCGGTTCTCATTCAGGGTAGATTAATAAGGGGAGAGTAACGACAATGGAAAATATTCTGTTTTATCCGACTTTGACTCCCGAAATGCTTGAGGCGAGCGGAATTTCTGCTGAGAAATACCGTTTCACGTATTTATATCAGGAAAAATACTACGGGTTACAGCAGAAGGGTTCACACACAATTAAATTGTCTGACCCACTGGAAATTTGGAATGTTGAAACAGAAGGTCTGATCATTGACAGGACGGTATCGTTTGCGTATCCGAGTCTTTTAAAGGGGCCAGATGGCGTAGCTTGTCAGGATGCTGATCTTGGGATCTGCGTAATCTGGACCAATAAAAAACTTACACGAACAGGAACTATTTTGCCACTTACAGATGTGACCACCCATGAGGGACGAACATGCAGATTCCATTATGAATTTGCCCCCGGGGAAATTTCAGGTGATTTGGAGTTGAGCCTTACTATGTATATCAAAAAAAAGGCCGAAACCATAAGAGCCGGAGAAGAGGATCTGATTAATGAAGATGGTGTAACGGTCGGAGAGATAGAAAATGTTGTGATTGATTTCAGCAGCATTTATATGGAGTTTCCTATCGAAGAATATAACTCAAAGGATGAACCGTTGTGGTGGGTTGAGTTTTCGGAATGGGAAGACCCCAAAACAATAGATAATTTCACTAAAGACAATCTCTGTTTATATTTAAATCCTTATTATGAGGCATGTCCTACACCATCTACCAGCGGTGATGGGACGACAATAAAAAATCTTGATTTATTGGTTGATATTTTGGCACAGACTTATCTTCTGATTTTTCAGAGGCTGAGTACAGAGGATTTGAGAGATACCTGGCAGAATATCGGGTTAAATCCGAATTCCATATGCAGCATCCTCAATCGATTTATCGAGGAATGCGACAACTTACGAGAATTACAGTATGATTCTCCGCATTCTTCACCAGAGAAATGTTTGAAGGCTTTACAGATTGACATCCGGAAGCTTCTGCAGGGGGATAATCAATGATTGATTACGGAAGATATAAGCTCACTTTTAACGAAGCGAAAGAAAAAACGGATGCATTGGATAATATGAGTGAAAAGGAATTCACGGATCAGGTGCGTCACTGGGCTATATTCGATGTTGGAGAGGACAGCTTTGCTGAATCGTATAGTGATTTAAGAAATGAAGTTGTTGCAGAATTCAGAAATGTTCTGACAAAAAACGGCAATCGCATTGATTATAATCTCGATCTGAAAGTTGGAATTAAATTATATGAACTGATGAATCCAACTAACGGATTCGATATGATAAAAGCCAATGATGATGATATTTGGAGATACTTGTCGGTCTGCGTAATGCCCGATTTGACTTTTATCAGATATCCGAATAGAGAGTCTGATGTTGCTATACTCCGTGAATATATTCCCAACCTTACTTACCCAAACGGATTGAAACCAGAAAAGAACAGTATACGCATCAAGAAAAAGAGATTTTATTCGCACACTAGGAGAATATGGCTGAAGACTTTATGGTGGTATATACATCTTGGGTGGCAGAAAACGTCTGATCAGACATATGAAATATTGAAAAATAACGGAACAAATGTGATCAGCCATTTCATTGAAAGACCGGGAAGAGGATATCGTGAGCAACTATTCAGATGCATGCTTTATGCATATTCCTTATTGCCGGAACAACGAGACAGCATTTTTAGGGCGGCAGCGAAACTGAATTTGGCAAAATGCGTTTCGGTTGAGCCATCTTTGACCGAAGGTGGTGAAAAGGAATACGCGAAAGAACTCTTCGAAGAAGTATCAAAGAAGGAGAATGATTCAGATGCTGAAACAGGAGATTCTGAATAATTGGAAGTCCGATATAGAGGGGTATGCTCAAAGCATTCCTGGATTGGATAATGATCCATTCCCCGCATGGACCGTCAAGTATGATGATTCATATGGTGTTGCAATTCCATACGATGGGTCATCTGATGTTAATGAAAGTTTTGCAAGTGCGAAAATCAGAAGCGCAAACATTAATTTTCAAAACGGAAACATCAGAAGAGCGCTTGTATTGACGACAAATCTGATCGAAATCAAGGTGCCGTTTGCAACATTATGTGAAGCGCTTGTTGATCCAGGAAGTGACGGTGGTCAGAGACGCGTCATTGAGCAGGATCCGATAATCTGGTGGATGGAATGGAAGGAACTCTTAGGAAATAAAAATATTGATGAAAGAATTTATGATGTCCTGGGAGAGCTATGCGTCTTGAAATATGTGGTTCAGCATGGGGAAGATGCTGAATGGAATGGTCCCGAAGGATCATCTTACGATATAGAAACACCTGATAGATTTGTTGAAGTAAAATCCAGTATTAAACGCGATAGTACAGACGTAACAATAAGCAGTGAGTTTCAGCTCTTTCCTCCGGGAAAACCATTGAATCTTGTTTTTTGCAGATTTGAGCCAACGATCAAGTCTGGAATATGTATTGATGGAATCCTGGAAGAATTTGATTCTTTGGGATATAACACGGAACTACTAAACACTAAATTAGAGAAAAAAGGCCTTGAAAAGGGCATGAGTGCAAGGAAAAAAAATTTATATTGCATCAGATGCTGCAATACACTGTGGATGACTCATTCCCTCGGATTACACCTGCATCCTTCGTTGATGGAGTTATGCCTGCAGGAATAAAAAAGATTACTTTTACTGCAGATCTATCCGGACTAAAGCCAATAACTCTTTTGGGGGGAGGATAATGAAATATAAAACAATAGACTTGTGTGCCGGAATTGGTGGAATAAGGCGTGGATTTGAGTTAACAGGAAAATTTCAAAATGTATTATCTGCGGAGATTGACCCCAGTGCAGCAGCTACGTATAAACATTTATTCGGTGAAGATCCGACGAATGACCTTACGTCAGCAGATTTTAAAGATAAGGTTGACTCTATAGACTATGATGTGTTGCTTGCTGGCTTTCCATGCCAGACCTTTAGCCGAATCGGTTTACAAAAAGGATTCAGAGATTCAACAAGAGGAACGATATTCTTTGATATAGCCGACATCATATCAAGAACCAACCCGCGAGCGGTTTTTCTGGAGAATGTCGAAAATCTGGTTTCTCATGATCATGGAAATACGATTGAAACAATAATAAGAACACTTGAGGATGAATTAGGGTACAGAGTTATTGGAGTTAAGCTCGATGATAACGGGAACTATGTCTACAGCAGATCCTCATTGGTCAGAAATTCAAAGAATTTCGGGGTGCCTCAAAATCGTCCAAGGGCATACCTTATGGCCTTTAGCAAGAAGAAATACGGTAGGGCAATTAAATTGCTGAATGAAGAACTGCCACAGTCTGGTGAAGAGGTGGTGTTCAAAAATGTAAAAGAAATTTTGGAACCTGTTGTTGATGATCACTATTATCTTGCTCAGGGGTATTTGGACACACTGAAAAGACATAGAGCAAGAAACCATAACAAAGGAAACGGTTTCGGATATTGCGTAGTAAATCGGACAGAGGAAGAAAACCCGATTGCTTATACGATTATGGCTACTGGAGGGTCGGGAAAGGAAAGAAATCTTATTTATCAGCCCAAACCCGGAGTTGCCGGTAAAATAATCGTTGGGAAAAAGACACCTCTTAATTCAGAAGGCATACGTGTGATGACTCCCAAAGAGTGGGGTAGACTCCAGGGATTTGTCGATTATGCCTTTGTTGATGAGAATGGCGTTGATCATTTCAGCTTTCCGGATGGCACAACTGATGGACAAAAATATAAGCAGTTTGGGAATTCGGTTTCAATTCCGGTAATCAAAACCATGGCAGAATTTATGCTTAAGTGTTTTGAAATACTTCAGAATCAACAGACAGATGTGGTTAATGCATTGGTATCGAATAATATCTTCTTTACAAAAAAGCATGTTATGGAGCTTTTGGATATCAATGCACAACAGGCCGGACTCCTTCTTAAGGGGATGATTGAGAAAAAACAAATTGCCCGAGTATCCAACGGGAAAACAACAAGATATGCGAAATATCAGGAGAATCTTCAACTGCCACCATACAGCCAGGAAGAAAAGGTCCTGGAAATGACCAACCAGAAGATGATTGTGACAAATGCGGATGTCCAGCAACTTTTAAAAACAACAAAAGATAGTGCAAATGTGTTGCTGTCTGAAATGGTAAGGAAGGGATTGTTGTATCGAGCTTCGCGTGGAAAGTATCATGCGATGAACATGGAGAGTAGAAACTCAAAATCAGTAGGTGATTAACATGATTAATGGAGAAGGTAATTTATCAGAACAAAAATTTTCCCTGCAGGAATATTTTTCTAAGTATCTTACTGAGATTAGAGGATTGAAGAAGGCTTCCGTTAATCATTATATGGAGGGACTGGATTCAACAGTCAGCAGGTACCTTGCTCAGCATGGACTTGTTCAAAAATCAATTTTCGAGATTAGAACGATTGAGGATTTGCAGGAAATTAAGCGGATTCTTCTCAAAGATAAAGATTTTCATGATATGGATGAGCGTGGGCACCGTATGTATAGCGCAGCTTTCAATCGGTATATGGATTTTGCGGACGGAGAATGGATTAAGGCATACCAGAATGGACCAGAGGAATTGGAGAAATTTGATGAACCATTTCCTGTAAAGGAGTATCGATTAATTGATCAGGAAAAAAGGAGAGCCAGGTCTTATATCATCAAAAAGCAGGTGGAAGAGGCATCTCACTATTTATGTGAATTCAATCATGATCACCAAACTTTTATTGTTAATAAGACTGATCATCAATACATGGAAGGACACCATGCAATACCTCTTTTTAAGCAGGACTCTTTTCAAAATAGCCTAGATGTTTATGCAAATGTAGTTTGCCTCTGTCCTATTTGTCATCGGTTATTACACTATGGACGGCAAAGTGACAAAGAGGTTGTTTTGAATAAGATTTACCATGATAGAGGAGAAAGACTTGCAAAGTGTGGAATCTATCTGAGCAAGTCAGAATTTGTGAAAATCGCATGCCGATAACAAAGTGGACCGTTTCTTCTGGAAAAAATTATTCCCGGAAGATATTGGTCTCATGCTCCGGCACCCGGAATGAATACCCTCTGCGGCATAGGTCGCTGACTTTGATTGCCACCAGATTGATGTCAGATTTCATTTCTCCGGCGATCTGATCTACGCTGTAGCCCTGGTAGATATAGTCCAGGATCACGTCATCCGGCAGAGCGACCTGCGCAGCAAAGAGGTTGGCTTCAAATTCCATGGTGCTGTTTGTCATGTCGAAGAGCCGGAATTCCTGGAACTGTTTTGCCTGGCGGCGGTGCAGGCGGTCGTGACCGATCTCGTGCAGCAGAACAATCCTGCGCATGCGCTCATCCAGGTCTTCCTTGATGAAGATAAATGGGTTCCGTTCAATGATCTTGTAGACGCCTTTCTGCGTTTTGAAAGGTACGTCAATAATTGTAATACCGAGATCCAGAGCGATCCATTCCGGTTCCCGGCTTCCGGTCCGCCTGACCAGTTTATCCGCACGGCGGATGATCTCATCAGTTGTGTTCAGGATCAAGGTTTTCACCTCCTGTTTGCAATGGACAGATCAAGTGTAGCAAATGACCTGTCCGAATTTTCGGACTTGAACAGCGGACTCATTTTTTATCGGATACATCCTGACGATATTTCTTCGGGGTGTATTTTTTATTCTTCTTTTTTGCCTCTACGTAGGCCTCCTGGACCGCGAAAGCCAGGGCATCCATATCTTCTTCCGCAAGTTCACCGCCGGCAAACAGGCCGGTCAGTTCCTGAACGAGCTTTTCCGCTCCCTTTTTTCCTCTGTAACCGAACTGCTCAGAAGCATCCAGGACAAAGGCATCGTCATCACTGAGCAGATAATTAAGTGGCACGTCAAGTGTATCCGCCAGCTTCTCATATACTTTTCTTGTTCTGGGAAAAGATTTGTCTGTTTCCCATGAGGTAACGGTTCTTCTGGATACCCCCATCTTGTTGGACAGATCATCCTGGGAAATGTTCAGCTTCTTTCGTGCTTCTCTGACTTTTTCACCGAACGTCATAATTTTGTCACTCCTTTGACTTGAGCTTGTGAGAAGTTAATGTTCTCGTAACCTGGAAGATGAAATTCTCAAAAGACTTGACATCGAAAATATCTCTGCGTATAATGACAGTTGAGAAGTTCAACTGCTCATATCATAAAACAAACTTCTCATCCTGTCAAGCTGTTGCAGGTGTGGAATGCAACAATGGCTTGAAAATGCAGACGCAAGGAATGAACAGCAATCGGCAGCGTGCGGACTTCTCATTGAGAAGTCTGCTGCGGGTCGGAACTGCCGGTCTGATCCCGAAGGTCAGGTGCTTTTCATATATGTATTCCAAAGGTTTCTTTCCCTTTACCGAGGAATACAGCTTTACATTTTGATTCACTGCTTGTAGTGAGAAGGGAGCCAACATTGATTAGAAAGGATTTAGAAAGCGGAATAACCACAGCTGTCATCAGAAAAGAGGAAGGCGGTGGTAAGAATGAGTAAAGCAAATGCAGATCAGGATTCTGTTACTGTATATTGTTCCTGCGGCCAGAGACTCTTTGATATGGAGAAAACGAATGTAGGTACGATTTCCATCAAATGTTCGCGCTGCAGAGCGGTAATGGCGGTGACCATGAAATACCAAAGGTACAGCTGCCAGGAAAAGCGCCTGAAGGCTTATACGGATGCCCTTAAACGATCGAAAACAGAATAGCACGATAGTAATCACGTAACTACCGAGCCACGGATCCAAAAGAGATACCAAATTGCCGGAGTTGCCATAGATACGCCCTGAGTGGGTGTGTTTGTGGTGACTCCGGCTTTTTTTGCGCGTTTCTACAAGCGGTGCTCATATGTGGCGGACAGATCAGGCGGCATGCCCGCATGGCGAATGGTCGGATCCGACGCATATGAATAGCGCGAC
>AUXO015913584.1_pt1 | contig 12869 bp, 11 predicted proteins | sample 768731 | NCBI WGS metagenome assembly AUXO01 (sample SAMN02715735, study PRJNA202380) | gut metagenome | biome: sheep rumen | host: Ovis aries | place: New Zealand: Palmerston North
GTGCAATCTTCTCTTTCTAAAACTACTTCATACATTTTACATATCTCCCTAAACTATATATTAACAATGATAATTTTAATAGGTACTATATATAAATGTTTTGATTTTTAGGTTAACATTTGAAATCATATTACTTTTTTTGTTGAATAAAGTTTTGAAAATTTTAGATTATTAATAATTTCAATGAAATAATTCATATTTTGGATTAAATGATATAATAAAGTGGATATAAATTATTAAAAAAAGTTAAAAAAATAGAATAGTAGGTTAATCATCTGATATACCAGATCTACTTAAAGATTGACTGCTTTTTGGTACTTTTCTATACCTTATTGGATTATATAGTAATCTTCTTGCACCTAATGATTTTAAAAAGGAATTTTCTGTTTTTATTTGAGCATTACCTAGGACTAATTTTCTTAGTAAGTCTCCTAATCCACCACCAGTTAAAACATCCATCACATAGTCACCAAATGTAGGATTTTCTATGTGTAAATAATTGGAAATATAATAATTTAGTGTATCTTTTCTTAAGTATGCAATTATTAATGCTGTGATTAAGAATAAAATTAACATTATTATAAATTCAACTGGATAGAATGCTTGTGGAGCTATAACTTTTGTTAAAGCTGCTGATACTAATGCAAAACATATTCCCAGAGCTACTCCAAAGGAATGATTTCCTATTTCTCCCATCATTATATATCCAGAATAATCTTGTGAGACATAACCTAATGTTATTGCTAATAATAAGACTGGAATATAGTATACAGGAGAATGTAATATTGCAAGAATGGTAAATGATACTATTGACATTATAATAACAGTCATACAAGCAGTTCCTGGTTGCATATCTGCAATGTTAAGAATTTGTACCATCAGTGCCACTAATATTGCAATAGGTCCCATTAGAACATAACCCATAATCATAACGATTAATATACCAATTCCTCTGAAAAATTGGCCTATTTCGATATATGAGTTTAAATTTCTACGTCCAATTATATCATCTATAAAGGCTGTGATTCCTATTACAGCTATAAGATAATTATATGGTGCTGGGAAAAATAGCAGCATTACTAAAAATGGTGCTATACCTACTCCTCTTGGAATTCCTCCACGTATATCTTCAAATAAATTTCCTTTAATTTTTGTAAATATTACCGTAAATAATATTGTTAAAATCAAGGTGAGAATAAATGCACTAATCCACATTAAATAGATTTCCATATATTCACCTAATTTATTTGTAAAATTTAATTAATCCTATTATTAAAATTAATTAAATTAATTATAAATATTTATGAAGTTTAAGATATAAAATTGTTATGATAGGGGATATCTTAAAAATGAAGCAATTGAACCTAATGATTCAAGTTGTTTTCCTCCATCATGTTCACTGCTAATTATTTCTATAGTTCCGCCCATGTTTTCTGTTGTTGACATTATTTTCTGTATTTCTTTTTGTCTGACAAAGTTGTCGAGAACTAGTAGTTTTTCTGTTGCTCCCATGTTTGTTGCATTTGTAACTTGTTTTATTCCATAGGTTACCATGTTTGATGATTTTCCTATTTGTTCTAATAGTTTGTTTACTGATGCTATTTCTGATGCGATTTTTGCATCTTTTGATAATGATTCTATTAGTCCATTTTTCAGTACTTCTTGTATTCCTGCATGTCCTCCAGATCCTGTGCTTTCTAATATTGATTTTTTAGCATATTCTGGGTAGTTTTCCTCAAGATAGTTATAATAGCCATTTTTTGTAAATCCTGGGCCTATGATAATTAATTTGTTTATTTTTTGGTGTTGTTGTATTGTTTTTGTTATGTCTTCGTAGTATTGATTTATTTTATCCTGCCTATCTTTGGCTATGTTACGTTTACCTGAAATATCACCTATTATTGGGCCAATATAGTCTATCCCATATTGTTTTATTATTCCAAGGTCTGTTACATTATCTTCTATTGCAACTATTATTTCTGTTGGTCTTTTTGAAGCTTCTACTGCTCTTTGTAATCGATCTAGTGACCATTTATTCCATTGCTTTTGGATTTTTATGCTGTTGTTTGTTTGTACATTTATTGTATGATGTGATCCTAAAGGTATTAAGTCTTCAGGTCCTGATTCTATTATTCCTGTAAATCTTAGCATTCCAGTATATTTATGGAAACTTATTTTTTCTACTCTTATTCCTAGGAAAAATGTTTTTTTGACTCCTCTGTCGGCTCTAGTTTTTCCACTATCGTTATCTTGTATTCTTCTTGTTGTTAATGTTGATACAAAATCATTTTTTTCAACTATATGTGATAAATGCCATAAATCATCAATGCTTTCTGGAATAATTTCTATTAATCCCTGTTTTTTATCTTGATTTTTTATTTGCATGTTTTTTTCTATGATTTTTATTTTTTATATTCTTATTGATAAAAGGTATTAATTATATTATAGTAAGTAATACTTTTATATTATAATAAACATAATAAGTAATACAAATAACGAGGTGACGTAATAATATTATGAATGAAGAACAAAAGAAAAATTTGATTAAGACCATAGAAGAAAGTGATGAATGGCAAAGAATAGATACAAGCATTGACGGATTATACGTAGTAAAACCTCCAGAATATAATAATAACCAAGCCGTTTTTGTAGAATTAAGACCTACAATTAATGGACAGGCCCCAAAGAGAAGAGGATTATACCTAAAATCAATAGATGATTTTGAAGCTTACAAAAAATTATTAGAAAATCCAAAAACCAGAGAATTAATAACTATAATCTCCGAATATTATGGCATTAGAAAAACACCCAAAATAGAAATATGATAATAATAAAAATATAATATAAAAGGAGGTAAATTATGACTTGTGATAAACAAAAAAACATAACAATTATTGGAGGTACTCGTGGTTTAGGTAACTGGATAGCTAAACTATTAAGTAAAGAAAACTTTAACGTAACAATCACAAGTCGTAATAAAACCTCTGGAGAAAAAATTGCCCAGAAACTTAATGTCAATTATACTGATAACAATATTGAATCAGTTAAAAATGCAGACATAATTATTTTTAGTGTTCCAATAGAATACACAATTAAAACAATAAAAGAAGTTGCTCCTTATGCTCCAAGCGGATCATTATTAATGGATGTTACAAGTGTAAAAACAGAACCATCCGAAACACTGCTTAAATATGCACCAAAAGACGTGGAAATATTGCCTTGCCATCCAATGTTTGGTCCCAGAGTACCTTCATTAGAAGGACAAGTTATAATTTTAACACCACTAGAAAATAGATCAGAAACGTGGTTTCCCTTAGTAAAAAATTTTTTAGAAAAATATAATACACATATTGTTCTTTCAACACCTGAAGAACATGACAAAACTATGGGTGTTGTTCAAGGATTAACACATTTTTCATATATTAGTATAGCATCTACAATTAAAAAGTTAGGTATTAGTGTTAAAAAGTCCAGAGAATTTGCAAGTCCTGTTTACAGTTTAATGTTAGATATGATAAGCCGTATTGTATCACAGAATCCTTATTTATATTATTCTATTCAAAAATCTAATAAGGAAACAAATTTTGCAAGAAAAACCTTAATTAATGAAAGCATATACCTTGCTAACTTAATTGAGAATGATGATGAAGAAAAATTTGTTAAAAATATGAGTGAATCTGCAAAACATTTAGATGAATATGAGGAAGCATTAGGTCGTTCTGATAAAGCTATAAGTACATTAACTCATGAGTTAAATATTTTAAAAGACAATATTGGGAATGAAGTTGGTTTAGAACATCAATATTCTAAAAAAATTCATATAGGTATTGTTGAACATGTAACTTCTGAAAAAGTTTTCTTAAAAAGTAATAATAAGAAATTGAGTTTAAAGATTTCTAATATAAACATTTTATCAAAAGAGGAATTATTTAACTGGAAGAAGAATCATTTTCCATTAAAGTTTTTTGATATTTCTGTTTTATTTCCGAATTCTTGTGATGTGAATTTTTTAATTAAAATGTTTGAAAGTATTGAACCTGTTATTGATGTTGAAATTCTTGATATTTATCAGGGAGAACAAATAAAAGAGGGATATTCTAGTTATACATTCCATTTTTCAACTTTTGAGAAAGAAGATAAGGATTATGTTGAAAGTTATTTGAAGGGTATTGGTGGAATTATTAGATAGTCTTTTATTTTATATTTTTTTATTAAAAACCGTAAAGTATATATATTAAGACAAGTATAATTATAATTACAAAAAGTTATTAAAATCGTTTTTTTATCGAGTATTTTAATAACCTTTATATACTAAAATAAATATAATTATAATTACAAAAAGTAAATAAAAATAATCAAACTAATTAAAATCATTAAAAAAAGAAAAGGAGGAAAAACAATATGGAAAATGAACTAAAATTAAAAGTTGCAGAAGCATTTTCACAATCAGACATAGGAAGATCAGTTGCAAGAATAGATCCAAAATGTATGGAAAAATTAAACCTACATGACGGCGACATAATAGAAATAGAAGGAAACAAACTAACTACAGCAACAGTAGTAGCATCAAAAGCAGATGCAAGTCTAGGAATACTAAGAATTGACAGTTACCTACGAAAAAATGCAGGAACATCCATAGGAGAAGAAGTAACAATAAGAGCAGCACAAATCAAAGAAGCAAAAAAAGTTAAATTAGCACCAGTAGACCAAGAAATAGCAATACAAGGAAATATCAATGGCATATTCCTAAACAGAATAGTAAACAAAGGAGACATCATAATAACCGGTGCAAGAAGACAACAACCAAAAACATCCAATATGATGTTCGACGACTTCATAAACCAAATGATGACCAACATGACCTCAATAGGAGAAATAAAACTAGCAGTAGTAAACACAAAACCATTAGGTCCAGTAAAAATCACAGAAGACACCCAAATAGAAATGGAAACAAAACCAGTAGATCCTGCAAAATTTGAAGGAGTAGAAAATCTAATTGATGTATCCTACGAAGACATAGGTGGACTACAAAACGAAGTTAAAAAAATAAGAGAAATGGTAGAAATACCATTAAAAAGACCAGAACTATTCAAACAATTAGGAATTAGCGCACCAAAAGGAGTACTTTTACACGGCCCACCAGGAACAGGAAAAACATTACTTGCAAAAGCCGTTGCAAATGAAACAAACGCACATTTCATAGTAATAAACGGACCAGAAATCATGAGCAAATATGTTGGAGGATCCGAAGAACAATTACGTGAACTATTCGAAGAAGCAGAAGAAAACAGTCCATCAATAATATTCATAGACGAACTCGATGCAATAGCACCAAAAAGAGCAGAAGTAACAGGAGACGTTGAAAGACGAACCGTAGCACAATTACTTACCTTAATGGACGGTCTAAAAAGCAGAGGAGAAGTAGTTGTAATAGGAGCAACAAACAGACCAGATGCAATCGATGAAGCATTAAGAAGACCTGGAAGATTTGACAGAGAAATAGAAATCGGAGTTCCAGACAAAGATGAAAGAAAAGAAATTCTAGAAGTACATACAAGAAACATGCCTTTAGATAAAGATGTTAACCTAGATGACCTAACCGAAGTAACACACGGATTTGTAGGAGCAGACTTAGAAGCACTATGTAAAGAAGCTGCAATGAGAGTATTAAGAAGAGTACTTCCAGAAGTACAAACAGACAAAGAAGTACCACAAGAAGTACTTGATAAAATGATTCTTAACAAAAATGACTTCAAAGATGCATTAAAAGAAATCCAACCATCAGCATTAAGAGAAGTTTTAGTACAAATCCCTGATGTAAACTGGGAAGATGTCGGAGGATTAGAAGAAGCAAAACAAGAACTCAAAGAAGCAGTAGAATGGCCTCTTAAAAATCCTGAAAAATTCAAAAAATTTGGTATCACCCCACCAAAAGGAATTATTCTAACAGGAATTCCAGGAACAGGAAAAACATTACTAGCAAAAGCAGTTGCAAATGAAAGTGATGCAAACTTCATATCAGTAAAAGGACCTGAATTATTATCCAAATGGGTTGGAGACTCAGAAAAAGGAATAAGAGAAGTATTCAGAAAAGCCAGACAGACAGCACCTACAGTAATATTCTTTGATGAAATAGATGCTATTGCTTCTACCAGAGGAGAAAGTTTAGATAGTGGAGTAACTCAAAGAGTAGTAAATCAATTACTTACAGAAATGGATGGAATGGAAGAATTACATGATATATCAGTTATTGCAGCTACAAACCGTAAAGACATAATTGATCCAGCATTACTAAGACCAGGACGATTTGACAGACACGTTGAAGTAGGTTTACCTGATAAAAAATCCAGAGAAGCCATATTCAAAGTACATACAAAAGATATGCCATTAGCAGAAGATGTGGATATTAAAGAATTAGCTGAAAAAACAGAAGGATTTGTAGGAGCAGATATTGAAGCAGTATGCAGAGAAGCAGTAATGTTAACTTTAAGAGAAGATTTAGACTCTGAAGAAGTTTACATGTCTGAATTTGAAACTGCTATGAAAAAAGTGAAGCCAACAAAAGAAAATGAATTAGTTTCATACAACTAAACAATAAGAACTAACTCCCTAAGAAAATTGAATGTAGAATAAGTTCTATATTCAACTCTTTTTTTTTTATTCAAAATGATTTGCAACATCTTTTAAAAGTTGTGGAATATTTAAATGTTGTGTACAATATTTAAGACAATTACCACATTCTATACATGATGATGCAGGAGCATTAACTGCAGAAGTACTTCCATATAATGCACGATTTGCTTGTAACGGATGAATTTTATCAGAATTGTAGAGGTTAAATAAGTCAGGAATAGGAATGTTTTGTGGACATTCTTTCACGCAGTAATTACAGTAACTACAGTTTATATCAACATCTTTTCTAATTTCTTCTGCTTGTTGCATTAAAAAGTCATAGTCTTCATCAGACATAGTTTTAAAATCTTTGATTGTTTTACAGTTTTCTTTCATTTGTTCAAGAGAACTCATTCCACTAAGGACTGTTATAATGTTTTCTCTTGATGCTGCAAATTTTAATGCTTCAGCGGCTAATTTTTTTCCTTCTTTTTCGAAGTTTTCTTTTATGTTTTTTGATACATTTATTAGCATTCCACCTTTAATTGGTTCCATTACAACTATGTCTACTCCATATTTTAAGCATATTTCATGACATTTTTCTGATTGAACTCTTTGATCTTTCCAGTCAAGATAGTTTAATTGTATTTGTACTACATCTACTATGTCATGATATTTTTCTAGTATTTCTTCCAATAAATCTGCTTTATCATGAAAACTAAATCCTACTTTTATTGCTTTACCTTCTTTTTTTGCTTTACGTAAGTATTCGAAACTATTTGCATGTTCTGCTGCTTCTATAAATGCTTTGTTTATGTTATGAATTAAAAGTACATCAAAGTAGGTTATACCTAATCTTTCTAACATTATGTTTACTAGTTTTTCATTATCTTCTTCTTTTTGTAGTAACCATGTTGGTATTTTATCTGCTATTTTATATGATTCTCGTGGGTATCTGTTTACTAATGTTTCTTTGATTGCATTTTCTGATTTTTCGTTGTGGTATGCATAGGATGTGTCAAAGTAATTGAATCCTTGTTGCATGTAATAGTCTACCATTTTTGTTAATTCATCCATATCTATAGTTGTTGGGTTGTTTGCATCTGTTTGTGGAAGTCTCATTGCTCCGAAACCTAATTGTGTTTTATTATCTGACAAGTTTAATCACCTATTGTATAGTATTAGTTTAGTTTTATACTAATATAAATGTTTCCTTATGAAAGAATTACTTTAGGAAATTATATTATTATTTTTCAAGAACCCGTAAGAAAAAATAAAACCATATTAACAAAATAATTAATAAGACATATAAATAAAATAAATATTATTGATAAATATAATGAGGTTAAATATATGGCTTATGACATTAAAGATATTAATTTAGCACCAGAAGGGGAAAAAAAGATTAAATGGGTACAAAGACACATGCCCGTACTAGAAAGCATAAAAAAAGAATTTGAAGAAACAAAACCATTCGAAGGAATAACAATAGGCTCATGCTTACACTTAGAACCAAAAACAATCAACCTAGGACTAACCCTACAAGCAGGAGGAGCAGAAGTCGTAATGACAGGATGTAACCCATTATCCACACAAGACGACGCAACAGCAGCAGGAGCAAAACTAGGCCTAAATATGTACGGATGGACAGGACAAACCAATGAAGAATACTACGAACACCTAAACAAAGTACTAGACTACGAACCAGACATAGTTATAGACGACGGCGCAGACCTAATATTCTTAATACACAAAGAAAGACCAGAATTACTCGAAAAACTACGTGGAGGATGTGAAGAAACAACAACAGGAATCCACAGACTCAAAGCAATGCACCAAGATAAAGCACTGAAAATCCCAGTAATGGCAGTAAACGACTCATACATGAAATACTTATTCGACAACAGATACGGAACAGGACAATCCACATTCGACTCCATAATGGGAACAACAAACAGTGTAATCGCAGGACAAACAGTAGTAGTATGCGGATACGGATGGTGTGGAAGAGGAATCGCAATGCGAGGAAAAGGATTAGGAGCAAATGTCATAGTCACAGAAGTAGACCCAATACGAGCACTAGAAGCAAGAATGGACGGATACAGAGTAATGACAGTACAAAAAGCACTAGAAGAAGCAGACATAGTAATAACAGCAACAGGAAACAGAGACATCATATCCGGAGACGACTTCGACCACGTTAAAGACGGATGCATGCTATCAAATGCAGGACACTTCAACGTTGAAATCAACGAAAACGACCTACTAGCAAGAACAGAAAAACAAGAAACAATAAAACCAGACATAGACTGCTACACACTCAAAGATGGAAGAAACGTATACTTACTAGCAGGTGGAAGACTAGTAAACCTCGCAGGAGAACACGGACAAGGACACCCAGCAGAAATCATGGACCTAAGCTTCGCAATGCAAGCACTATCAGCAAAAAGAATACTTAACGAAAACATGGAACCAGGAGTATACAAAACAAGAGACGAAGTAGACATAGAAGTAGCAAAACTCAAACTACAAACAATGGGAATAGAAATAGACCAACTATCCGATGAACAAAAACAATACATGAACAGTTGGGACGTAGGAACATAAAAAAAATAGTTTAAAATGACTAGTTTAAAACCATTGGTTTAAACTAGTTTGAGCTGTTTCTTTTTTTAATTTATCAATAGAAGCAAGTGTTCTTTCTTCACTAAAATCATGATCACCACATAAAAAGTCCAATAATTTCTCTTTCTTAGGAGTTCTGAACTTAATATCATAATCTGTTACTACATCAGGATTTAAGAATATGTCACGTATTTCATCAGGATCTACTTCAATAGTTTTATCCAATTTTTCTAATGCAACTTCTAAAGAACCATATTTTTGCATTAATTTAAGACCCTTTTTTGCACCTATACCATAGACACCCTCATTAAAATCTGTTCCAACCAACATTGCAAGGTCAACCATCTGTTTTCTTGTTAGTTGTAAATCATCCAATGTTTTTTGTAATGAGATTATTTCCATATTTTTTGATGATTGTGACAATCTGAAGTTTCTAAGCATTCTTGTTGCTCCAAATTGCAAACAATCATAATCCTGAGATACTACAGCCCATGCATCTTTCTGTGACACCATATATGATGCTTGTGCTTCACCTTCTGTTTTTGCTTGAACATAAGGTAAACCCATTAATTCAAGTAACTTTTTTGAAGATTCAATTATTTCTTTATCCAAGTGTACTGTTCTTGATGCATATTTTCTGGCAGTTTCCAAATCCCCAGATTCCATAGCTTCATGGTATTTTTTTTCAGATTCTTTTTTAACTTCTATTCTTTCCTGAACTGTTTTACTCTTTAATTCTGGTGATTTTCCATCAAAAACATATACTGGTTTTACTTGTTTAGATATTAATGTTGATGTTTGAAAAAAGATTCCACTAAGATGTGAAGTAATATTACCATTGGAATCCTTTAGGGGTGTTCCATCAACCTGTCTCATAGTAGATAAGAATTTATATATTAAATTTGAGGCATCTACTGTCAATACCTTTCCTTTTAAATCATTCATTTCAATGGGTTCTGCTGTTGTTATATCTTTGAATTTTACTCCCATATTATCCCCTTTTTAATTATATAATATTTGTTTTGGCTTATTGTTATCAAAATTGGAATTAATACCATCCTTATAGGCATTTGTATAAAATCGTATCCTTTTTATTTTATTATCATCAAATAAGATTATCCCCATTATGGTCATGATATAATTTTTTATTACTGTTGTGTATAAAGATATTTTATTTTGAGAATATTTTCTACCTAACCAGATTAGATTTCTTTGCATATAATAGTTTATCCACAATTTTTCGTATGGTCTTCTATTTACTTTTAAACCTAAAAATGATTTTTTGAATGTTCCTTGTACACTACCTTCGGCATGTTTTATAATGCTCTTATTTATTAATCTTATTTTTCCTTGAGTTCTTAGTCTTATACAATATTCTAAATCATCTGCATGAATAAAGAATTCTTTTTTAGGATAACCTATTTTAGATACTGCTTCACTTTTTATGAGAAGTCCTACAAATGATGCCATGTCTATATCTGTAATTTCATTTTCAGTATCTTCTTTTGTTATGTGTTCTTGTATTGGCAGTCCATGGGAGAAGTTAAAATATCCTCTATGATGATAAAGTATGTTACCTTCCAAATCCACTTTTAAACTAGCAAGTGCTACTGTGTCTTCAAGATTATAATATGGACTTAGGTTTTCTAGACACTTTTCTGTTGGAAAAGCATCATCATCCATTATCCATATCCAATCATAGTTGTCTTCATGGGCTTTTTTTACTCCTTCATAGAATCCTCCGGCTCCTCCAAGATTTTCTGGCAGATGAATATATTTTATAAGAACATTTTCACGGTATGTTTCACTGACAGATTTTTTGTTGATAGCTGGTAATTCGTGGATGTATCCTTTTTCTAGTAGTAATTCCTCTGTTTTGTCTGTGGAATTATTGTCTACAACATATATTGCTTGTAGTTTTAAACTCTGGTTTAATAGGGAATCCAAACATTTCACTAATAGTTCTTTCCTGTTAAACGTTACAACTACAGCACATACTGAATTATTCATAAGTATTCCTTATTTAATTTTTTGTGCCAGTTCCATGCGGATTCTACAATTTTATCTATTTCCACATATTGTGGGTCCCATTTTAGGACATTTTTTGCTTTTTGGCTGCTTCCGATTAATATTGCTGGATCTCCTGGCCTACGTTCTGTTTCTACAACTTCAAATTCTCGTCCGGTTACTTTTTTAACGGAATCTATAACTTCCCGTACGGAGAATCCTTTCCCATTACCTAGGTTGAATTCGTTACTGTCGTTTCCATCATCCAGGTATTGTAATGCTAAGATATGTGCATCTGCTAAGTCAGTTACGTGAATGTAATCTCTTATGCAGGTTCCATCTTCCGTATCATAGTCTGTTCCGAATATTTTTATGTTTTCACGTTTTCCTATTGCTGCATCGAGAATTAATGGTATTAGATGTGATTCTGGATTATGTGCTTCTCCTATTTCACCGGATTTATCTGCTCCTGATGCGTTAAAGTATCGTAGTATAACAGATTTTAGTCCATATGCTGCATCATAGTCTTTTAATATTTGTTCAACCATTAGTTTTGTTCTTCCATATGGATTTATTGGATTTTGTGGATGATCTTCTACTAGTGGAATTTTTTGTGGAACTCCGTATGTTGCACATGTTGATGAGAATATGAATTTTTTCACATTATGTTTTAACATTACTTTCAGCAGGTTCATTGTGTTTACTACATTGTTTGTATAATATTTTTCTGGATTTTCTACTGATTCTCCTACTTCTATAAAAGATGAGAAATGCATTACTGCTGTTATATCATATGTTTCAAATACTTTGTCTAATTCATCAATATCTTTTAGGTCACATTGTACAAATGTTCCCCATTTAACTGCTTCCTTATGACCATAACTTAAGTTATCTATAACTATTGTTTCATAACCTGATTCGGTTAATGCTTTGTTTGTATGAGAACCTATGTAACCTGCTCCACCAACAATCAATATCATATTTTATATCCCCCTTAAAAGTTAAATTTCTTGAAAATATTATGTTATTATATGTTTTTTTTTAGTAAATAATTTTATTAACAAAAAAAATAGATTATTTTGAAATGTAGTTAGATTGTATAATATTCTCCATCAACCTTTTCTACACGTTTTAGTAGTTGTTTATTTTCTAATGCTACAATAATATTATATGTTCTTTTTGGTGTTAATTCTAATTCACCATACATTAATGCTCCTTCCAGAATGTATCTTGGTGCGTAGTTATCATACTTATTAATTACATCTGTAATTATTGTATAAGCATCTTCTTCTGTTTGATTTAACATTAATTCTTTTAGTTGAGATTTGTTTTCTACAATTTGAACATCCATGTCCAAATCAGTATAGGTTACATCTTTTGTAGAAGAATTAAATTTTATTATTCCCTTGTCTTGAAGAGCGGATAATAAATCAACCATTTTAGTTTCAGAAAAATCAAGTACTTCCCGTATAATATCGTAAGACACATTTTCAGGATATTTGTCAAGATTATTCTTTATGAACATAATAATTTTATTTTCGTCATTAGTAATTATTTGCAATTAGCACACCTACTACTTATTGTATAATATTATGTTAACATGATAGAAATAATTTTTTAAATTT
>AUXO018343846.1_pt1 | contig 12869 bp, 12 predicted proteins | sample 768731 | NCBI WGS metagenome assembly AUXO01 (sample SAMN02715735, study PRJNA202380) | gut metagenome | biome: sheep rumen | host: Ovis aries | place: New Zealand: Palmerston North
CAAAAGTACTACAAAAATTGCACATACGCAAGTAAACGAACAACTTTTTTTTGAGGAAGGAACACTTTTGAGTGTTGTATAGAGCAGCGGAGGGTCTATCGGAAGCTCGCTTACGAATAGGCACTCCGTGGCTCTGTACGAAAGGACGGAACGTCCGTTTTTCTCAAAAAGAATTGCGAGTGCTTGTATATACCCGCAAGATGCGACCGTATATTCGAAGGGGCCCCATTCATTGGGGGAGGAGGTCGAATGTACTACAAAAAAATGACATATGCAAGTGTATATGCCATTTTTTCAATCTGTCTATCGCGTGCGTTCGACTGCTATTGTATGTTTTTCATGCCATTTTGTAGCCATTTTGTAGCCATTTTGCAACTGTTTTGCAATCATTCTCGTTCGCATCTCGTTCGCATCGTGAACGTCACAATAGGATACTAAATCCGTCCATCGAGTATTTTGTTTTTTTAGAAAATGCCATTATCGCCAGACAAGCGGTGTGCGTATCAAAAAGAGCCGTCGCACAAATAAAAACAAGTATATAAACCACTTATGCTAACTATCTGTTCTGCCTTATCTTTTCATTTCGCTCTCTCAAAAAATCACGCATCGCTTCTGCTTTTTTGTAAAACTCTATATCATATATTGGAGAGTCAGATTTGATATAAAGAAAGTCATTTATGTCAATCTTCTTATAGTCCTCCCATGATTCCGCTAACGTTTGATAGCGCGAACATTTATCCAAACTCAAGCCCTTTTTGAGAAAGGCTTGTAAATCTTCAGGGAAACAGGATAAATGTAATGGATATTTTCGTTCCCACGAAAGGTTTTCTTCTCGCTCTTTAGACAAGAGCAAATCAATATCTTCATTCGGGTCATCAACATAAGGGAGGCAACAATTATATATCCTATAGATAATTGCACATAGCGAAAACACCGTACACGAAGAGTCCCAAGGTTCACCATTTATATACTCCGGAGGATAGTACGCACATGGAATAGGCAGAATAATTGTTCTGTCTATCTCAATTCTATCAATGTGTTTACCCCAATCATCATTTAATAAAATTCTCTCTGGGGATAAGCCGACAAAAAAATCATCTTCTTTGGAGGTATCACTTCCTTCAAGGCAATGGTGGCATACAGCTTCATAGATTATAAAGCCCAACTCACTATGACCATTTTCAACTTGGTCCAAAATCTCCGATAAGCGTACCATATATGCGATATTTTGAGTATTTTATATAGTTGTCATTATTTAATTAGCGAGGCTTTCCATGACAGAAAGTACTCCTATAGCTTATGCCGATTTTAGAAATTTAAAAATTTCTATTCTGCACAATTAGTGACATCTTCAGCATGAATATACTTTATTCCATGACAATCAAGCCATCTAACAATCCAGAAGATGTCCATCTCCGTTTCCGGAAGCTTTGCACATAATCGTTTCAAAGCTCCCTCAATACCCTTATTTGTTTTGACATGAAGTATATCCTTTACTTTATCAACATCTATCATACCATATATTGAGTTGATAAAATTGTTGCCTTCCATATAATCCATAGAGATTTCCATTTTCTTCATCCAAATTGAAACACCAACATCTTGAAATCTTGAGGTTGGTGTGTAAGACTGGAGTAAGAATGACCGCATACTTTCCCCTGCTATCTCATACAAGTCACGTTGTATGGTAACCATCTCTACAGCAACAGGGTTGCTTCGGTATGCATCACGTGTAATATTTGTCATATGCCCGAATGTGGGAAAACGCAAAAGCACAAGTATTTGTTTGTACAGCTGTGAATCGATGTAAAGCGGCAAATCTTCAAATGTGAGATCCGGGTATTTGAGCATTACAGCCAAAAGTTCGGCATAGTTTTTCCTTGCGATTTCTATCTTTTCGGGTCTCACTGACAGCTTATTTCGTTTTCTAACATCAACGATAATTAAATCAAACCAACAAAGGATGTACTCGTTTGATTTATACCTTTTTTTGAGAAACCGCTCAATAGACTCTTCCTGTTTAAGCTGATAATATGCTTTATACTCTTTTTGTGTCATCCAATTTTCATGTTTTCCTATTATTATATATCAATATCATGACTTCCCTCATATATACCAGCAAGGCAGTTGGTTACAATACTGCGCATGCGGTCTTTGGCATCGTCAATGGTGTCATCGTCATAGTCCAGCATCGGGTCGCAATAATAATCTAAAGCGCGTTCAAGATACTTGACGGCTCCGTCATAGTCTTCAATGCCGAGACACCATTGAGACGCGTGGTCGTACCAAATTGCAATAGTACTAACAAACGCGCTACCGATTCCTAATCCTTCATAAGGCTTGGCATACTCAAAAGGTATGGTATCAAGTTCTTGCTTGAATACCTGTAACGTACCAATATCAAAACTCTCTATCAGTTTTGAGTGCATCTCAAACATCCTATGCCACCATTCCTCTGTATTTTTCATTTGTCATAAGGTTTGACTTCATCCTTAATATATGGTTTTAACGGCTGAGTTAAGGCAAATTTCAAATCTTTAATTTCCTTCTCATATCGCCGTTTTAAAGTTTCTTCGTCATCATAGAACTTCATCTTATTCTCCGTGCAATAAATCTTTCTCTGCCTAATATACTCATCATAAGTAAGAGACTCTATCATTTGCTCACATACATCTTTATGCCCGAGAAGACGATGCAACTCAAAAAGCAGATGGCTGAAACGAGTTGCACGCGGTGTGTGGAAATCAATAAGCCACTGCATGTTGTCTTTATAATAAGCCAACTCTTTGGCTGGAATATCATCCGTATCCTTGTACAGTGCATTGAAAGCCCACCAAGCTTCAAGCCTTGCACGTGGCTCAGCGACCTCATCTCCTGCAAGTTCAGTAATTGCTTGCTTGAGTGTCTGCAATGGCAATTGCCCCGTTTCATAGCACTCTTTTTCTATAATTTTCAGGGTGTTCCTGCGTGGCAAAGTAAAGAATTTGCCGCATGCAGGACACTGCTGTGTATATGCAGGGTCATACCAACGACTACTCTCTATCCTTGCGTCAGACCAGAAATAGTACGGTACATTAGTCCATGTGTCAGTAGAAAATCCCACTTCCTTTTTTGCCCCACAATATGGGCATTTTAATACATATGTATTTGTTTCCATAACTTTCAAATTTTTATCATGCTTTAGTTGCGTCAAGTTGATCTACAACAAAACAATTTTCTATGCCTTGAGTTAGAAAGACACAGAAATTACGGCATCTTCATTAGAGTGACGCTTATTTTGATGTGTATTCTGTGTATTCATGTATGAATTCCACATAATACCTCATCTACGATTTTGGTGAAAATATAATAATAAAGTAGAACTTGGTTCTGCCATATATTGTTATTGAGATAGAAAAACGCAATAGTATCGTTTCATAAACTCTACTAATTCCATACGCTTATATGTAGGTGTTATCATATCAAATGCACCCGCACGAACTATTTGTTTCGTAATGGGGCTTATTTCTACATATTCTACTTTCCATGATCTAGGGTCATATTGACTTTCAGCTCCAACAGATTGACATATAACATTAGTTATTTTATATAAATGATCATCATACCTATCATCATTAACTTTCCATTGTGAGTTAATGAGTTTCTTGGGATGCACTGTATGAGCTTTAAATGCAGTATTGGGTTTATCGTAATAATCCCCTTGCGTACGAAAGCCTTCACCATGCGAGCCCTGTCCATCTTTTGAGACCACAAGCGGAATAAACTCTAGGATATCACTCCTATCAAAAATTCCACGTTCAGAACAAAAATTTCTAATAGCCTCCTCTTTTGTCCAACACGCAGTTTCGTATATCTCAGGTTTGGGAGGTGAAAAAAAACCGCGTCCCTTTAACACCACCTTATATCTCATAGTACTCATATGTATAATATTTTTAATACTTAATAAATGTCAGGATTATAGAAAAATCCCCATATTCTTGGGCCTATCATCTGTTACGTCCTTGATTAGATATAGCAGATACGTATTCTCTTTGGTAGTCATCCCATCCCGATGGAGGTGAGGGAGGAGTGGGTTTTGATTCCAATTCAATTTTACTACTTGAAATGTCGTAATCGACTGTTTTAGAAAACCATGACATAATCATATTTATTTTGATGCCAATCTTTCAGCTTCCGGGCTATTGCTTTTTATTCGATGCAAAATTACTACATTACAGCGAAATATGCAATTATGTAATAGAAAATCAATTTTATTTTCAACATTGAAACATTATGATAGTATTTTACAAGTTTCTATTTCTTATATTATGAAAGCAATATCATATTGGCTCCTATCACGTTCAAAGAAGGACTTGGAATGCTATGACTCCTAGTCCTTCTTTGAATTAACAATGTTATGCTATTCTGCACTGCAAGCACATACGTACCTGGTGTTGAATAGCAAGTTCTCTGAGGGATTGGCGATTGTTCCATCGAACGTACGCATGGTTAGCTCCGCTAACTTGGATTGATTAAGTACTGTCATAATTTTACTTTTTTTGTTGATTATTATTAATTTACATTCATTAATGATATGTTACGTCTAATCATGTTTATGTACAATTCCGGACTTTGTTTTTCATAGATACATTGATGTTGCTTATGAACGATTCTATATCTACGACATCCACCATTGCACATTGGAAGTAGTAGACATTGTCTACATTCATCATCTTCTATCAATGTGGCATTTCTAAAGCGAAAATAATCTGCTTGTTTTTCTGCAGAGAGACCAGTCCTTATGTCCCCTATGGCATATTTAGGGTCAAACTCATGTACGCATGTATATAGATTCCCTAAAGGATCGATCGTATAAAATGCAGCATTATCCGCTTCGCAATGAAAAAATCCGAGATGTTCATATTGGTCATCAATGAGAAAACCCTTATTTATTGCTTTGCACTGAAGTTCATAAAGTTTTAGATAAGGATTGTCTCCTTTTGATTGAAATGAAAATTCCTTCCAAGAGCTAGCTTCATTTGCGTATACCCATCTAAAAAACAAAGAACAGTGTTTATTAATGGGCTGCAAATCTTTCAACAATTCTTCGATGGTATCTATGTTGTCATCTGAGACATTCACCCTTATTCTCAATTTCTGTTCAGGGAACTTTTCCACAAAAAGATTTGCATTAGTCAGTATTTTGTCATAAGTTCCATGCCCATCATGCAGAAATTTTTGTTTATCATGTGCGGTGTGACCGCCATCAAATGTAATTTGAGTCGCAATGATATTATTACGACTTAAAAAATCAATCATCTCCGGTGAATTCAGAAGAACTCCATTAGTGGTTATAGATGCGGCATATTGTATGCCATGTTTTTTGCATATCTTTTGTAGTTCTTTAGACAAGTAGTCTATAGTTTTAGTGCAAAGCAAAGGTTCGCCTCCAAACCAATCAACCATTAAGGAACGTTTCGTTAGCAAAGTATCATCAACCCATTTAATTAGTTCATTTTGAACCTGCAGGCTCATTGATTTTCCATTCTTTTTTTCGAAACAATATGGGCATGCGCAATTACACCCAAGTGTGGGCATTATGGCTAATGATAGTTTGTCTACATTATATGATTGAGATAAATAATTATATTGATAAAAAGACCACTCGTCCCAAGTCTCCAATATAAAAATGTGTTGATTTATCAGAACTTGCAAAATTTGTGTCGAAATCGTACCACTTGTGATTTCTTCTGCCTCAAACTTATCGAATAACAATAAACTACGGTATAAGAAATTGAATACAACGATACTATCATCTTCATATAATACGAAACAATTATATTGAGATGGTTTATATCCTTCTATTTTAATATGGGGTGTTATTATCTTCATAATCTAACATTAAAATGGAAATTAGGCAAGCCTGCAATTGCGTTTCTATTTTGATTTATAATTTTACCGTCTTTATTGATGGCAAAATTTTTAACGACTTGTTGGGCAAAATTCTCATTTACACGTTGAGTCTCATGTTTTAAGAGCCATGTGCGGATACGCGATTTTGCAGTGTTCATGCCTCTACAATCTTGTTCACGGCAAAATAAATCAAAAGAATCTTTTACATCTCGCAATTCCCTTCCACTAAGTACAAGATATATGTGGCAATACTCATTCTTTAACTGTTCTCGGCGTGGACTATCCATGAACCAATCTTGACGGGTTATTCCTTCTGGGTGAAGCCACGTCAATATATAATAAGCTTCTGCCTGAAAATCAGAAGAGAAAACCTCGCCATTAGAAGCCCAAACCAAACGAGACAACCCATCATCCCATCGGAGCATAGTATTATCAAAATTCATATCCATATTGCGTTCAATCCATCCATTATCATAGAAGTCAGAGAGCAAAACAGGAGTTGGTATCTTGGACTTACGATTAATAACCCATTCTTTACTGTATATTTCTCCTATTGATCCAGAATAAGATTGCAGTTTAAACTTGTCAGCAGATGCGGTAATATATTGTATTGCTGCATATATTGTGGATAAAGTACAATCTTCAATGTTCACGACTAGCAAGCGTTGTTTCAGTGGATTGATAAATCCATGGTTTTGAAAAATAGCACAAGCAAGGATACCATCATTTTTAGAAGTTGTTTTACGACGGCTTAAAGCCATTTCTTCCCTATGTTTAATGGCTTCTTCCAACGTAAGAGATTGAAAGATAGGTTGAGGATATTCAACATATTTCAGTTGATATACACATGCAAAACCGGGATAGGCTTTTAGCGCATTGTTGATTTTACCAAGATTTTGATGTACTAAAAAATTGGTTACAAAGTCCCATGAACTCTCAAAGAACACAACCTCATCGTATGGGATTGGTGGAGTTGGGCGTTCTATAATCCAACAAGTACACTTATCAAAATACCCTTCCATAAATTATTTTATTGATTGATTTCTTTCCACTCTAAATATGATATCAGCCATTCTTTTAGTAATTCTTTATATGAGATGCATAGACTTGATGTTTGTGTACTTTCAAATCTATGTGTCGGGCAACCTCCAAAACAAAGAGGAAGAAAAGCACATTTAGCACAAACCTTATCTAACAAAGGGTCTTTCCCATTTATCGCCTTATCTAACACTTCAGGTTTCGTAATTCTTATTGTTCCATTCTCTTGAATTTTCCCATAGATAAACTTTTCTGCTCCTAATTTTTCCCAACATTTATAAACATAACCTTCCGCATCAATAACAATTGAATAAGGATTCCTAATGGCGCATTCAGTTTTGTCAACATTATATAGCCAGGGGGATGGTATTTTATATTTTTGCCATAAATCAAGTGCATGGAGACCACACTCCCTATTGTCAAAAAGATTACATAAATGCATTCCCCCACTATTTATGACATAGCCGGGTGCGATAGAGACTCTTTTATTAAAATAACGATTTGATAGAACTTGATATAAATCCATATATTCATTAGCATTATTTTTAGTTAAGTTTACTCTAATGACAACATCTAAATCAGGAATCTCATTTGTTAATAAATCAATATTTTCTAAAACCTTTGCATAAACATTACTACATTCTTTACTTTTTTTTATTCGATTATGTGTTTCTTCTAATCCATCAAGAGTAATTTGAACTTCAGTAAGCTCAATAGATTTAAGGATAGCAATAGTATTATGGTTTATATGAAAAGCAGTTGTAATCATGTCAGAAGAATACTCCCCAAGGTAAAAAGGCCTAAATTTACTGTAAATTTTTTTTACTTGATTTATTGCCATTAATGGCTCTCCACCGAACCATGTAATATGCAATTTTTGCATGCCCTGTTGATTCAATAAATAACGAACTATGGAGTCTATAATTTCATCACTGATATATTTGTTTTTTTTCCCTTTTTCAAAACAATAATAACAGGAAAAGCAACAATCTAACGTTGGTGCGATAGTGATGTGTCTAAAATTATCAACATGTCGATTATATCTTATTAAATTACTGCATAGAGTTCTTTCTTCCTCAATAGAACCACAAATTATTCTATTTTTTTTTAATAATTCTAAAAATTCACCATTTAAATCATTCGTATCAAAATCAACACCTTGATTACTGGATTTAGATATTCTATCGTATAATTCAAAATCTATCTCCAATAATGCCTTGGATAGTGAGTTGTATAGGTAATATTGTCCTATATGCTCAAATGCGAAAGTATAGCAAGAAACAACCATAACTATGTAGTATAAAGGGAGATACTGATTTAGAAAATCAATATTCTCCCCTTTGTTAAATAACTATACTACTTTTGCTTCTTTACGTAGAACCTCATTGTGGGTTTCCATATCCCGCGCTACTGGGTCTTTGTAACCGGAGTTACGGCACATCATTGGGTCCTTGTAACCGGAGTTACGGCACATCATTGGATCTTTGTAACCGGAGTTACGGCACATCATTGGATCTTTGTAACCGGAGTTACGGCACATACTCGGTTGAGCGAGTGAGAGGTTGAGCCCTCCTTCAATAACATTGATTTTCATAATTTTTAAAAAATAGTTTGTTTTTTATGTGTGTTTTATTGGGATTTTTGTCCCCAAAATGGACTTACTTGATTAAACAATCCTATGCGGAACAATACGATGTTTCTCCACCACTTATATTGTTTTCTAAATTCTTTCATACCACACCAGCTTCTTTATATTAAAAACCTATTTTTAGTGCAAAATTACAACTTAACTAGAACATATGCAAACATTTTAAATAGAATTGTTTGTATTTTCAACATTGAAAGTATGTGGTATTTAGTTCGCAAAACAATATAGTTGACTTATACTATACATCAAATGTTTCCTTATTTTATTTCCCGTTGGGGAGATACCGGGTAACGGTCACGCTTTGTGAATCAAGTATATACATCGTATCAAATTATTAAACAATTATCTCGTAATTACCCAAGCACGTGGTTGTAGGCATGGTCGAAAACGCGCTGATTGATGAAATTCATAAAGGTAGGATTGTCGAAGTAGTTTCGGCAAAACTCCGTGTTCCTCTTTCCATGGCGTGCCAAATGGTGGGTTGGAGATGAGGAAATCGAAGTGTTCGCCTCCGTGTCCGTCACGTGAGATAGTGCTATCGAAAGAGATATATTCACGCATGGTCTGCCCATAGGCATATTGAAAACTGCTGATGTCTCCGGAAATCATGAGGTCTGCCTTGCAGGTGGCATAGGTTTCGGGAGTAAGTTCCTGACTATAGATATTGATTTGCACCTGCTTGCCACGTTCCTTAGCAATTTCGAGCATACGCTCTTGGGAGATAGTAAGAATGCCACCAGTACCGCAAGCACCATCATAGATTTTGTACGTGGTGTCTGTTAGTTGTTCGGCAACAGGTATCAAGGCGAGGTCGGCGAGCAAGCGCACATAGTCGCGCGGTGTGAAGTGTTCACCGGCTTCAGTAACATTGTTTTCCTCATTGAACTTGCGAAGCAGTTCCTCAAACATAGTTCCCATGGTGTGGTTGTCAAGAGCCGGCAGGAGCTCTTTGCCGTCATCATCAAGCACAGGTTTATTGGAGAGGTTGATGTTACTATCGGTGAACTTCTCTATGATAGATCCGAGCCTTTCCGCTTCCGTAAGGTTATCGACCATCTGACGGAGATGGAACTTATCAATTATATCCTGCACATCTTTGGAAAAACCGTTCAGATAGTCGGTGAAGTTCATCTTGAGGCGCAATGGGTCAGTTTCACTACGGAGCGTCTTCATCGTGAACTTTGATGTGTTGTAAAACGGATATTTGGTAACGCCAAAGAGGATTGCATCTTGGTTTGTAATGCCGTTCTTGTCAAGCTGCTCTTTCATCTTCAGCACTGCGTCTTTGGTAGGTTCAAGCAACACATCAATACGGCGCAATACCATCATCGGCATGATGATTTTCTTGTACTCGCCTTTCTCAAAGGCATAGACAAGCACATCGGTTGCGATGTTCCAAATAAATGAGAATAATTTGTTGTAATTGGCTGTTGTCATATTTAATCTGCAATTCTAAAGTCCCCCATCTCCGCCTTAAACTCTTTGTCTATCAAATGACATTGCTGACGAATGATTTGCCGCATAGCCACAGCAGGTTCAAGGCAATAATGGGCATAAAGTTGCTTAAAGTTCTGTTGATCCTCATCTTCGATTTCTTCCATAGAATGAATATGGGGGAACAGCAATTTATGATATGCAGCTGCGATGCGTTTCACGGCTTTCTTATCACGCAAGTCGCAGTCTTCATCAGTCTCGACCAGTTGGTCAAACATATCATCATACTCTGCTGCCGGGCGCAATAAGTGAAGAACGGTAGAGAAATACTCCGTGTTGAGCGTCCAGCCTTCCATTATATGGCTTTGGTTAAGGCGTGGCAGTTTCCACCCCTCAATGAAACCATGAAAACGATCCATAGTAGCTGATTCATGGAACATCTCCGGAAGATTACGGAAGTAATCAGTGTGTTGGGGCTTCAAGTCCTTGTTGAGAGGTATATTGCCAAGTAATACAAGTCCGCATTCTGATTGGAAAGGAATACTATCAACTTTCGTTTCACCTGCTTCAAGATATACCTTGAGTATAGCTTGCATTTCATCCGGCTCTGCAAAAGTCATAGTAGAAATCTCATCCATACCCACCACATCGTGGTTCTTAATCACGCCAAACTGCTTTGTAGCCTTATTATAAAATAGGCGCGCGCGAGAAGTCTTTCCACCTCCAAGCAGCCAGGCATACTTGCTAAGGTTGGTATAGACATACGATTTACCAGTTCCCTTAGGTCCCAATTCTATCATGTTTAGACGCGGTTCAACAAGTGGCAACATGCGGCTTATCATCAGCAGTTTCTCCTCTTGAGAGAGCATTTCTGCGTTGTACTCCATAATGGTTACGAGAACATCAATCCACTCGTCCAAGGAGAACTGTTGTCGTGCCTGCATAAAGTAATCCACATCTATCTTATACGGTTCGAAAGCTATATAGGATGTGATTTGAATAAAACCGTTCCGTTTCCCCTCCGGCTCAACGTATTCAAGCGTTATGTTTCCCCAATACTCACCATCTGCCAGCTCTGCGCCTTTATCCTGTAGCAAAGTTTCGGTAACGTAGGCGTCTGACGAGATTCCGAGATCCGGGATTGTAACTTTGACCCGTTTCTTGGCAATATCGGTAGTCGTAGTGAAACGAGTGGTGATATTAACTGCTTCACCGGAGATTAGACGCTGTTTGATATAGTTGCTGTCGATAGGCATTTTCTCCTCAAGATAGTTCTTCAGTGCGGCAGCATCTATATTACCCTCGCTGTCCGTGTACCGGCGAAGAACAAAATCCTTCACAAAGGACGGTAGATTTCGTCCTTTGAAGAATGCATTATTACTTGCCTGTTTGATGACAGACAAATCAGGAAAAACTTCCTTAATCTTTTGGTTGATGTAAGCCATATATTTAAATTATTATATACCTTTATTTTCTATAATTAAGATAAGAAGTTATGGTTTATCGACCGATGTAAAGTCTCCATAATATATCATATTCTCATCGGGGTCATAGACATACAGTGTTTCATGTTGTTTTCCTCTGTTCCATCCATAATAGAATTCGTAACGGTAGCCATTGTTGCAAAAAGTATATTTGTTTCCCAATGGCGTACTCGCATCATCAGTCCACCACTCATCGCATAAGATTAAAGTATCGTATAACCAGTACTGCTTAGTGCCTGATAAAACAAGGTCTGGTTCTCCTTTTTTTATACCGCCATTCCAACATTTATATATCCATGCATCTTCAGATTGTTGCTCGATGCGTATGAAGTATTTGGGGTTTTCAAATTCTGCAGTTTCATCAAATTTTAGTATTTCAAATTTTTCTCCGTTCCAATTATATTGACGATATTTTAATTTTTTCCCTGCTAATGGCATACCTTTGATAACAAATAACTCCTTACGATACCTATTATAAATAAACGCCGAATCCGCTTTCTCATAGTCCATTTCTAAATGACCACCCAAATCATCCCATGAAAATTCAAGATTATCAGAAACGTTATTATGATTTACAAAAGCTCCTTTCACTTTGTTCAATTTGTCATTTTCAATCTTATATACTGATAGACTAAAAAAGTCATGTTCACCTTGGCATACACTACCTTGGTAATCTTCAAGTAAATAATACTTATTCGAGTCTATATGTTGAATGTTAGTAATATATCCTATGAAACTTTCTACTTCATAGCAGTACACATTTTCACCTGACCTATATTGAAGTAGCGTCTTGCACTCGAAACCTAAAGAGGGATTGCCTCCAAATCCATACCGTTCTAAATTATAGGCTCGCACATTGCCATCCTCTGAAGTAGCAATACGTATATTCGAATATTCTTTTAATATAATTTCATAATCTAATGATTGAGGATTTTCCTCAATGAAGTCAAAGATTGACCGCATGACCTCATCAGAATATGTTCCGTCTTCGGACTGAACTAGCATTTCATTCAATTCTTGAATAAAAGAACGCTCGTGCAGTTTGGTATTTTGCCCGCATGTAACAAGTGACAATATTACAATCTGTAAGGCAATTATTATTTGGACTTGTTTCTTCATTGCATAAATTAAACTTTCAAACTATCAAAAAACATTATTCTCTTCAAAACCTTGATATTTCACCATCTCTGCCATTGGTTCAACGTTATGCGGTGATGATGGGATATTATCCTTAACAAAGACGCGCTGTCGAGTCGGATTTTTTCGCTCGTTATCAGGATGTGCTATTGTCAAAGTTTCTTCATTTGCGCTGCTCCCTTGGGGCTTTGCAACTTTGGCAACAAACTCAGAGCGCAGTATAAAATCTTTTGCGC
>AUXO016866825.1_pt1 | contig 12867 bp, 4 predicted proteins | sample 768731 | NCBI WGS metagenome assembly AUXO01 (sample SAMN02715735, study PRJNA202380) | gut metagenome | biome: sheep rumen | host: Ovis aries | place: New Zealand: Palmerston North
GAAAATAGCGAGCAATTCTTCTCTGCTCATCTTCTTAGGATCGCGTCCGATGTTTCTGAGCACCCGTAGCAATCCCGCGCGCTTGCGGTTTTCCGCAGGAGTGACATACTCAAGGTTGTCAACCGACCAATCGAGTTTGTTCCCGTTTAGATGGTCGATCTCCATGCCTTCAGGACGAGGACCAAGCCAAGCGAGAGCAACCAACTTGTGACAGGGTTGTCCGTGCGATTGTCGAATGGTCGGGTATTGGCTACCCGAGATGCCTCGCGACGACACCCACGTGCTCAATCGTGTTTGATTAAGATTCGGTTTAACTTCTCGTAGAATCCATCCGTCATCCGTGAGAATGGCGTTGTGAATGGAATAGAACTTGCCCGCTCGACTACAATAGAGGGGCTTTTCGGTGGGGCACTTTCGTACAATAGTGCCGTCCACTAATCGTAATTGATTTGGTAACATATAGGTGTTCGAGGCTGCGGATAACTGCAATCGACCTTGATTGCCAGTATGCAACCTACACCCTACGCCGAAAAGGTGCTGTTTTTTCGGCACTAATTTCGGCACTTACGCCATAAAAACGGAGGAATTGCGCCAGAATAGGCATAAAAAGAAAAGCGGGAAACCCTGTATAATCATGGTCTCCCGCATAATATGCAAAAAAAAATGATTTTTTTCTTTCGGCTGCCGAAGAAACTGCCGAAGATTTTAGTCAAAATCGACGTCTAAATAGAGCACATCAAGGCATTTTTGGATGTTCGGCAAGTGCCTCAGTGCGTCTTTCCCTTTGTGTAATCCAGTCAGATATTTGCCGTTTTTATCCACAAAGTGTGCCTCTAAAATAGGATTAATATTGTATGATTGCGGAACGGTTATTTTCTGTTGTTCCTCCATCTTTTTGAATAGATATGCAAGTGTTCCCTTACCGACTTTTCCAGTCCAGACAATCTTTGTGTTGTTTGGCGTACCGCTAAACAGATTACTAAATGCATCGGGTTGTGTGTCTTTTGGAATCCATTCGTATTCAATAAGTTTTTGGCGCAATAGGTTAATATGCCCCACATTGATATCAGCCATACAGAACGTCATATAGTTCTTGGTTAGCTGTGTCTCTTTCTTTGGATTTTTCTGTGGTTGAGGCTCATAACATTGTATGGTAGAGAAAGATTGCAGAATATCATCAAAAATAAACTCATCTGAAGTCATGTAATTCGCAAGCCATTCTGCTAATTGTGCATCGTATTTTTCTAAGCCATCCATCATCTCCTCCATCTGTTGATCGCGAACATTATTCTCCGGTAGAAAGATTTGTCGGAATAATGATTTGGCAAGGTCTTGATAGAACTCAATGTGCGATGTCGCCAGAATAGAGGCTAAGGTGCCGATGATAGTGGAAGTGATGCAGTCTAGTTCTTTGGCGGGAACGGATGCATTCTGTATCTTAAAGTCTTGGCGAGTATTACGATATAGTTTATCCCATTGGATGTCCTGCTGATTGGCTTTGAGTTGATCAATGAGGTAAATGACTTCAGCGAAAATCTGCTCTTGGCGCAGTTGATATTTTTCGGTTATCTCGCAGCAAGAGCAACAGGCGTCGTATATCGCTTGATAAAGAATATGCGTAGAGTACGCTTTACGAATTTCTGTGAGGTGTTTTGAATGGAACGCGTTTACCATCTACGTATATCTTAGATTGTTCGTTTACAAAATCACACCAATAGATGAGGCCATACCTTTCGCCCTCGTTGAATTCCAATTCCGACCAATTGAGACGGAATGCGTTAAGCAGTTTCTCTTCCATCGGGAACATGGCACGTACCAAGTCATCGCACCGATAGAGACCATAATCACGGAAATATACGTGCAAGTGGTATGAGGAGTTTTTGCAGACACGGATGATATGTGCAAGGTCATCCGCATTCTTTTCAATAGCTTCTCTATCTGCATTCTCATAATCCATCGTGATACAGGTTTTGACTGCATTGGTCAGTTTTGCTAATTTAGCTAGTTGTTTGATATAACCTTTTGGGTTTTGGATGCGACTACCAGCAGCTACTTTCTTTTGGTTCGGAAAAACAAATGACAAACGTGTGATAGCGTCACCATTCTTATCGCATTGCGCATAGCAGAACTCCCATATTTTAGAAGTGCGCATTTTGGCAGAGATGGTCAGTTCTAACTCTATGTTATCGCGCACGAATTGGCGGTTAAAATTCTCTTGCAATAATTTGCGTACAGCATTCGGATCGCCAAAGGCAGAATTTTTCTGAATGGCCATTTGGGGAACGTTACCGCGGTTGTCTACTACTACATAGCAGTAGGGGTTAGAATCCTCGGTTATCTCCTCATAGTCTTGAATGCCATTTGTGGTAGTTTCAGCCGGTTTAACAAGTTTCTTATGCTTAATGTTATTGATACGCAGCAGATAAACGCCATCATGCGTAGATAGAATGTCATTAGGGTAATCAATAATAATGGTATTATTACGATCATATTTCGCCAGGCTGAGTTTTCTGCCTTCAAAGAAAGAACCGAATAATTCATTTGCTTTTTTCAATGCCATTTCTTGACTTATCGCAGGCTCTACTATCTTTTGTTCTGCCGCAAAAATGTCAACGTCATAAATTGCAAACTGATTAATTGCAACTTTCTTGTCTTGTTTCTGTTTAGCCATATAGGTTTGCTTTTCTGCTTATTAAGATTGCTATTCAGTGGTGGAATACAAGGCCTTGTCAACCTTATTTAATGGAGATGGCATATCTCCGATATACATCATGTAGAGTTCCTTATACGTTCTCGTCATAGCGACATATAGCGCTTTGCGTGCAGCTTCATCTTCCATTGGTATAGGTTGGCAGTAGGGGAGAATAACCGTTTCAAACTGCAATCCTTTTGCGCTATGATAAGTCATAATCTTCGGATGGTTGGTCTTGAAATCCAGCGTAATGAAACTCTCCGTGCCGAATGAGTACTTGCACTCAACGTAATAGCCGTCTTTTGTGAGTTCGTTATATAATTCGAACACCATTTCATTTGTCGGAAGGAAAATGCCAATGTTATGGAACCGATCAGATGTAATAAGACGCTTAATCGCTTCTAATTGTGCTCCCTCATTCGGATAACCGAGGAAATGAGGAATAGTTTCCTCTTGGCTCTTATAAACTCGATCTTTATACGGTGGAACTTTTACGCCAACATATTGTTGGGTAATTTTAGCGACACCTTTGGGCAAACGGTAGTTGTTATACAATTGCCATGCGGTCAAACCGGTTATGTCTTCGATAGTCTCTCCCAGATAGCCTTTTTCTCTTTGAACAGGTAATGTGGGGCGGTCTTCGAAATGGAAGATGGACTGTGCTGTGTCGCCAAAGAAGAAGAAACATTTTCGTGCAGCGTGCATGAATTCTAATATCTCTTCTTTAGTGAAGTCTTGTATCTCATCTACGATGATATAATCAGCAGATGGCATTTTTCGGTCATATTTCCACTGATGATAGTAGCAGCAATGGGGGCGGAGTAGTTTATCTTTACGCCCTTCATCCATGAAACTGCGTAACGACTTTGTGTAAGCTATTAGATAAACACTATATCCGGCTTCAAGTACTTGTCTTGCTTTCTTTAACGCGATGATGGACTTTCCGCTTCCGGCACAACCGGCAACTAACATGGACTCTGTTAAATTTTCTTCAATCAAGTCTTGTTGATCGCCATCCATCTGGTCGTCATCTACATCCCATGCTTTAGTCTCTACGACAGGTTCAACTTCCAACTGAACGGGCGTAGATAAAGCGTCTAATTGACGCTGGAGGTCCTCAATCTTCTCTAATAATTGTTTTTTCTCCTCGGAATAAGCAGTCTTCCCTTCCTCTTCGCGCTTCATAGCCTCAAACGCCTCGCGTTGGGCTTTCAGTGCTTGCTCTTCTGCTGCATTGCGAGCAGCTGTTTGAGTGTTGATAATCTCGTTCTTGCTATTGATTTGCTGTTGTGCCTCAATACTCAATCGAGCATACTTTTGCGTTGCCTCTTCTAAATCCTTTTTCAGACGTTTAAGTTCTTCTTGATATTTGCGTTTCAATTCTGCATCTTCGGCTTGATTTATTTTCAAAGGAGTTATTGTTGACTGAAGCCACACAAGGACATTTTTCGATAGGATATTACATATACCCAAAGTCTCAACGCATGTGGGGAGTAATTGCATATTGTCGTATGCACGTAGTTCTTTATTTAACTGCGTCGGTCCTGCATGACTACCGGTCTCGCTAAGAATATCAAATGCGTCCTCTAATCTACTACAAATACGTCTTAGGCGGAGAAATTTATCCCCATCAAGATTTTTCTCTTCTTTGACAAGATTGGGAATAATTTTCGCCAACATTTTATTGCGAACCTCTTGCCCTCGATTGATATAGATTCCCTCGATGGGATATTCTCCATGTGTTATCTCATCGTAAAGGATAGGACCTTTGAGATCCATGATGATTATACGGCATAAGTTCTCTACTGCGGGTCTTAGATTACGTAGAAATTCTACATAATCTTTTCGTTTCCAAGAGTTCCTGGCTCTTTGATAATCTTCTTTCAAAGTTTGTTGTAACTCTTCCATAAACCGTTATTTTGTGCCGAATCCGGCGATTTGTACAAGCACTACGTATCCTTGCTGTTTCGCTTCTGGACACCATCTGTCTGTAAATGTAGTATTGTTCTTAGTATCATAGTCCAAGGAATCTTGATATGTCCATACAAAGACATCGCTGATAAAGAATCCTTTGAGTTGTGACGCGCCATTTTCCTTGCCCCATTGCTGGATGGAACTTCTGGATGATAAACGCCCGATATATTTTTGATTGTGGACTACATACAGATTGCCATACTGGTCTGATTTTAGTGTTACTTCATCGTCCTTCTTAACGGAATCCCAAATGTACTGATTGTTCCGGAAGTTATCACTAAGCGCAGGATAGGATAGATAATAGTTACCAAGATTAGCCTCTTTCTCCGTTACTCCTAATCTCGCATCCTCAAATGTGGGGAAGAGCCGGTATTTCTCAATAGCTTTCTCGCGTTTCCATTTATAGACATGCAGATATTTCTTTGCACGCGTATAGGCCACAAACAGCAAACGGCGTTCCTCATCAATATCAGCCTTGTCGTCTGCTTCTGCGAAGTCTCCTTCGTCAAATTCACGATGTGCCACTAAGGGTAAACTTGCTGTGGATGGTGTAATCATTACGGCATCAAACTCCAGACCCTTTACTTTGTGCATCGTAGTCAAGATGAGCGATATATTCTCATCCTTAATCAACCGTTCTTCCTTATACCGGTCATAAATCTTGTATATTTGACCACTGTCATCCCTACCTGCTATGTCCTGCACTTCGTCCGCCATCTCCGCATAGGTGTGGGAGTTCTCGTCCGAACGAATGGAATCCAGATAGTTCAAGATGAGAGTATAGCATATGTCCAAATACTCTTGATCCCACTTCGGATGCTGTTGCATCAAACCGGTGATATATTTTCTTAGTTCATTTTGTGTGGTATCATCGCTAATGATGATGGGTTGTTTGGCTTGGTCTCGCAAATGCTTCAAAACATGAAATATCTCTCGCTCACGCCATAGTTCACTATTGTTTGCTCCTTGAATACGGATACGGATGTCCGAATCAATACGCTTTTTAATTTGTGCGTAACCGCGATAAACTTCGTTATTCTTTCGGAAGAAGACGGCTATGGTGGAGATATGACGATGTGCTATGCCTGTACGGTTCTCCTCTCGCGCCCACTGAATAAGTGAGAGTATATCATCCGACCATTTGGTCGCACCCTTTTGAGTGCAATCAGTGATTTCTACGTACGGAGTTTGTGGCTCATGCTCCATCAGCGAACTATCGGATATTGGCATGTTTTGATCTGCCGGTAAGAACTCTTTCGCGGCATCCAATATCTTCTGATAGGAACGATAGTTGGTGAACATGGTCATCTGCTGCGGATGTAGTCGTTCATCCAATGCATCGTAATAGGGCTGCGGCGAAAGACTCTTCGCATATTGTTGCGGTGTTCCGTAGAATGGTTTCTCCACACGGTCAAAACCATATATACTCTGGTTGATATCACCAATAGTAAACAATCTGGCAGCTGGGTATAAGTCCAATAGGCGGAAGAGTATGTTAAGACGGTTTTGAGTGATGTCTTGGAACTCATCCACCATGATATAGCGTATACCGGGGAACATTGTCTTGAAGCCGTTGCGTGGTTTCTGTAAGTGCTCAAAGAACATTCTTTCCCATTCCTCAGGAGGTATATTGTCTAATTTGGAGCCCATCACAATCTTAGCTAATGCATGGAATGTATGGACGTGCAATTGATGAGCCACACGACTCATACCTAATTTAACGAACAAACTATCCAATCGGTTGCGCAGTTCCGCAACTACAGCGCGGTTGTATGCCAACACCAAGATTTGTCTTGGGTTCACTGCTTCGCGATAAATCAACTTAGCACACCTCAGAGTAAGCACGTATGTTTTGCCGGAACCCGGACCTGCAAGCACATTGACATTTTCTGTCTTGTCGGCACGGTAAATGGCTTTCTGTTCCTCGTTATTTTCCAGTTTTGCCTCCTCCTTGCGCAGCACTTCCTCTTTCAACTGGGAGATGATATTGGAATCTTCGGGAACATAGTCACCGATAAGTTCCATGAATTCGCTGTAGTTACGGCAAAGGAAATAACGGTGAATATATTCCGCTTGCTTCTCATGCTCAAGCACGGAGAATATATTCATGGCCGCAAGACGGATATTCTTCAATCGCTGTTGCTCATCGAAATCTTCGCGTATTTCCTTGATGGGACTATTGGCTGCTTCTCCGGTATCCCATTTCTCCATCGTCTTTGGAGTCGTATATACTTCAACACCGGTTTGGATGATAGGAGAGTTATCGGTATAAGATAAGATTTTCAGGGTGGTAAGTATTTTGTCAAAATAGGCAAAACCTTTGCCATGAGAAGCATCCAAATTGTTGTCCAGCAAAGCCTCAGACCATTCAAAAGAATTTTCGCTATGGTTCGCTACATATTTCAGCCATTCCAAACAATCGTTCTCAAATGTATCTACATACGAACGCCAGTCCTTTTGAACGGTTATCAAATCGCAGATGCCTTCTTCTTTCTTGATGGTCTGATGTTTAACGGCAGGTATGAAATCCAAGATAGAGAAGATACGATATCCGGCTCTGGTCTTAATGTTTTTAGCAAATGTTTCTGCCTTGGTGACTGCGCCTTTTGGTGCGGACAAATTATTTTTCCAAGGCATATATTGAATTTCTTCTATAGTCTTATCTTTCTTTGTCTTTCTCTCAACGACAAGATCATAATGCACGTCATCCAATAGATGCTCGCAGATGTTTTTGCGTTCTTCCGGTCCGATGATACGTTCTTCATTCATTCTGCATCCCGCCAACAGTTCACGAACGCCATTCATCACTATATGAAGCGCAAAGATATTCTTATTCTTTTCGATCATATAGTTTGTCTCAAGGAATCGGCGAGGACGAACCGAGCATCGCATAGTGTCATTCAGACTGAGAAGATGACGCTTCTGGCATTCTATCAGAGCATCAAAAATCTTCGGGGTGGACATCCTTAGCGCGTTCTTCATTTGAAGAATGGACACTAATGAAGGAGTCTCCAGTTCTGGTACGTGCTTCTTAATGTATTGCCATACTTTCTCTGTCGCTGGATTGACTTTTGGAGTGTACCCCCATGGTTTCATTGGTTCAACTTCTCCATCGCTATATCGGGTCACATCAAGATAGGCTTGCCCGATATATTTTAACTGGAAATATCCGATATGCTCCAACCAGTGGAGTGCTAATTTTGCAGCAGTGGTATCGGATACATCCACCGCATCTTCTTTCTGCCAGAAGGAATAGGGCAGAATGATGGGTTTCGATTTGGTCTTCTCAATGGATTGGAAACGCTTGATGAAATCAATAGCAGCTTTACGCGCGCTTTTCAAATCAGACCAACTCAACAAACTGAGCATCAGCAAGTCTTTCAGTTTGGCAAAGTCTTCTGCTGATACCATACATACAGCCGGTATTTGATGCCCTTCGGCAAAAGCATCTTCATACATCTTCTGATCACGACCGGCACGTCCTACTTCCTGAAGGAAATCTTCCATTACGGAAGGAGGACTGTAGTGGACAACGTAGTGAATATTTGGTATATCCATACCCATTCCGAACGCCTTCGTGGAGCATAAGATATAAAATCCGTCCTTGCCTCCGTTTTTGAATTGAGTATAGATGTCGTTGCGTTGTTCCGAATCCAATCCGGCATGGAAATAACCTACGTGACCGCTACAGCCGGATAGCAGCGGAATGGAGGAATTGGCGCAAATCTCTTCAATGGAATCGGCCGTTTCTTCGCATTGTTTATGCGTTCGGCAGAATACAATCATACGGCTTTTATTGAAGTCGATTTGTTTCTCTTGAATGAATTCTACAATCGATAGTACGCGAGAAGCATCCTCTTGTACGCAAGGTTTGAATTCAATGCCGATATGACTACGAATCGGATTATAGTCCTCCGGTTCTTGTCCGTATCGATGTATATCCGGCACAAATTTGCTGATATCATCACGAACTTGGGATGTGATGGTTGCGGAGAAGAAAGCAAGTGTGAATGGATATTGTTGCTTCAACTCCATACATGTAGTTAGCGCATTTCTATAGTCAGGTCGGAAATCCTGTCCCCATTGAGATATACAATGAGCCTCATCAAAGATAACGTATTCCAAGCCGTTGTCCATTTTGAGTCGCTGTTCTAATACATCAATGAATGAACGTACACGGAACCGTTCTGGAGTAACATATAGCAATGCGATTTCACCACTCGCAATACGACGATAGATCTGTTGTACTTCCGCGTACAATCGGTCGCCACTTAAATAATCAACATTATTGAAGAATCCTCTCTTGTCTTGTAATTCTTCAACTTGATCTTGCATCAGTGCCTTAAGCGGAGTAATAACCAAACTCAACTTGCGAGTATAGGAAGAGCGATAGATAGCCGGTCCTTGGAAAAGAACGGACTTGCCACCACCGGTTGGTATGGAAACAATGCAGTCTTCTTTGCGTTCCAAGATACGCGGAAGGATTTCTCTTTGATAAGGATACCAATCTTTTCCTTCGTCCAAGAAAGCATTTTTGATGATTTCCATCGCTTCCTCAATGTGGATATCAAACTCGCTGGCTTGTCCGTCATCAAAGAATTCCGTCGCCTCTTCAATGGTCTGTTTATAGGCATCTTCTTCTTCCCAAGGCTGAACGGTCATGCTTGCACATTGGCACAAATCGGCGATGTCATTATATTCGTCTAATGAGGGTTCTAAAATATAGAATTTGGAGTCTCTGCTATTAGCGGACATCAGCGAATAGTAATGCTCAAATATCGGCCATTCTGCTAATATACATTGCTTTGCTGTAGAACCTAAGCTCCGCTCATCCGGTTCTGCCGCTTCGACATCTTCAATATCGTCTTTGAAAGGTAATGTGCGCCACATTAACTTGTAGCGATCCACATCCATATTATCCCAAATGTAGCAATAAGACTTGTCCGTTCTGTACTCACCAATAGTATTCACGAACTCGTCTTTGCTCACAATGATTAACCCATTGGGATGGTTATAGATGTGCTCTAATTTGCGGAAAGCAGTACCTTCCTCAGGAATATAGAAACCTAATGAGATGGCATAACGAGTAAGAGCATCCTGTTCGTCCAAATCGTTGACGACATAGATAATCGGTGTGTCCTGATTATCGTTATGTACGCGTTGCAACAGAGCAAATTGGTATGCCCAGTACTTTGTGCGTTGCGTCGTCTTGGGTGTCATACGGTAGGTGGACGCGTCGAAATCCGATTTGTGCTCAGTGCTGACAAAGATGATTTTTTCTTTGTCCATCTGTTCGTTCGCGAACTGCCAATCGATGACCTCTGGAGTTACAGCGAAATGCTTTAAGAACTCTCTTCGATATACCTGATACTCGTAATTATGATACAATACTATACGCCCGTCTGCCATGCGTTCTGCCCATATATTGGCTGTATGTGAAGGGCGCTCTAATCCGAGCTTGACTATTTCCGCATCTGGTACGTGGCAATAGTTCGCAGAAGCCATCATCAATGGCAGTTTGCTGCGGCCTATAAGCGAGGAGAAACTATAGGGTTCGCCCAATTGACACTTGTGCGTACGGTCTTGCATCTCGGAACCGATGATGTAGATGTGTTGATAATCCTGTTGGATAAATTGTTCTTCACTAAAGGCATCTATATCAATGCAGTCAATATGACTTTGCGGCTCCTGTGCGCAATCCGCAAGAATCGATAAATCTATTTGTGCCAAGCCTCGGATTTGTTCCTCCTTGTTCTCTTTCTTTTGAGAACGAACATATTGTGGAATGTTCGCTATGATTGGAGTCTCAGAGCATTGTATGAATCGACGCAATACGCATTTCTGGAATGTCGTTAAATCGGTATTGCTTTCTACCAATTGTCGATCAATCGCTTGCCATCGAATAGAATCGTCATGTTTAGGGAACGATAGAGAAATGTATTGTGCGATACGCGGCCATAAATCCTTTGGCGCTATCAGTAATGTCTGTTCTGCTTCCGGGATAGCATTGATTTGTTTAAGCGCTGCAATGAGAGAATCTTCCGGGCTGATTAGCTCTTGGAAAAACTGCACATCGTTAGCGGCCTCTTCTGCAAACAGAACTTCATATTCCGGCTTTTGTAAGGCTTGGATAATCGCTTCCGTTTCCTTAGGCAAGAATTCCTTCAATTCTTCGCATAATTGTTTGTCCTTCGACAAACGATATAACTGATTCCAGAACAGTTTATTGGTCAGTTCTGTATCAGCCAAAGCATTATGCTCGGTGTGCAAAGAGTACGCGTAGCGACAGGGATTTAATAGAATCTCCATCTCGAGAGTGTCCCATATAAACGCATCTGTCTCAAAGCCTTTCTTCTCCAAAATAGGCAGATCCCACACGCGGATGTTATGCCCTACAACGATAGGAACATCGGCAATGCGACGACCTAAAACCCGTAATTGCTTCTCTCCGCTATAGGAACGGAAATTATCCTCGGTATTAAAGGCGAACTCTGTGACTTCTGTGCCGTCACTCTCGAGGTCAAACACGAGGTAAGGCATATTCGCCTTTTCTTCGTTCCACCTCTCTTCTATAAGACGAAGGTGTAATTCGCTGCCTTGGAGATGTTTGAAAACAATCCGCTCAAAGTCCTCGTGTGGCAACAAACGCAAACGTGCCTCTTGCTCCGAAACGGGCAATGTCTTAATGGCTTCTGCTATATTGGCATCTCTTGTGTCAAGATCTTGTAAACCATCCAGCGCCGATACATCGCCGTATCGTGCAAAGAGAATATAACGTAATTTATGATAGTAGCGAGTTGGAATCTCAATGTTTGGATTGAGGTCTCGCAAATGTAAGAACTTATCTACCTCATCTTGCTCTAAGTGCTTTTGAGCAACGGCTTCTTGCCATAATGCAAATGCTGCGGTATACGTCCCTTCATAGGCTTTTGCAACTTCCTGAGCAACAACCTCAAATACGGAAGGATGATTTAGATATTCGTTGATGAATTGTATTTGCCTTTCTGGACTATCCTTTAGAGTATCCACTAATTCCAGCAACGTGTCCCACAGCCCATAGCCGCTCGTGAGAGTAATCAAACGCCCTAAAACATTGCGGATATTTCGCGATTCGCCACTTCTTGTCGCACCTATGATATCTGCGTAATGCCCAATATAACGCAGAGCGATTTTCCAATTGATCTGTGTGTTCCGATTGAGGGTCTTTACCGCATCAATGATTCTCGATTTGCTATTATATTTGAAAGAAACAATCGAAGAGTCTGTGGGAGTGGAATTGCTTTTAATGTTGTCTCGTGTGAACCGAATCGTCTGTTGTGGACACAAATCATTAGTTCCTATGAAACCAAAGTAGTTTTTCCAATCATCATAGAAATGAACAATACCGATATACTCTATATTGGTATCTGAATCAAGAAGAATATCGTCAAAATGGAATTTCTGAGGCCTTGACTTCCCAAATTGCTTTTTCAAAGCGTCATACTGCTCATCGGTTAATCGAGATGTGGGTTCTTCGACAATAGGCATTCCGCTTAAAGCCAGAAATTCCACTATAGTAGCCCATTGTTGATTAAAGTACCGACATGCTTTTATGAGTTTCATCCCTTTAGGAGCCTCCGCTTCAGTACGGGGTACTTCTACGTAGTCCTCTTTCTTCTCTGTTTCTTGTTGAATTTGCGGACGCGGTGTTCTGGGTTCGTGCTGAAGCTTGAAGAATAGGATAGGATCTATCTGTTTAATCTCGCTGGGAGTTAAGGGCTGGTCTGGAGATTTCGTAAATGCATAACCCTTGGACTGGAGATAGTCAATTATCTCCTGTGGATTGGATTCCTTCAATTGGGCTATGTCATTCAGTGTATACTCCTTCATGGCGATTTATACAAAGTAAAAATCGGGCGCAAATTTACTCAAAATTTTTGACATACGCAAATTTAATTGGATAATTATATCCAATTCGCATATTTTGATACAATAAAAATGGGATTCCGCGTGCAATCGCAGATAACTCACGATAGAAAATCTAATTGCAGGTCAAGAGTGTCGATGAGTTTTTGAAAAATCTTTTCCCCTTCCTGCTCTTTGTTGGAAGCGGCTATAGCCACATCGACCAGTTCGATATAGTCGTTATCTGTGGAGAATAAGTATATATAATTGAGGTATTCAAGAATATCAACCATCTTTGGATATTCGTTTGTTTCAGT
>AUXO012077954.1_pt1 | contig 12866 bp, 8 predicted proteins | sample 768731 | NCBI WGS metagenome assembly AUXO01 (sample SAMN02715735, study PRJNA202380) | gut metagenome | biome: sheep rumen | host: Ovis aries | place: New Zealand: Palmerston North
GTCAAGCCTTACAAGAAGGCCGACGGAACAACCGTGAAGGGACACCGCCGTTCTACTCCTGATTAAGGGAGTAGCAAATTGAAAAACATGGGCGGGTGCACCTATATTTATACTGCAAGTTAAATTATAGCACACCTGCCCTAATTTTTCAAGTGCTAAGTAAAATTTTACAATTTCTAAAAGCGGAAAGGAAGATGCTATGAGTAGACAGAATTCAAAAACAGGTCGAGGACCTAAGCCGTCAGAATTAACAATACGTATGTTATGCGCTAACGCTGCTGGAAGATGTGAATTTGCAGGTTGCAATAAATATGTTTTTAAAGATGATTTAACATCTAAAGAATATAACAAATCAAACATTGCTCATATAGTAGCATCAAGTCCAAGTGGAGCACGAGGAGATGAAATCAGATCTCATGAATTGTCTGATAAAATTGAGAATTTAATGCTAATGTGTCCTGAGCATCATAAACTTATTGATGATTTCGAGGATGATTATACAGAAGCGATGCTTATTGAGATGAAAATGAATCACGAAGAAAGAGTGCGAGAATTATGTAGGTTCATGTATGCTGAACCTTCCGAAAGAGTTAAATTCTTCGTTCCTATCAAAAACTGTTCGATCACACACATTGACGATACACAAACAGCAGAAGCTATGCTTCCAAATAAAAAACCAGCAACAGAGCATGGAATCACTATTTCATTATCTTCGGACAAAGAATACAAATCCAATGAGTATTGGAACGACTTAGACAGATCGCTAGTTAATGAATATCAGAAAAAAATACGAAACGCTCTAGATTATGATAGTAATATTCATTTCTCAGTATTCCCTTTAGCTCCTATCCCACTTATTATTAAACTCGGATATTTGTTTATGGATAAAACGGGGGTAGATATATACCAAAAATTCAGGCAGCCAAATACATGGAAATGGATAGAAAAAGCCAGTACCAATTCCTTCTCAAAAGAAAAGATAAAGAAACATGATGGCAATAAGGTAGCTCTCGTAATTTCGCTAACCGAAGAGATAGCTATTGACCGTATCGAATCCGTGTATGATGCTGATATTATCTATATAATCCGAGCAGACACCCAAAGTGTTGATTGTATAAAGAGTTTGCAGGATCTATCTGAGTTTTGGCATTTATATCAGAAGATTTGTGACGAAGCTAGAAACATTGACCATACAGACGAAATATGTGTTTTCTCGGCAATGCCTGTTTCAGCTGCATTTGAAGTAGGGCGAAGATGTATGCCGAAAGTATATCCTAAACTTCACCTTTATGAGGAGTGCAAAGGATTTTTCGATACTGCGATTATCATAGGGGAGGAATAATAGATGACAGATAGACAACAAGCGTTAAGCATTTTACTTGATAAAATAGCCGATGAACTTAATATCACCGATACCATGATGGAACGAGCTGTTAGTAGCTATGAGGCAGTGGGTAAATGGATCGGTGAAGGAATTGATTTTGATGTATGTATAAAACCACAGGGCTCGATGAATTTAGGAACAGTAGTACGCCCGATTGATGATTCTGACGATTACGATATGGATCTAATATGCTTGCTTAAAGACGGTTATCGACTTAATTCTAACGAAATAAAAACTATTGTTGGAGATCGTTTGAAAGAGAATAACACTTATAGAGAGAAACTAGAACCAGAAGGCAAACGATGCTGGACTATGCAATATAATGAGTTCCATATGGATATACTACCCAGTGTTCCTAAGGAAAAAGTGTATCTACCAATTGTATCAACAGCTATCAGATTAACTCATAAGTTGGACAACGGAGAGTATACGCCCAAATATAGCAATCCCGAAGCATACCATGATTGGTTTGTTGAAAGAATGAATCAAAATCATTATCTACTTGAAAAGAATTCTGCCTATGCCAAAAAGGATACTGAAATAGACAAAGTCCCTACATATAAGAGGCGGACGACCTTACAAAAAGCAATTCAATTGCTCAAGAGGCATCGTGATATAATGTTCAAAGACAATAATGATAATGCACCAATATCTATAATAATAACAACTTTGGCAGCCTTATCTTATGATGGTGATAATAATGTTTATTCCGCTTTATCAGAGATGGTACAGAGTATGTCTATGCACATTAAAAAAACTAATGGCAAATACATTATCCCAAACCCCGTTATGATGGAAGAAAATTTTGCTGATAAATGGAATGAAGTTCCTGAGAAAGCAACAGCTTTTTTCACTTGGCTATCATCGGCGCAAAAGGATATTCTTGAAGAGCCATTAAGATTTGTTGGTATTGATGACGTTGCCAATAATTTAGCATCTTGTCTCGGAGAAGCACCTGTTAAACGTGCCCTAAACAAATATGGAGATGAAATGAAATCTAGTCGAGATAAAGGTGAGTTATATGTTAATGGGTTGACGGGAGGATTAGGTTCAGCAAATACGGTACCATCCACCTTAGTAAAGGGGCATAATTTTTTTGGCAAATAAGAGTTATATCAAAGTGAAATCGTATACTTTAGCACATCAAAGAACAGATCTTAGTATACGGTTTCCAGGAGGCGAATCACATATTACGAAAGGGCGGCTATTTTGGAAGGCAAAAGTTAAACCTACACCCTTATCACGAGAATATAATATAGAAATATATTATCGTATAAAAAAGCCACCTAAGGTTTTTGTAGTTGGTGATGAATTATCAAAACTTGACGATCCTAGTTTTCCACATTACTTTTCGATTGATCAAGAAAACAAGCGTGTTGAAATATGCTTATTTCGATATGATTTTTCCTCAGATTAATTATTAAGCAAAACCGTAGTTCCTTGGGCAATTGAATGGTTATATTATTATGAAATATGGCTATATACAGGTATATGGAATGGCGGCGGTGAACATCCGACACAACGAGATATAAAGTAATACTATAAGGCAATGTTGCAATGTAAGCAAAAGCAACATTGCCTTATTATTTTTTATAGTAGATTATTAGGTGAAAAATACCAATTACACAAAATGCATTTTAGATACCATACAATGATATCTGTTTAAATAATCATTTTATTATTTTTTCACTTTTTTAATTTTTTCTCTTGAAAAAAACAAAAAAATATAGTATAATGATGAGTAGATTATCTGAACTATTATTCGCAATTAGGAACTAAACATGGAGGACCTAAAATTGAAAACTGTAAAATACTTATCAGCACAGGAAGTATCTGAATCCTGGGGTATAACCAAAAGACGTGTTCAAAACTTGTGCGTTAATGGAAGAATACAAGGTGCAATAAGAATTGGAAATATGTGGGCTATTCCATCAACTGCATCAAAACCCAAAGACGCTCGATATCGTGAGCATATTGATAAAAACGTTCCTATAGAAAGCAAAATGCGGAAAGCAAGAAGACAATTAAAAAAAATTGTCGATTCTTCCATTTGTGAATTACAACAGAAAGGGTTGTCCTCAGTAGATTCTCTACGTAATCTTATTGTTTTATTTGCATCAAATCTTCTGAATTCATATATTCGCGATAAAAAAATATGTATTGATATATGCAAATATTTCTTTAAATATGATAAGATAGTCTCATTAACTGATAAACTTGATACTTGCATTTCTAGCTTTATTAACAATAATAGCTCTTGTTTAGATGATTCACTTTCTTGGGTATATCAGTTCGGTTCAAAAAGATCTGATGAATTTAAATATAAGGATACTCAGTTTTTTACTGAAAAGTACATGATTAATACTCTTGTCGATTCTATTGATTTAAACAAAGAATCTATAATTATTGATCCTGCTTGTGGGGGAGGTAATTTTTTACTATACTCATTTGATTTTCTTGCTAACAATGTAGCTGAAGGTCATGCTGTTGATAGAGCAATATATGCACTAAATAAATTATATGGATATGAAATTGATAATTTCCTTGCTTATGTCGCATCTTTCAATCTGAAATATAAAGCTTTTTCATATATAGCTATTGAAAAAGATGTTACTATTAAGGATTTTGAATCACTTCATCCGATGATATATCGACCAATAAATGATACAGTTTCAGGCTTTTTGGATATTAATTGGCTTGAACAAAACGTGGAAAACTGTAACAGCAGAGAAATATTTAAGCTAGTTGACGCATTTGATGGTGCGAATGTTGTTGTAACAAACCCACCTTTTCGCACTATTAAAGGAATGCCTTCTGAACAAAAGGAATACTTACAAAAGAACTATCCAATGTCGAAATGTGATATGTGTAATGCTTTTATTGAAAGAGTATTATCTGTTCTTCCTCAAAATGGCAAAGCTGCAATGGTTACACAAAACAGTTGGATGTATCTTGATAGTTTTACTTCTTTTCGGAAGATGATATTACGAGACTACACAATAACCAATATATGGGAATTGGGATCGAATGCTTTCTATGATATTTCTGGTGAAAAAGCAAATGTATCATTAGCAACATTCATTAAAAGTAAACCAACTGAAGGACATGAAATAAAGGTTAGCCTTTTACGTAATATGAGCATTGAGCACATAGAGAGGACTATAGTCCAAAATAAAATCAAACCTTTATTTGTAAATCAAGATGAAGTCCTTAATAATATTGAGTCGAGATTTGATTTGGCAAGTACTGATCATTTAAAGAGTATTCAGATGAATTGTTCGCTATATAAAGACTTTGCAACTCCAATGCAGGGCACATCAACAGGAGATGCTAAAAATCTGATTGATTATTATTGGAAACATATAGGTGATAGGGATTGGGTGCTTGTAAGTAAAGGTGGAGGTTATTCTCGCTTTGAGGGATTGAACTCTTACTGTGTTAAATGGGGAAAAGACGGAGAATATATTAAGAATACAAAAGGCTCTGCTATAAGAAATGCTAATTACTTTGATCAGACTCAGCTTGTTTTCAGTGATACGGGAACGGCTGGATTGAATGTCAGAGTTCTTCTTCCTGGTCAAATATTTGTAGCATCAGGTCCAGGAATAAGAATATCTAAAGGAAAAAAACTTGCTCATTTAGCATTTCTAAATTCGCGTTTTGCAGCATTTTTTGTCAGACTTGTATCTCCCAAACTCACGATAGCAGCTGGTTACATCGGTCAAATTCCCGTAACAGAAAGTATATTGAATTCTACAATAATGGAAAAGAGTGCGAGTCAATGCCTTTCTGCTAAGCTACATAGACTTTCAAAACGTCCTAACAATGTAGAGTTTAACTATATTAAGCACGATAATAATAGAAGTATTCCTGATGTGTCACGAACTTGGTTCATGGAAGATATTGAAGACGAGTGGATACAACTGATTAACGAGCAGAAAATTGAAGACAAAATTTCTGCTGAACTTAAACTAACACATGAAGATAAACAAGCAATAGATAACTATATAGGTATACGAAACATATTCAATACTGGATACTATGAAAATGACATAATAATCACAAACGATGATATTATAGGTGTTTTAGGGTTTGATTGTTTCCCAAAAAGAACTAAAGCCAGCAAAAAGTCATTGGGATCTGATGGAATAATAGAATATCTTTCACAGCTAAAAGGTGTATCATGTGAACGCATTTATTCTGAAATATCTGGGAAATACTCATTGATTGCTGAAAACTATATTGATCTCTATCTTCATGCGTTGATTCTTTCTGGAGTGAAATACCGTGAGAATTTAATTAACAAGATAGAAGTTGATACCTTGTTTACAGAAGTAGGTATTACTAATAAAATCGATATAGATTTTGCTTTAGAATGGATAGAAAAAAAATTCAATATAGTACATAATGGTTCTTTTGAAGGGAAGCCACTATATACGTATTGTTCCACAGATAATTCATTAGTAAGGTTGGAGGAATAGTAAGTGGATGTAAAAGCATATACGATTGCTGATAATTTACTTAATACTTTGAAGAGTAAGTATGAAGGTAATTATTCAAATATTCCTGAAATATTAGAGTTCTGGCATAATACGATGTTTCTTCTTTTTTCATCGATAAATCATCAGCGGCTGTTTGGGTGCTCTGATGGTGGCTACAATGAAATGACTGAATATGGACTAATGCCACAGTATCTTTGTGATTTTTATAATGATAACGTAAAAATCGTTGATAAGTATATCAATACCGCAACAACATTATTTTTCAATGATAATATCAATATAAACTCGCTTCGTCAGGAACTTCTTAACGCAGAACTCAGTTTCTCAGATAATAGCATTAGTTTGTTTGCAGATAAAGTCAGTAGAGACAATACAGGTGCATATTATACTCCCAAAGAGTTGGCGGAACAGATTATCAGAAAATCGTTTAGCGGAAAAGACTTTTCAGAAGAAAGAACATATCGCATTGCAGATTTTTCATGTGGAGGTGGCGATTTTTTCCTTGCCATTATCGACTACCTGAAAGATGAACATAAAATCAAACCTTCCTCAACTGTATGTTGGTTTTACGGAACTGATATAGATCCGATTGCACTTCAGAATTGCATTGTTAACCTGTTACTGTATGCTGAACGAGAGGATTGGGAAAAAATAATATCTCATTTCTCATTCGGAAATCCATTAATAATCAGCAAATCAAAATATACTGAAGAAACAAAAAACAGACTTTTTGCTACACATCGTTTGTATTGCGACGGACTTGGAATGCAAGCTGATTTTTTTGAGAGGACATATGATATTGTAGTTGGCAATCCCCCGTGGGAAAAGATTAGATTTGAAGAAAGAAAATTTTTTAGAGGAATTTCAGATAAAATTGCATCTATATCACAAAAAAGTTTTAGAGATGAAGAGGTAAAAAAACTCAAAGAAAGCTGCCCAATAGTTTATGAATGGCGAAATTCGGTATTTGAAGATTATTCTTTAATGACCGCTGTCAAGTATAAGCACTGTAAGATTAAAGATTCTGCTGTCGGTGAGTTAAATACTTATGCATTGTTTACAGAACTTGCCTATAAAATGCTTTCATCCAAAGGCTTTTTAGCATTAGTAGTAAAAAGCACCTTGGTTACTGCACCGGTCAATCAAAAACTGTGGTTATCATTTCTATCTAATAAAGTTGTAATGGGAGTATATTTATTTGAGAACAGCAATAAAATTTTTAGCATTGATTCTCGGGAACGATTCATTGTTTTAGTAGCGGGTAATGAAATTACAGATTCATTTGAATTTTCAGCTGGTTTATCTATGCCTTCTGAATTATGTACAGTTAAATCAATAAATCTGACTGCTGATGACCTTGCAATAATCAATCCGTTTACAAATACTATTCCCAATGTAAGAAACAACGATGAAATCGCTTTTCTTAAAGAATCTCATTCAAAGTTCAAACTATTTTCTGAAGTCTATCCTAACGTACATTTCGGTAGATTGATTCACCTTACTGCACATTCTGCTTCAATAGACAAAGAACAAAACAATAACAATGTGCCGATATATGAAGGAAAATTTATTGAACAATATGATGCAAGATATGCAACTTTCCACGGAATGAGTGATTCAAAAAAATACGCAAATAAAGCTACAGCAATAAAAATTGAACCTGATCAGAATGGCATAAAAGAACTTCCTGAATGCAGATATTTTGTTCACCAAGAATTATGGAATAAATATCTTCAACAGTATAATAAGGATTATTCATTATGTTGGAGGAGTCTTACTTCACCAACTAATCGAAGAACAATGCTTGCTATGATAATTCCCAATAGCCCCACCTGTCAATCAATTCAAATGCTTCAAACTGATAATGAAGAAGAACTATTAATCCTACTCGCTTTATTTAATTCCATACCTTTCGATTATTTTGTAAGGATTAAGATGCCTGGCTTAGATTTAACACAGAGTGTAATAAAGCAGATCCCTGTTCCTTCCAATGAAGACTATAACGAAGTAATAAATCTGAATGGAAATGAGTGTACCATTAGAAAACATATTCTTTCTTTTGTTGTAAGCATATTAAAAGGAGAAGACCGTCTTAAAGACTTGATAGCTAAAAGTGAAGATCTAGTTTATAATATAACAGGAATAGATGTTGCTGATAAACAAAAAATGATAGACCTTCTTTTTAAGAAAGCCTATCATCTTGATGATACAACTTATGCTAATATACTAAATACATTTCCTAAATATCAAGCAGACCATACTGTTTAGAAGCAGGACTTCGACCATTTCTTGCAACAAAAATACTTTCAGATTTCAAATTATCGAGTTCTTCTTCTGATAAAACCGACATCACATAATAGTCGCTTCGAATTTTCTCTAAAATAATTATCTTATGGACAAACCAATGACCCTCTTCAGCAGTGGTAAGCTTAGCGCCAGTTGCGGATTCACCTTTAAGTTGGATTCTCCATGAACCATTAGGATTTTCACCTGTTTGATGCATCTTTATAGTACATCCCAAGTAGTCGGTTGCCCTATAATTAATTGTAATATTCTTTTCAATTGTTGTATTTGTAGGATCTATATCAAAGAAAACTACAGAGCCGAGAACAGCTGAATCGCTATTTGTTTCATATCGAGTTCCATTTCCATTCCCCAACACAATAGATCCGAGCATGGATAAATCAAGAATATTTCTGGAGCCTCCTGTCATTTTGCGAGTTTCAAACCACATCTTTTCGGCATTGTTTGATGGAACAATAGGCTCAGTTGAAGTTATTTCCACATCGTGCTCTTTGATTTTGACTTTTTTACCTTTTGGCTTTTCTTTAATTGTTGGAATTTGTATTTTACCTATGGTGCCAAATAAAGATGTGCCGGTATTTGTATTAACTTTTGTTCCTGTTAAATGCCTTGATTTGGCAGCACTAATTTGAAGCTGTATTTCATGTCGTAATAAATCATTTTCAAGTAGTTTGTTTAGATCATCAATATCTTTTATTTTCATTGAAAATGGACAAGAATTAGATTTTAGTTCTGTAATAAGCTTTATAAAGGGCTGAAAGAAATTAATAGATTTGCTGATTGTAGATAACTCTGCATCAAAAATAGTAGAGGATTCAATATTTGTCCATAGCCCACCACCTGTTAGATTATTTGAACCAACAGCAATCCAATCAAGTTCATTCAAATCAGACAGATAATATATTTTTGAATGGAATGTTGTTCCAGAATTGCTGTCATGAATAATATAAAGATCATCTACAAGATAAAAGAGATTTAACAATGCTTCGTAAGAAGTTCCATGTGCATCAATTCCAATAAAGGCTTGTATTTTTCCGCCTTTATCATGGAACTCCTTTATTGAATCTTTTAATCTAAGAACGCCACTATTTTTCGCAAAAGCGGATACAATAACAAAAGTTTTGTATTTATCTTCAGAAAGCTTATCTATAAGAATGTTCCCTAATTGACCGTCAAATGGCTGATTGATTATTCCTATCATAGTTACTACCTCAATTGTTGATATATTGTATATGATTAATTATTTATTCCAGATGATAGTTACAAAAGCAATCTATAAAAATCAGATTCTATCATGCTCATCATCTTCCCAAACTCCAAAAAACTCTCCGCACCATCGGGTATCAGCAATCCATGCTTAACAACGCCCACATCATCACGTGGAACAGCTTTACCCTCGAATGAGACACCTTCTAGCATAGCAAAGCTCTTATCAGACATCAAACCTTTTGCTGGATAGAGATAATATCCCGTCTTAGCATCAAACCGGAACATATACGCAAGCAGCTGCAAATAATCATCACCATTAATATTGTTTTCGGGCTTGTACTTTGCATCGGCTATGATTCTTTCATCGCTGTCCTTGCCGATGAAATCAGGGAATATCTTACCCACGCCATTTGCAAACAGATATTGAGCTTTCTCACCTGTTTTATTCTTCGGGTGATAGAAACACTCCCCGATAAGCGTATTGATATACTCTTCCCAAAGCCATGCACCGTCAAAGAGAACGCCGTATATCTTATTTTTTCCTTTTCCAATGTTGTGCTTTTGGTATTGTAAGATCAGTATACACAAATGCTGCAGCGCTTTGTATTCTCGGTAGTAAGCATGGCGTACCATATTATGCTGATTTTCAAGTATTATATTTCTTCGGTCATGAAACTCATAATCCTGCGTAGTCTCAACTATCAGCTTGACCTCATCTTTGACTTCGGAAAGTATCCTGCCGCCATATGACTTTTGCTTAATAAACTCAATTGTATGCCGCACAAGTTCCATTAAGTAATTGTCGTAAGAATACTCTCTTTGATCGTATGCGACATTTCCGATAAAGGGGGTGTTTTCTTTTATATGACGTGCGATATTTATTGTCCCTTTTATGTTGTTATCGTTATACCTGTTCCTAACATACATCTTGAAAACGCCTTTACGCATAGCAGCTTTCAGATAGCCCGGGAACAGAAAGATCAGCATATTGAACAGTCTGTTGTTACTATCGGTATTAGTATCAAGATCAACTATGTTCGGAAGTTCAAGCACCTTGTTCAGCATATACTGAAGAAAATAATCGTTATCGTCACTTGAAAAGCGAGAAGTGATCGTAAGCTGTTCATCTCCATAGCCGATAAATCCCATAATGTTTCCCGTGCGGTAGGTCTCATTTATACTTTGCAGAACGATCTGATCTTTTGTTACATCTTCTGCTTGGGACATCAGGTCGGGAAAGATGAATATTCCTTCCTTTTCAAGCTGCTCAAGGGTCTTATCTGCCACTCTTTTTGTAACTTCAGATACAGCTGAGAACTCTTCTTTGCCCCTGCATGAATTATCCTTGATTCTCATCTTCGTTACCGTCATTGATGTTGTTGTAGGCTTTTTCAAACTCATTCATGATCGCCTTTTCGTTATACATACCCTGAATATAATCCTGCAACAGCGGCTGTAAATAATCTGTCCAGAGCTGTTCAAAGGAAAGTGTTTTCAGTTTCAGAAAATAGGATGCACCGATCTGATAGTTTTCATTAAGCCCTTCGGTCTCCCCTATTGCTTTATTCAGATTACCCATTCGTGCTATTGCTTCTTCCTTGATTTCATCATTAAGATCAGCAAGCATTTCTGTTCTGTCATCGGCTCTGAGTTCGATGAACCGGAATCTTCGGCGCATAGCAAAATCAAAGGTGTCAACTGAGCGGTCTATATCATTCATTGTTCCGATGATATACACGTTATCGGGGATATAGAATTTATCATCGGGATCAGAATGGAGATTTGCATACTGGGTAGATACTTCTCCCTTTCTGCCTCTGTACCCGGGATCTATGGCGAAGAAAAGCTCACCGAATATCTTGGAGATCTCGCCACGGTTGATCTCGTCAATTATAAATATGTACTTCTTTAATTCCTCAGGTCTTGCAGTAGACTTTGAGGATTTTTTCTTTTTGGAGGTAATCTCTTTGAAGAGAATAAAAAGATATGAGTCTTCTTGCGAATCGTATTTGTTCCCTAAAAACGTAGTTACATCTTTTCTTTTCTCAAACTTCTGCTCGGATTCTAGCATTTTAATGAGTTTGTCTAAACTAAGTGTAAGCTTATTATATATAGAATTATCAGGAATTGACAAATGAATATGATTGTCATCAACATCAGTTATTAAAAACTCGTTACCTCTAGTTGTTTTAAAAGTATCAACGCCAAACTCTACAGTTGAAAAAAAATTGTCGATAGCTTCCTGTGCAGATTCTTCTTTTGCTATCGTCTCGGTGGATTTCTGAGAATCTTCATAGTTCTTCCTTGCACGGGCAACGAAACGTTTGAACACACCGTCCTGTAATTCAAAGCCTATGCTACCGTCATCATTTACACGGGGGCGAAGTCCTTCCACAAAATCGGAATAGTCATAGCTCGGGTGGAACTGAACGAACTCCACCTGCTTTTTCTGTTCATCAGTCAGTTTATCGTAATCACTCTCATAGCCGTTGCTGACAATATCCGCCGCAATTTCTTTTGCAAGATAGGTCTTGCCTGTTCCGGGTGCACCTCTGAAAATGATATTCTTCGATTCGATCAATGTCTTTGAAAACGGATTTATGTAACCTTTGAAATCCTGTTTCAGTTTTTCGGTCGCTATTTCTTCTGCGGCTTCCTGTTCTGCTTCCTTTTTATCCTTGTCACGGTAGGTGAGGACAAACTTGTCACCCTTTTCGCCAAAGCGTTTCAAACACTCCTGGACAAAGTGCAGGGTGGAAAACATATTCCAGCAATATATCACGAACCTTTTTCCGTTGTCGCAAAAATATGTCATACTCTCACGAGTACGAGTGCCCCGGATCTTCTCGTATTCATCAATACTGTGGTATATACCACAAATCATTCCATCTCTGGGTCTATACTGAACCACAGGAAAAGCGTGCTTATCCTCAACCGACAGTAAAGCTATCTGGTTTTCAAATACTTGAAAAGCAAGACGTGGCAGCGTCTGATTTGAAATACTACGCTCGCCTTTTCTATAATTACGCTTTATCTCTTTGTCGTCAGCTCTGAAAAAACTGACATCAAGGGGCTTATAATTATCTCCAAGACCGAGATTATCCATAGTAAAGCGATCATCGGACGATGTTATCCTGTCAGCGGTGATAGTGAGTTGGTATTTTTTCTGTTCGTCCATTTTGAAATGCACCTCCACTAAATAAACTATATTTATTAAATTATATCACATCTGTGAACAAAATTCAATAGGTGACAGCGCACATATATTTTTTATTCCAGCCGGAGAATATGCAAACTACACATAATCATTGAGGTCAGTTTGTTGAATACGCAGAATATTATTACAAATCTTCCGAAACCGCTTATAAAATCGGCTCCGAGTGTCGGTATTTATGAAGGGCAGTCCCTCCATCAATATGCTGTCCCGAACGTCGCAAAGCAGCGAGCCTGTTATTTATTCCTACAAA
>AUXO013230989.1_pt1 | contig 12865 bp, 7 predicted proteins | sample 768731 | NCBI WGS metagenome assembly AUXO01 (sample SAMN02715735, study PRJNA202380) | gut metagenome | biome: sheep rumen | host: Ovis aries | place: New Zealand: Palmerston North
TCCGAAAATCAACCTTTTGCATTAACTAAAAAATTAGACCACATCGCTTTTATTATGGATGGAAACGGCAGATGGGCTCAAAATAGAAAGCTCGTTCGTTCTCAAGGCCATAAAGCTGGAGTGGATAATGTCAAAACTATTTCGGATATTTGTTTTAAACGATACGGCATTAAAGTCGTTTCTTTATATGTCTTTTCAACCGAAAATTGGAATAGGCCTGATAAAGAGATTAAATATTTATTTAAGTTACTCAAAGAATTCTTTAAAACGAACTTAAAACAATTCTTAGATGACGGGACTAAAATTTTAGTAAGTGGAGATTTAGAGGATCCTCGTATTCCTGACGATATCAAAGAAACCATTTTAGATTCTATTGAAAAAACTAAAGATTGTAAGAATTACATTTTCAATGTTCTTTTTAATTACGGGGGAAGAAGAGAATTAACTTACGCTGCTAAAAAAATCGCTTTAGAAGTTAAAGAAGGTAAATTAAATATCGATTCTATAGATGAAAATACAGTGAAATCTCATTTATATTCACCTCAATTACCCGATGTTGACCTTCTAGTCAGAACAAGTGGAGAAAAGAGAATTTCAAACTGTTTATTGTGGGAATTAGCTTACGCTGAATTTAGTTTTCCTCAACCTTACTGGCCTGCTTTTACCCCTGAAGATTTAGAGGAAGTACTTAAAGATTACTGCAATAGAAATAGAAGATATGGAGGGTTGAAAAATGAATAAGCTATCAACTTCATCGAAGCATTCATTATTAATTAGAACCATTTCCGCTATAGTTCTTATAGCGATATTCATTCCTTGTGTTATTCTAGGCGGGTGGTTTTTCGTCGGAGCTATTATTGTTATCTCCGGGGCATGTATTTATGAAATCTTAATTACAGGTGGTAGGAATAGATATCCTATATACATTTACCTAGTTTGTTTTATCGCTGACTTTTTAATGATATTTTGGCAATTCTTCGCTTCAGAAAGCGTAAGAGCTTCCATAGGTCAATACAATATTGTTTTAGATAATATTGCTATTTCACCTTTCATGATTGTCATTTTTTTCTTTGCGGTCTTCGTTACAGTTTTATTCTCTGAAAGATTCACTTTAGCCGATGGTTGTTATGTTTTCGCTATGAATTTATATATCTCATTATCAATGTTATCTTTGCTATATTTGAGATTTAGACCTGACGCTTATTATAACGGAAGTAAATTTATCGCTAGTTGCTTATTAATTGTCTATATGGCGGTAGGAGCTTTTATGAATGATATAGGAGCTTATTTATTCGGTATTACTTTTGGTAAACACAAGATGTCTCCTCGTATCTCTCCTAATAAGACTTGGGAAGGATTCTTTGGAGGAATTTTCTGCTCTATATTGCTTTCTATGTTATTTGCATATTTCTTCGAATTAGGAGGATATCCAGTTTTACCTGGTATTATTTCTTACGCTGATAATAAGTGGGTATGGATTTTAACTATTTCATTAATTATCCCTATAGCTGGTGATTTTGGAGATTTGTTATTCTCCGCTATCAAAAGACATTACGGTATTAAAGATTTCTCCAATTTAATTCCTGGTCACGGTGGATTTTTAGATAGATTCGATTCTATCACTTTCGTAGCGATGTTTTGCGCTACAGTTCTAGTATTGATCGAGAGAGGCTGGAGCGTAGTTATATGATAAAAGAAGTTCTCCTTCTTGGAGCAACTGGATCGATTGGAACTCAAACAATTTCTCTTTGTTGTGAACAAAGAGATTTTCATATTGTCGGAGTGAGTCTTTCTTCTAGAATTGAAGTATTAGAAGAAAATTTAAAATATTTACCTTACCTAAGAGAAGTCGGTATAGTAGACATTAAAAAAGGTGAAGAATTTAAAAAGAAACACCCTCAATATAGAGTTCTTATTGGAGAAGATGTATCAGTTAGATTAGTTAAAGAATCTAATTATGATAAAGTAGTTAATTCCCTAGTAGGAGAAAGTGGATTTTTACCTTCTTTATATACTCTAAGAAGAAACAAAGATCTCTGCTTAGCTAATAAAGAATCTTTAGTTATCGGAGGCTTCTTATTAAAAGAAGAGCTTAAAAAGGGAAACGGTAGATTATTTGCTATCGACTCTGAACACGTAGCTTTAGCTAAATTACTTTCTAAAGTTAATAGAGATGAAGTAGATAATATGATTATTACCGCTTCAGGAGGATCTTTAAGAGATTATCCTAAAGAGAAATTATACAAAGTAACTGTTGAAGATGTTTTAAAACACCCGACCTGGAACATGGGGAAAAGAATTACTATCGATTCTGCGACTATGGTCAACAAAGGATTTGAATTTATTGAAGCGAGTTATTTATACGACTGGGATATAGATAATATCAAAGTGTTAATAAATGATGAATCTATCGTTCACTCCGCTTTATTAATGAAAGATAATTCTTACTTTTTTGAAGTCGGACCTTCGGATATGAAAGTTCCTATTTCCTTTGCGTTAAATGAAGGAAGAAGAATTAAATCTTCATATAAAAATGTAGACTTCGATTGTAAGTGCTCCATTAATTTTAGAAAATTCGATTCTGAGAAATATCCTCTTTTCTCTCTAGTCTTAAAGACTTTTAAAAAAGGCGGAACTAGCATGGCTTTTTTAAACGCCGTCGATGAAGAAGTAATTAAATATTTCGTATCAAAAAAGATCTCGTATTTAGATATGATATCGATAATAAACGACCTTGTAGAAAACAAGATGATATATATTCCTTCACCTAGTGAAGAGGATATTCTTAGAGTTGACTCTAAAGCTAGACAACTTGTTAAAGAATACATAAAATAGCAGCAATTAAAGGGGCTAGTCATAGCCCCTTTAAATTTAATAATATTAAATATTAATAATAGCGAGAAAATTTTATAACTAAGGTTATAAATATAATCTCGTATGCTTTATAATATATTTGCGTTTTTAAAGGAAAAATAAAATGAATCAATTCTGGTCTATTGTCTTAGATATATTAATCTTCTTACTTTCTTTAAGTGTTCTAATTATTTTGCATGAATTTGGACATTTACTTTCAGCGAAAGCTTTTAAGGTTTACTGTTACGAATACTCTATAGGTATGGGTCCTGCTCTATATAAGAAAAAGCCCAATAGAGAAAAAGGACAAGAAACTATTTATTCTATCCGTGCACTACCTATAGGTGGATACGTCTCTATGGCTGGAGAAGATATGGCTGAAGCCGAAGGAGCGGATACCTCTATTGAAGTTCCTAAAGAGAGAACTTTGGAAGGTAAACCTAGATGGCAAAGATTCATCATTATGGGTGCTGGTGTTACCATGAACTTCCTTTTAGGTTTCTTACTTTTAATTATTAATTACACCGGTTTACCGCAAAATGTTTCTAATGTTGATGCCCCTATTGTTTCCGTTGCAGAAAAGATTACAATTGATGGAACTGAATCTACTACTGTAGCCTATCAACATGGGTTAAGAAGCGGAGACACTATTTTAACTATCGATGAAATTTTTTATTTCTCTAACAATACTCAATATCACTACAACAATGGTCCTGTTAATATTACAGCTTATTATTCAAGTAAAGAGCCTAGTGATTATAGAACTCTAAATACCACTATCAGCGGTGTCTTATCCGGTAGAGTATATAATTCGGCCAATGGTTTAGATTTTACTGAACACAATCCTATGAATCCTCAAGATTATCGTTCTTTAGTTATTACTTATAAACACGCTAATTCAGATGTTATAGAAACTATGACCATTCCTAATATTGGTACTTATACTGCTAAAAGTGGAATTACTTCTTCTTTAAGTTGGGCTCCTATAGGAGTTTCAGCTGAATCTAAAGAAGTCAGATATTCTTTTGGAGAAGGTATGACTATCGCTTGTGAAAGATTTGGATATTACACTGGGGCTATATTTAGAGGCTTAGGCAATTTATTTACTCCTTCTGGTTGGTCTAATATATCAGGTATTGTCGGAGTCTTCAGATTATCATCTCAATACACTCAATTAGGTGCTCAAGCTTTCTTATCTTTCTGGGCGATGATTTCCATTAATTTAGCTATTGTTAATCTCTTACCTATACCTGGATTAGACGGATGGCAATTACTTTTAACTTTAATTGAAGGTGGGGCGATTCGTTTTGCGAGAATTAAATATAGACTTAAACATAAAGGTATGTCTAAAGAAGAACTTAAAGAAGTTTATGCTAAACAAGGTGAATTAGATTTAAGAAAAGTCAGAGGTTATAAGAAATTTAAGCAGATTGCTTCAACTGTAGGTTTAATCTTGCTAGTGGCTTTGATGGTCGCTCTTATTGTTAAAGATATAATCATGAGGTAGAAGTATGGATAGCCGCGTAGAACAATTTCTAGATCAAATTGCTTATCCTAACGAGCTTCGTCAAGAGTTCAATGGAGCGTTTATTAAAGATATTCAACTTACTAACGCTCGCGCTTCTTTATTAGTGAAGATGAATTTACCTTCTGTCTTATCTTACAAAGCTTATAAAGAACTATATTCAATTTTAGAAGCTTTTAAAAAACAGGAAAGTGGATTCTATATCGATATTACTTTTACTTATGCTTCTAAAGGGATAACTTACGAATCTCTAAAAGCTCTATTAGAAGATTATTTAGATGATAACCAGTGTTATGATCTATCTTCTTTTAGATTGGATTTAAACAATAAGAAATTAGTATTTGAATATTCTTGGTTGATGAACTCTGATGACATAAAAGCTAAGACCGATGCTTTACAAGAATTCTTAACTAAGATTAATACTCCTTTAGATATCGAATTAGGTTTAATAGGTCCTGAAGATATCTCTGATGTTCAAACTAACGAAGTTAATTCTAGATACGAAGAAGAAGCTATGTTCCAAGCTCAAGTTTCACATTTAGAAAAAATGGAAATTAAACGTCAACAAGAAATAGATAAAACTTACATACCTTGTAAGATTAAAGACGCCGCTAACGGTAAATTAAAAAGAGTTGAAGTAACAGGGAAGATTTTCGATTTAGAAGTTAAAGAAGTTAAAAACAAAACTAAATTGTTACTTATCATTTCTTATACTGATAACAGTTATTCTATTTCTTCGAATTTATTCGAATCTAAGAAATTCGATCGAGCCTTTTTAACCTCAATTAAAATAGATCAGAGAATTAAAATTAAGGGCCGCCCTGAATACGATGAATACGCTAAACAAGAGACTATAAGAATCGATGATTTAGAAATCTTACCTCCTGAACCTTTAAGGGAAGATACTTATTCAGGTCAAAAGAGAATCGAATTGCACCTTCATACTAAAATGTCAGTTATGGATGGTGTAGCTTCTTCTGAAGATTATTATAAAACAGCATCTAGATGGGGGTGGGAAGCTATTGGTGTAACTGATCATGGTGCAGTCTCCGCTTTCCCTCAATTCCAAGATTTACATAATAAATATAAAGATACTAGACCTTTATACGGCGTAGAGCTTTACATGTGCGATGATGTACTTCACACTATCGCTAACCCTTCACAAAAGAAATTGAAAGATATGACTTATGTCGTCTTCGATTTAGAAACTAGTGGTCTATCTTGTAGATACGATCGTATTATCGAATTCGGTGCGGTTAAATATGAAAACGGCCAGATTATCGATCGTGCAGATTTCTTTATTAATCCCGATCGTAAATTATCTCCTATTACGACAAATTTAACTCATATCACTCAAGAGCAAGTTGATTCAGGTTTACCTATTAAAGTCGCTTTAAAAAGAATTGTTGAATTTATTGGAGATAGTTGTTTAGTTGCGCATAATGGACAGTTCGATTTTGGCTTTGTCAACGAAGCTCTAAAGAATAATTCGATGCCTATATTAGATAATCCTCTAATTGATACTTTACCTTTATCTAGATACATGTATCCGGAAATTAAATCCCACTCCTTAGGAGGGTGTTGTCGAAGAGTCGGAGTTGAATATAACGAAGATGAAGCGCACAGAGCTATTTACGATGCGGAAGTATTGTTGTCTCTATGGGAAGTTATGGAGAATTCTTTAATCAATACTAATTCTTCTATTTCTCACCAAGATTTAGCATCTTTTAAATCTGATACTATCGTTCAATCTACTCCTCACCCTAATCACGTTTGTGTTTACGCTAAAAACAAGAAGGGCTTAAGAGATTTATTCTTCTTAGTTTCTGAATCTAACATCAAATATTTAAATAATGTTCCTAGAGTTCCTAAATCTCTATTAGATGAATATAGGCAAGACCTTATAATTGGTTCGGCCTGCTTCAATGGCGAAGTCTTTGAAACTGCCATGACTAAATCTAAACAGAAAGCCCAAGAGATAATGCAATTCTACGACTATATAGAAGTTCAACCTCCCTGTGAATATGATTATCTAGTTAACGATGGTCAACTTTCAAACATGGATGATGTTTATAAAATCTTAAAAGATATCATCTCTATGGCTAGAGAAATAGGGAAGAAAGTCGTAGCGACTTCCGATGCTCATTACATTGAAAAAGACGATAAAATCTATCGTGATGTTTTCGTTTTCGCTAAAGGCTTAAAAGGTTCAAGGCACCAACTTAACCCTTATAGAAGGGATAAGATGCCTTATTATGATAACCCAGACCAACATTTACGTACGACTCAAGAGATGTTAGATGAATTTAAATTTTTAGGAGATGAAAATTTAATTAAAGAGATAGTTATTGATAATACACATTGGGTCGCCGATCAAATATCTAACGATATCCATCCTATCCACTCAGATTTATCTTATCCTACCATTGATAATTGCGATAAATTATTACGCGACATGGTTTATTCTCACGCTAAAGAATTATATGGAGATCCTCTTCCTGCTATAGTTGAGGATAGATTAAATGCGGAGATGGAAGGTATTTCTTCTCACCACTATGAAGTTATTTATTGGATTGCTTCTAAATTAGTTATTCAAGCTAATGAAAGAGGGTATATAGTCGGTTCTAGAGGTTCAGTTGGTTCTTCTTTAGTTGCGACTATGTCAGGTATTACTGAAGTTAATCCTCTTCCTCCTCATTATCGTTGTCCTCATTGTAAACATTTAGAGTGGGATGTCCCTTCTGAATATAAGAATGGTTTTGATCTACCTGATAAGAAGTGTCCTGTATGTGGAGAAGAGATGGTTCACGATGGTCAAGATATTCCTTTTGCGACATTCATAGGTTTTAAAGCTGATAAGACTCCTGATATTGATTTAAATTTCCCTCGTGATTATCAAGCTCAAGCTCATGAATCTACCAAGACTCTTTTATATAAAGAATCGGGTAACCAAGTCTTTAAAGCTGGTACAATTCAATCGGTCGAAGAAAAGAACGCCTATGGTTACGCTAAAGGTTATTTTGAATATTTACAATCTCACCCTGAATTGCACACTCCTGTTGATATTCCCGAGGCGGAAATTAAAAGATTATCCAAGGGTTTAATCGGTACTAAGAGAACTACATCTCAACATCCTGGTGGAATTATTGTCATTCCTCGCGGGTATGAAGTTTACGATTTCACCCCTATTCAATATCCTGCGGATAAGATTGATTCTGATTGGCAGACTAGCCACTTTGATTACAATCAGATGCACGATACTATTTTGAAGTTGGATTTATTAGGTCATGTCGACCCTATGACATTAAAATTGATGGGTAAGTTATCAGGTCACACTGAAGACTTTTTAGATTTTATGAAGTCCATACCTTTTAACGATAAAGAAGTAATGTCTCTATTTACTTCTGTTGAAGCTTTACATTTAAAAGAAAATTACTTCCAAGCTAAAATAGGTACATTAGCGTTACCAGAATTCGGCACAGATTATGTTCAAAATTTAATTTTCGAAACTAAGCCTAAGACATTTGCAGATTTACTACGTGTTCAAGGGTTGTCTCACGGTACTAACGTTTACGCTGGTAATCAACAAGACTTAATTAAATCAGGACAAATCGATATTAATAACGTTATTGGTTGTAGAGATGATATCATGCTTCAACTTCATCAAAACTGGGGCATGGATTTAGAAGAATCTTTCAAGATTATGGAAATTGTCCGTCACGGAAGATTCTTAAAACCTAAACCTAAAGAAGGAAGCAGGGAAATGTATATAGCGGATATGAAGGCTTGTGGAGTGCCTCAATATTACATTGACGCTTGCGATAAGATTCAATATTTATTCCCTAAAGCTCACGCTGCAGCCTATACTATGATGGCTTTAAGAGTCGCATGGTTTAAAATTCACGATCCTCTTTCTTTCTATGCAGCGTATTTCACTTGCAGATGTGACCAGTTTGATATTAAAGTAATGTCCCAAGGTCCTCGAGCCATTGTTAATAGAGTTGAATCTATTCAAAGATTGGCAGAGCAAGAACACAAGAAAATTTCCGCCACCGATGCAGATTTAATTCTAGTTTTGAAAGTTGCTTGTGAATTGTGGGATAGAGGTTATAAGATTGAAAATATCTCCATTGAAAAATCTCTAGCTAACCAATGGACAATTGATAGAAATAATAAATCAGTTATCCCTCCTTTCACCTCCTTATCTGGTGTAGGTGAAAGCGCAGGTCAAACTGTAGTAGATGCGAGAAATGAACATCCCTTTACTTCTATAGATGATTTAAGAACTAGAACTAAACTATCTCAACAGAAGATCGAAGAGCTTAAACAATTAGGGGCTTTAGGAGATTTACCAGATACTGATCAAATAACTTTGTTCTAATAGAAAGGAAAATAATTATGAACACTTGGGATTTAACTACTTTATTTAAAGACGAAGAACAATTCAATAAAGAACTTGAAGATGTTTCAAAAAATTTAGTACCTCAAATTTCCACTTTTAAAGGGAAATTAGGAGATGAAAAAGAACTGGGTAATTACTTTAAATTAGAAAGGGAATTGACATTAAGAATTTCTAAATTAGGTAATTATGCTTCTATGAAATCTGATTTAGATAAAAGAGATATGAAAAACGCTTCGGCTTTAGCAAAAGTTGATAAGTTATATAACGATGTCAATGAAGCTGATTCTTTCTCCTCACCTGAATTGATTGGTTTAGGTAAAGAATATTTCGCTAAATTCTTTGAAAAGAATCCTGAATTTAAAGATTTCGATTACATCATTGAAAAGATGTTTTTAAACCAGGCTCACGTTTTATCTTCTGATAAAGAAGAATTATTATCTTACTTTGGACCTATTTATGGTAAGGGAGGAGATTTATATTCAGCTTTATCAGTCGCGGATAACAAACCTAGAGAAGCGACATTAAAAAATGGTGAGAAAGTTAAAGTTACTCAAGGTAACTGGTTAAATTTAATTGCTCACTCTGAAGAAGCGGAAGATCGAAAGACTATCTTTGAAACTTTATATTCTTATTACGATGAACACAAGACAATCTACGGAGAAATTTATAACGATGTCGTTCAAACACAGTTAGCGAATATGAAAGCTAGAGGTTATAAATCTATTTTGGAGATGCACCTAGCTGGTAATAAGATTCCTACTGATGTCTTCTTTACTTTAGTTAAAGTTGCTAAAGAAAAAAGCGCACCTCTGAAGAAGTACATTAAATTGAGAGAGAAGTATTTACCTTTAGAAAAATATCACACTTATGAAAGAACTATGCAATTTACTTCTTCCTCTAAGAAATATTCTTATCAAGAAGCTAAAGAATTCTTCTTTGATTCTATTAAGAAATTTCCTTCAGATTTCCAAAATAAAGCTCACGAAGTATTAAAAGAAGGTTACGTTGATGTTTATGAACACGAAGGAAAGAGAAGTGGAGCATATTCTACTAACTCTATCGGTTTACATCCTTTCATCTTACTTAACTTCCAAGGTACTTTAGATGATTGCTTCACTTTAGCTCATGAATCAGGTCACTCTATTCACACTTTATACGCCAATGAATATCAAGAGCCTATGAAGGCTGATTACACTATCTTCGTAGCGGAAATAGCTTCTACTTTCAATGAGCACAACTTATTGGATTACATGGTTAATAGAGATGATATTGATTTAGATCAAAAAATCATGTTACTCCAAAAATCCATCGATGAAATCTGTTCAACATTTTACAGACAAACCGTCTTTGGAGATTACGAATATCAAATTGCTACGAAAGGCGAACAAGGTGAACCTATCAATTACGAAGTTTGTAATAATGTCATCGTCGATTTATATAAGCAATATTACGGTATGGATATTACAGAAGAAAAATATAAATGCTATGCCTGGGCTTATATTCCTCATCTTTTCTACACGCCTTTCTACGTCTATCAATATTCCACTTCTTTTACCGCTAGTATGGAATTTTACAAGAGAGTTAAAGAAGGTGGAGAAAAGGAATTTGAAAAATATCTCTCTTTATTAAAGATGGGTGGATCAGATTTCCCTGTGGATGAAGTAAAGAAAGCGGGAGTAGATTTAACTGCAGAAGAGACTTATGAATCCGTTACTAATAGAATGGAAGAATTAGTTGACGAATTGGAAGTCTTATTAAAAGAAAAGTTCGGTAAATAATGGGAAAAGCGGCAATGTTTATTGTCGCTTTATTTATCTTCAGGAGCCCTATTAGATTTAATCGCTAACTTTCTAGTGAATCTTCTAGAGACGAATCTAGTTCCTAGACTGCCTAGTTTAACAAAGGCTCCGCAATTGATGATGCATTTCTTTTTCATCATGCCTTTATATGCTATAGCAGCGCATTTAGAAGCGCTCATAGGTTTGAAGGTTTTAAACATGCTGGTACTTTCTAAATTTGAAGCTTTTTCAAATCCGGTTTTAACAGGGCCAGGGCATAGACAAGAGACGTAGACATTATGAGGCTTGAGTTCTTCGTAAATAGCTTCAGAAAAAGATTTAACATAAGCTTTTACCGCAAAGTAAGTAGACATGTAAGGACCTGCTAAATATGAAGCGACAGAGGAGACATTTAAAATATGTCCATCTTTATTTTCTCTCATCACTTTTCCGTATAAGTGAGTTAGTCTCATTAAGGAATTTAAATTGACATTAATTAAAGCTTCTTGCTTAGCAAAATCAGAGTCGACAAAAGAAGATCTATAACCATATCCAGCGTTATTGATTAAATATTTAACATTCAAGCCTTGAGAGTTAGTCTCTTTAAATATTTCATCGCACTCTTCGACTCTAGATAAATCGTGAGGTAAGACTACAACATCGACATTGTATTTAGATTGAATATCTTTTTTAATTTGCTCTAAAATTTCTTCTCTTCTTGCAACTAAGATTACATTAATTCCATCTTTAGCGAAGAGGTTAACTAATTCTTTTCCAATACCGGAACTCGCTCCGGTTATTAAGGCATATTCGTTTTTCATATATATCTCCTTTACCAGCGATTGTAGACTTTTTCTGCAAAACCAACAAGATTATTGATTTGGAATGTCTTATTATCTACTGTGATACTTCCATTGAATTTGCCGAATATTTGATTTTGATTAGAATTGATAATTAAGATATTAGCTCCACCTTTACGGCAAATTAGAGGGGTAAATTCGAGATCGATGGAATGATCTGAAGAAGATAAAGTCCACTTCTTAGAGAATTCGTCTTTTCCTTTCTTATCTTTAGGTATATTGAAGGTTACATCGTTTAATTTATATACTTGTTCATCGTAGAAGAACATATTCTCACTAGCATAGGAGTTATCTCCAAAACCATAACCTAAATTAAATCCTATATGATGACCATCTTGAATATCGTTTAACGACGACCAATACCAAGTATTTTTATAAGTCCAAACCCCTCGTCCCCAATCTAAAACCCCGCAGGTATCGCTTTTATTAAACAGATGTTCTTCTTGACCTAATTTTATTTTGCCTTCGCAAGATAAGTTATTGATCTTTTGATTGTAATAGAAATGTCTCTTCTTATTAAAAGGTGTAGCGATAACCATACTAGAGGGGTTAGTTTCAAATAGGTATAAATCAACTTCTAAATCTTTACCATCTTTGAATTTCTTATAGATTCCATAGATGTGACGAGAATCATCTAATTTATCAAAGTGGAAAGAAGCTTTTCTATCTTGAAAAGTTAGGTTACCTTTTTTAGAAGTAGAAGGAAAATTTAATTTACCAAAAGAGAAAGGATGGAGAGTCATCTTTTCAGAGTAAGTACAATTTTCATAATTGAAAAAAGATACAGAACACATGTTCATATAAGAATTGTCGTCGATAGTGATTGCTAAAGCGAGTTTTTTATTACCTACGTAATAATAATCCCACTCTTTGATTCTCCATTTATTACCGACAATATCTTTGCGGTTGTATTCTTTGATTAGAGAATAGGCGTAACCCGCTTCATTTAAATCGCCGTTAGAATTAAGAAGCTTACCTTCGCTAAGCATGTGTTGATTCATAAATTTCACCTCTTAATTTGATTATATAATCTAATTATCTTATTTCACACAAACTTCTTGTAATTCTCAAAAGCGTTTTCTAATTGCATTTAATTTTATATAAAACTATAATTTTCTTGATGAAAGAGTAGAATAGTAATCTCGACATCGTTTTTACAGAGAGAACTCGTCTAGGTGAAAGAGTTTAAAATGATAAAGGTGAATCCAACTACAACAAATCCTTCATTAGAAAATATACGAGGTCTAGATTCTATCTAGATGAAAACAGGTGGCACCACGAGGAAATCGTCCTGTTAGAGAAAGGGCCTTTTTTTATTTAGAGAAAGGCAATGGTATAAAATTATGTTAGACATCAAATATGTCAGAGAAAATTTAGATGAAGTCATCAAGAGATTAAACACTAGAAACGGCGATTATTCTTATTTGAAAGAAATACCTGTTTTGGA
>AUXO015809243.1_pt1 | contig 12865 bp, 9 predicted proteins | sample 768731 | NCBI WGS metagenome assembly AUXO01 (sample SAMN02715735, study PRJNA202380) | gut metagenome | biome: sheep rumen | host: Ovis aries | place: New Zealand: Palmerston North
CTGACTCACTCTATTCCTGAAAAATACAGCTGGCGTTGGATAAACTCCCGAAAGCGTGGAAGCGCAAATGACAGCTCACGTGATTTATTTTCGGAAATGAGCCCCTTCCTCCTCAGACGAGTTTTATATTTGTAAAAGAGCTGAGGACTCATCTGCAGAGACTGACGCACATGAGAAATCTCCGTATTGTCCAGATCCTGAGCAAGTGACGCTGCGATCTTCTGATCTGTAGCGCTCAACTCCGACCAGATTTTTTCATAGGAGTACTCCTCCAGATATTCATCAAATCGCGGCAGAATCTCATCACGATCCCATTTCTGTTCATTTTTCCAACATAAATAGCCCAGCAGCTGAAAGGCAAAGGAATAACCCTTTGTCAGCCTGGCCATTTCCGCCGCCTCCTGAACCGGATTACCAAACACCTTCTGATATATATTCTGAATAGCCGCCATATTCAGGGGCTCCAGATGGATCTTAGGGGCCCTGTACAGGAATGTCAGATTCTTTTCGTTCTGAAGATTGTTGATATTGTCGTAGAGGCCGGTCATCAAAAGATATACGGGAAGGTCTGCACGCAGAAAGCTCTGGAAGGAACTGGCAAAAACACGGACATATTTATTGTTCACTGCCTCATCTACAGTGATCAAGACTCTTTTCCCATGCTTTTTCAGCTGTAGAAGCATCTGCTCGATGGCTGCCTCTATATCCGTGATCAACGGAGCATTCTTCAGAGACACACCAAACCCGAACTGGGACAAATTCAGCTCTGCTTCCACAAAAAGCTTTTGTGCCTGAGGAACGGCATAGAGCTTTCCTGCCAGGCCAAGCAGCATATCCCTGTTGGGATTGAGATCAATCAAGATCCAATCCGGAGATTCCTGCAGGCTGCGGGCTGCTTCTGTCATTAAAACTGTCTTTCCTGACCCGCGGATACCGGTGATCATGTAGACGTGATTTCCGGATTCGTCATTGCGAAATGATTGAAGGATTTCCTCAAGAGGGATTCTTCTTGCGACCTGGCACGCAGGCATACTGCCAAAAGATATGTTAAAAGGGTTTTCCCTGACATTTTGCATGATCCGCCCTCCCCTAAAATGGTTTATCGCGGTTTATGTCTAAAAATTAGGTTTATATAGGTTTATTTCAGTTTACGCATTTCTTTTTTACTTGTCAACGATCCGCGTTCCCCGGATGACAATGGAAAAAGGCGGGTGTTACTGCTCACGTCCTTCGTGAGAGCTGTAACGACGAGCAAAAAGGGACGCAGCAGATTTAACCCATCCGCTGCGTCCCTTTTTGCTTTTAACTGCGTGAGTCAGCTTGTAAGTCCCTGACTCACGCGTATTTCCTATTTCAGGTATTTCTTACGATTGCTGCTGTTGTTCTTTTTCAGATTAAACTTCGTGACCTTCGTACTGCCGACATAGGATTTCAGCTTCTTTCGGAAGGCTGACTTGGAAACCTTTGTGTAATAAGGCTTCGTGCAGATATAGTACTCTGCTTCCGGTTCCCCGATCTCGAAGACAAACTTGGACAGCTTCTTCGACAGTCTGCCGTTCTTGTACTGGAAAAAGCGTTTATAGAAGGGGGATCCCGTCGTCCAGGCCCGGTCTTCATAGATTCCCTTTTTCCTGTAGTATCCATAAGGCTCATCGTAGGTATCTCCCCAGTGAATGCAGGTCACCTTTCCATTCTTATAAGCCCAGACGCCGTATCCGTAGTTGGGATCCTCCAGGATCAGTTCCGGTACGTTGTTGTTATCGATGCAGGCGATAGCAAACTTCACATTTGACTTTTTGCTGGATCTGTAGGTCACATAATTGTCGTTGCGGTTGATCACCCTCTTGCCCTTGGGCAGGACCGTGACCGTGCTGTGGGACAGCTTTTTCTTATAGGCCTTGAGCGCCTTGGATTTTGTCGAGGCGGCCTCTCCCGGCATAGCCGGGATCATGGTGATGACAAGAGCCAGGATCAGAAGCCATTGCAAAACGGGCCAAAAACCTGGTGCTTTCTGTTTCATTCTCATGGAAATTTCCTCCTTTCGCTGCTAAACAAACTGTCCTTCAGCTGGATCGGGCACCTGCTCAATGCTGAGCGGCACAAACGATCGCAATTAAAACACCTATGATTCCTCCAACTGGGATAATGTTCTTTCCGGTTGCCTGTCATTATTGTAAAAATCCTTTATCGCAAATAGAAATGTTACAATTCATGTTGCATGCTTTTTTGCGGATTAGAGGTGCAGTATTTCATGTTGTAAGATGCTATACTGAAAAAGGATCATGACAGAAACACACTTGCATCAGAGGATCGGCGGAATGACCTATTTTTCAGACTTGCTGTCCGCGTATTCGAAGCGGATCGGTATCAACTCCCCCCAGATCGCGAATTACTGCGGTCTGGATCGTGTCACTGTTTACCGTTTTATGAAAGGAAAAACTCTGCCCAAAGACAGGGAGACAGTCGGCAGGATGGCCGAGATTCTGCAGCTGACTGGAGATGAGCGGGAAAACCTGGAGGAAGCCTATGAGTGTGCCCGGCTGAGTCCCCGCGTTTACTGGGAAAGGAAATACATTCAGTCTTTTCTACGGTCCTTTACCGGAACAAATCCCGTAGTGCCCCTGGTGCAATATGAATCGGAGGATGTGCAGGATCCTCGCAAAGACACTCTGGTGGTCAGCGGCAGGGACTACACACTCAAAAGGATCCAGAAGGAGATTCTCAATGAATGTGACAGCGAGCACTGCGATACCAAACTAATTATGCGCCCCGGCATCGATCCCGTGATGGATATGCTGCTGTCAGTAGGAAAAAAGAACAGATCCCTGAAGATCAAGCACCTGATTCCTCTGACAACAGCCTTTCTCTCCGGTCCCACCCTGCCGATATCGTCCCGGACCGGGAAAGTTCGGGCAGGAAATCCAGGAGCTTCCGGCTTGCAGGCCGGGCTCGGTTCGCCCCGGCAGTTGCTGACTCCCCCCGGGAAAGAGAGAGGAGGAGGGATATCTCCCTTATTGGCAGGAGACTCTGTCTCGGGGGATGGCCTTCTATGGAATCATGAGCTTTTACAGAATTTTTTCAAGATCGTCAGCATGTGTTCGGAGAGTTTTGATTATGAGCCTTCCTACTTCTATTCCAGGCAGTCGGAGATCGGGACCTTCCCTCTCTATTCCAATCTGCTGGTCACAGAAAACTCGGCCGTTCTCTTTACAGATGATCTGAGCGAATCTATCTTTTTCCGGAATCCGGATCAGGTGGCTGCCTTCCACAGGAAATATGACAGAATCGCGGTGGGAAAACCGGCACTGTCCTATGTCTTTCGCGATATAGAATCCTTCATGGTCAACATGAACAATGTCATTCTCAAGCGGGACAGAAATAAGGAGGACAGAGAATATTTTTACGCATCCCAGCCCTGTATCATACCGATCCTTACTGAGGAGATGATCAAAAATCATCTTCGAACTGATATCTTCCCGCATGAATCGGAGGACAGGAACAGTGCCTTGAAAAACATCTACAATTACATTGGCGCAATCCAGGCCAGATACAAAAACTCCGACAACAACGCGGTCAATTATCTGTCGGAGAGCGGGATCCGCTATTTTATGAAGACGGGACGGTTTGCGGAGGTCCCTATGGAACTCTACACGCCTCTGACCGTAGAGGAACGGAGGGAAATGGTTCTCAAGCTGGCGGAATCTCCCAATTTCAGCCCCCGGATCTTGAAAAAGGAGTTGAGTCCGCCGGAAGGGATGCTCTGCATCGAGGCCATGGACAAGTCGCTCTTTCTTGAATTTCTTGCACCGGACAAGGGCATGTGCTTTCTCTATGTCAATGAGCCGGGGATTCTGCTGGCCTTCCGCAATTTCTTCAGCGGTTTTTCGAAAGATGAGCTTTATTCTGAGGAGGAATCCAGAGAGATCCTGCGCCGGATCGCGCAGGAGTAGATGGAGATATAAAAAGGCGGCAGACATATAGGACGAAAGACAAAGGAAAGAAATGGAGGACGGCTTACACAAAAAGAAGACGAACCAGTTCAAAGGAAACTGGTTCGTCTTCTTTTTGTGTTGAGAGTCTCGCATACAGACTCATATTCTATATTTTACTCTCATATCGTTTGTACATTTAAATAGTTGTGCAACATGCCGTGCAACATCATTAATTTCCATTCTCATAATATATAATCATAAATGATTTTCTGGTTTTATTCATGCTTTATATATTACTTGACATTATTGCTGAAATGGAAACACAGGATGAGTTATTTTTCAAATCTTCTGTCCGCATTTTCAAGGAGGATGCGTATCAATTCACCACAAATAGCTATGTATTGCGGTCTTGATCGTGTCACTGTTTACCGTTTTATGACCGGGAAAACCCTTCCCAGGAGAATGGAAACGGTCTTTAATATAGCAGAACTGCTTCAGTTAACAGAGATTGAAACAAACCAGCTTATAGAGGCATACAAATACACCCGGCTGGGGCCCTGTGTTTATCTGGAAAGAGAATATATACAAAATTTTATGCGTTCTTTCACAGGTACCAGTCCCATGATTCCTCTGATTCAGTATGAAACCGAAGATTTACAAGATCCTGAAACGGATACTCTGTTGGTCAGCAACAGGAACCACTTTCTTAAAAGGCTTCAGAAAGAAATTCTCAGGGCCTGTCCGGAAGCCCCTTACTCGATAAGACTTGTCATGCACCCGAGTATCGATCCTGTAATGGGGATGTTATTATCAGCAGGAAAAAAGAGCAGTTCTTTGACAATAAGACATATTATTCCTCAGGCACCATCCTTTATGTCCTCCCCGGGTCAGTCTATTTCCACTCTGAACAGCCGCTTGCTGAAAAAAGATTCATCTTGTTCCGGCATAACGGGGATGCTTTCCTCTCAACAGCAGGTATACAGCTTATCCGAGGAAAACAAAGCCAGAACTATTCCCTTTCAAATTACAGAAAAGAAACAGCAAGACCAGAACCAGCAATGGAATTACGAACTTTTACAGTCTTTCTTCAGAATTGTCAGTATGAGCTCTGAAAAATTCAACTACGAGCCCTCATACTTCTATTCCATGCATACAGAAGACGGTTCTTTTCCAATGTATTCCAATCTTTTAATTACAAAAAGAGCAGCCGTTTTGTTCACAGATGATTTATGTGACTCTGTTTTCTTCTGGGATCAGACTCATATAAACATTTTAAGCAGAAAATTTGATCAGATTTTCGGGGGACAGCCGGCTTTAGCCTATGTTTTCCGTGCTGATGAGTCCTTCATAAACAATATTGACAAAGTGATTGTCAAACGGAGCACGGGAAATGTGGAATATCATTATTCCTCTCTTCCATGTACAATTCCTGTCCTTGCAAAAGAGATCATAAGCAATCACCTTAAAAAATCTGTTCTCCCACAGGCAAATGAAGACAGGCGCCGCACCTTAGAGAGTATCTGCAAATTCCTTGGTGCTTACCAGGAGGAGAATCAAAAACCTGTGCATAACCAGATTAACTTTCTATCAGAGAGCGGCATCAGGTATTTTTTAAAAACCGGACGTTTTGCAAATATTCCACCGGAACTATACACACCCCTCTCTGAGAAAGAACGGAGACAGCTGCTCCTTAATCTGGCGAAATCTCCGAACTCCAGAATTCAGATTCTGAAAAAGGAACTTAGCGCACCAGAGGGGATGCTGTCCCTTGAAGTAATGAACAATTCGCTATTACTTGGATTTCTTACACCAGGAAAAGGGATGTGCTTTTTCTGCGTAAATGAACCGGGTCTGGTGATTGCATTTCGCAATTTTTTTGAAGGTTTTTCGAGAGAGGAACTTTACTCTGATGCAGAGTCCAGGGAAATACTTCGACGGATTTCTCTGGAGGTTTTTTAGCAGGCAGTGATTATATCTGTACTGGTCTTTTTTTTCATACTGAGTTGAAATCAAAAAGTAAGAGGTTCTATCTATGTCGGAAGTAAAAAAAAGATTACTCACTGAAAGGAAAGTGTTTTTCGCTAATTCAGCACTTATTTACGTAATACTTTACTTCGTTTCCTACCATGTCCCTATGCACTCTGATGATTATGGGTACTACCTGATGGGCTTTTCCTGGAAAGACCATATGACCCATTATCTGAGCTGGAACGGAAGATTCATTGTGGATTGGATTTCCTCCCTGCTGCTTAGATCATTCAGCAGACCTGTTTATATGGCAATCAACACATTTGTTTTTCTGATGGTTGTCATTTTAATATCCGTTCTTCCAAATATAATCAACAAAAAACCTCTGATCAGTAGAGGTACTTCGTTCATTGTCTGGACAGTACTCATGTTATACTGGATTGCCAATCCCAATCTCGGGCAGACCAGTTTCTGGCTTGTGGGTTCTGTCAATTATTTATGGACCCTGATGTGGGCAGGTCTATATATATCTTATATCCTTTACCTGCTGGTCAACCAGATAGTATTGAAAAGAAAACAGGCAATACTCCTGTGCCTTCTCGGGGTTTTCGCCGGCCTGTCGAATGAGGCACTAGGCATCACTATTATTTTATTTACACTTAGTCTTTTTGTTTTATTCTGGTCAAATAATAAGCCTGTTCTTTTTACAGGATTGATTTCCACAATAGCAGGATATGCTTTCCTGTATTTTTCTCCCGGGGTTCGGATACGTAAACAAAATGATGCTTTTTTATCCTGGCGTGAATCACCAATCATTGAAAAGTTCCTGACCCACCTGTTTAACAGAATGCCCAATGCTTTCAACAGGTTTTATTATTTATATATGGTCACCATTGTGATGCTGATCGCCGCATTATGGGGGCAGAAAGGTAAAAAAGCAGAAGATCGAAGTCTGTACTTTATATTACTCTTTTTCATTCTGTCCTTCCTCTCAGTGCTGGCTTTCATCGTTTCTCCGGCCATGCCTCCACGCAGTGAAAACACCTCTTTATTTTTTGCCTTACTGACTCTGTCTATGGCCGCCAATATTCTACTGTATACCGGGGTGCGGGAGAGATTTATTATCCTTGGATTTGTTTTCATATACTGTCTGATATATTTCATTCCAAGTTATCTGTTCGTATCCCACGCATATAAACAGACAAAAATACAGGCTGATATTCGTGAAGATATTATCCAAAGTGAAAAAGACAAGGGAGAAAAAGTAGCTACCGTTTACGATTATTACTTTACACGCATGCTAAAGAATTCAGATAAATTTGATACTCACAGATCCAGTAACACCTCTAAATACTATGGTTTGGACGCAATCAGATGGAGATCTTCCAGTTTTAATTATGCTGTGATTAGAACTTCAAAGCCCATCTCTGTAAATATGAATCTGAATAACGGCCTCACCTTAAAAAATATATATTTGAATTTACAACTGCCTTTCGAGCAGACACTTATCATGGAATTCGACAAAGAGCTGTCGGAGTGTGTACAGGAAGGAGACAACCGATTATTCGTTCACCTGTTTGACGACAGTAAAAAAGGATACATAAATGCCAGTATCAGCCTCAACAACTTCATCCAGATTGGCGACCGATATTATTATGGGAAGTCCATTCCTTCTCCCGAGTTGAAAAAACTGCACAAAATCGATTTTGGATTTTATAATTCTGAAGAAAAAGCCAATTCAGTGGAATACACACTTGACTTAAGTAAATATTACAACAAATAAAAATACCAATCATTGTAATTGATTTAAAACATTCCTTCAAAGATATGAGCGATTTAATAAGTATAGTTGTACCATGTTTCAATGAAGAAGAATCTCTTCCATTGTTCTATGATAAAGTTCAGTTAATAATGGATAAGATGTCATCCTGTAGATTTGAAATTCTTCTGATCAACGACGGGTCAACAGATAAAACCTTAGACGTAATGCGCATGCTCGGAAAAAAAGATTCCCGCGTCAGTTATTACAGTTTTTCGAGAAATTTTGGCAAAGAATCAGCAATGTACGCGGGTTTCTGTCACGCAAAAGGCGATTATACTGCAGTAATGGATGCAGATTTACAGGATCCTCCGGAATTATTACCTGAAATGTATGGACTTCTGAAAACAGGCGAATATGACAGTGTAGCCACAAGACGAGTAAGCCGGATCGGTGAGCCGCCAATACGCAGTTGGTTTGCCAGACGTTTCTACAGCCTGATCAAGCGTATTTCCAGGACGGACATTGTTGACGGTGCCAGAGATTTTCGTCTTATGAAGCGCGATATGGTGGATGCAATCATCTCCATGAGCGAGTCCAACCGCTTTTCCAAAGGTATTTTTGGATGGATTGGTTTTCGGACATATTGGCTTCCTTATGAAAATGTGGAACGTGCAGCTGGCGTTACTAAATGGAACTTCTGGGGCCTGGTTGGATATGCACTGGATGGCATAATCAATTTTTCTCATGTTCCTCTCGATATTGCGTCCTGGTTTGGAATTATTATGACCATGATTTCCTTTCTTGCCATCATATTAATTGTGATACGTAAGATTGTATTCGGAGACCAGGTCGTAGGATGGGCCTCGACCGTCTGCATCTTCACTTTTATCGGCGGTATTCAGCTGCTTTGCCTGGGAATTATCGGGAAATATCTTGCCACAGTCTATCTGGAGGTCAAAAAACGTCCTCATTACATTATCAGCGAAAGCAATAGCCCAACTGTCAAAAAAATAGGATAACAGATTACAATAGCCCCGAAAAAGTCCTGCCGAAGAGTCAATGGGGACGTAACAGAATGGCCTATTTTGTTACGTCCCCTTTGACTCTGGTGAGCCGGGGAGCGCCCTACTCATCCTTCCCGAACAGCAGTCCTGAGATCCCGTCTGCCATGTTCTTGGCTGAACGGCTGTCTGTGCCGAACCCGTCTCTGAAAACGTAGCCAATTGCCTCATAGAAGTCTATCCGGTTTTGTTCTACAAACTGCTTCTTGAGATACTCCTCGCTACAATCGTTTTTATGGCTCTCTTTTTTGAATTCCTTAAAACTGTCCTGCAGATATTTCTGCCATTCCGCCCCCAGGAGCTTGTCGATGTATCTGCTTTCGAACTCTTTGATCCCCAGGCAGACATCCTGGGGAATGTCCATGTAATAATACCTGGTCAGGCTTCTGGTCTCTTCATGATACTGTCTCATCTCAGCGATCTTTTTATCGTTCAGCCCGTCTACGTCTACATCATCCAGGTATTTCTCAAACAGATTCATATACCTTATATAGATGGCTCGAAGAATCGTTCCCAATTCTTCCTTTTGGGGAGTTTCCTGGTGCAGGATCTGCTGGATCCTTTCATTGCTCAGTTTCATCATAGCCGGTCTCCTTCCTAAAATAAGTTCACGCGTCTTTTTCATCAACAAGGTCCGTTTGAGTGAGTCGGGGGACATGCTGTTCCCGTGCTCACGTTCTCACATCAGCGGCAGGGCGACGTTGTCGTAGACGTAGACGTAGCCGTCATGTCTGGTGCAGGCCTTGACGGTTCCGTCCTGGGACATGATGATGGCCACGGTGCCTTCGACGGCGTTGCAGAAGCGGTAGCAGGCGCGGTGGCGCATGCCGTTGTCATTGAAGTGTCTGGTCGGGTCGACCAGGCCGTCGTGGCTGATGAAGCGCATGGCGGGGGTTTCTCTGGAGGATACGTCGACGACTGTCTCGGCGCCGAAGCCCAGCAGGTCCAGGTTCTTGTTCAGGACGACGGCTCCGTCGACACTGGTGAATTTGGCGATCATATCCGCGTAGGCAGCGATCTCTTTTTCCCGCATTCTGCCAAAAACATGGTTTTTTTCGTGATCATGGCCGAAGAGGAAGGGGCTGGGCAGACGGTATTTGATCTCGATGAGGCCGGCGCAGGCCTCCAGGGAGGGGACAACGTAGATGTGGCCGCCGTGGCCGTAGCCGTTGGCGTGCCAGATGGCCCTGTAGAGGAGGCTGAGGCGGTCTTCCTCGGAGACGGTCGAGTCTTTTCTGAGTTCCTCCGCGATGACAGTGGACGTAAAGGTGTCCGTGCGGAAGCTAAGGCAGTTGCCCGAGTGATAGCTGACGATGGGGGACTCTCCGAAGCAGGCCTCCAGCTTGCCTGGTTCGACGACCGAGATGTTGGGGATTCTGGGCATGCGGTTTCCTGTGGTCAGCTCCCTGGTCATGATCTGTTCCCAGTTGGTATAGGAGGCGATGAGGCCGGTGATCATGAAGGGCTTTTTGCTGATGTCCAGGATCAGGTAGCTCATGCTGCTGTTGAGGGCGGGGGCCAGCTTGTGGAGCTCCCTGTTGGCAAAGAGGATGGGCTCATCAAAAAGCAGAACGTGGGAATAGAGGTAGACGTCCAGGATGGGAGATTCCGGGTCGATGAAGCAGACCCGGAAAGCCGGGTATCTTCCCTCCTCCTTCATGCAGCTGACATTGAGCAGGACCTGGCATACATCCTCCAGATCTTCCCTGGAGGGGAGCTCCTGGTCTTCTTCGGTGCAGTAGTCCAGCTGCTCAAAGCGCTTATAAACCGTGTCAATAAAATTTGTGATATCGCTCATCTTTTCTTTAACCTTTAATGTTTAAAACTGGTGTGGACTTGCCGTCTCTTTTCCCGGTAAGTCAGCCGGCACGTCCCCTTCCTGACATGTCAGGCTGAGTCATTTTATACAAAGGATCCCTGATCCATCCCCATGGTCAGGCCGGCTCATTGTACACAATGAGTCAACGGAACCGTCCCCCCCTGACTCATCCGCGGTATTCGAGGCACATCATGGTCAGGTCGTCGAACTGGGGGGCGTCTCCGACGAAGTCGTCGACCTGGCTGCGGACGTTGCGGAGGAGGGCTTCGAGGTCGTCATCCTCCAGGCTGCTGTTGAGGGCGGTCAGCATGCGGTCGTTGCCGAAGAGCTCGTCGCTGCTGTTGGTCGCCTCGGGGACGCCGTCGGTGTAGAGGAAGAGGAGGTCGCCGGGGTTCATCTGCCACTCGGCTTCTTTGTAGCGGGCTCCTTCCATGACGCCCAGGCTGATGCCGTGTTTGTCCTTTTCAATGACGAAGCCGGTGTCCCTGCGGTAAAAAACGGGGTATTCGTGGCCGGCGCAGGCGGAGACCAGGCTTCCGGTGGAGATGGTCAGGATGCCCAGCCAGACGGTGACGAACATGCTGTCCTCGTTGCCCTCGCAGAGGCGGTCGTTGACGTCGCTGAGGATGTCTCCGGGGCCGGTGTAGTGGCCGGACTGGGCCACATTTTTGATCAGGGTCTTGGAAATGACCATGAAGAGGGCCGCGGGAACGCCCTTGCCGGAGACGTCGGCCATGACCAGGGCCAGGTGGTCGTCGTCGATCAGGAAGTAGTCGTAGAAGTCGCCGCCCACTTCCTTGGCGGGATCCATGACGGCGTAGAGGTCAAATTCCGTCCGGTCCGGGAAGGCCGGGAAATGGGAGGGGAGCATGTTGGCCTGGATCTCGGACGCGACGGAGAGTTCTGTGTCCAGGCGCTGTTTCTCCGCGGTGATATTGACGATCTTGTGGACATATCCATTCATTTTTTTGGACATGTTTGAGAAGGCCCGGGCCAGGACTTCGATCTCGTCCTCGGTCAGATAGATATCCTCCACGTCGAAGACCATGTCGTCTCCCTCCATCTCGGAGACGCGCATAGTCATCTTCTTGATGGGGTTGACCAGCTGTTCCGCAAAGTGACGGGAGGTCAGGATGGCGAGCGCGATGAGGAAGATGGCGATCACCAGGGTGATCAGGATGACCCGGTTCATGTTGGCGCGGGACCGGGTGATGGAATCCTCCATGACCTCGTCGGTCTTCTGTGTGATCAGGTAGGCCGTCTGGTTGAGGTCCTCCTGGGAGATCGTCAGGAGCTGGGTCCAGCCGACTGTCCGCAGGGGAGCGTAGGCGACGTAGGTCTCCTCGCCGTCGATCTCGATGAGGGAAAAGCCGCTGCCGCCCTCCAGGGCCTGGTTGACCAGGGTCACCAGCTCGGGGTTGGCGCTTTCCTTGAGGCTCTTGAGCTCGTTGGAGGACATGCCGAGCTCTCCGTCCTTTCTGGACGAATAGAGGACGTTGCCGTTTTCATTGATCAGGCAGGTGTCGCTGGTATCGCCCAGCTGGGCCTTGGAGATGATGTCCTCGAGGCTGGAGACCAGGACGGATCCGCCGCAGACGGCGGCCAGCTCCCCGTCGATATAGACGGGCACGCCGGCCATGACCTCGTAGCTGTCGTAGTAATTATCCAGGTTGACGGGGGTAAAGTAGGTGTCCCGGTGGACCTGGGCGCCCACGTACCAGGGCCGGCGCCCCGCATTGTAGGGCAGGACTTCGCCGTCCTCTCCCACCTTTCCCTCGGGCGTGCGGTCGGCGATGATGCTGGCGCCTCCCGGCAGGGAGACCATGCAGTCGAGCAGGGTGTCTCCGCCCTCCACGATCTCCAGGATCATATTGCGGAGGCCCCCGATCCTGAGGATCTGTTTTTCCAGTTCTGGATCAGACTTGTCCGCGTCCTCGGAGTAGAGGAGCTGGAGGGAGAGCTCGCCAGGCTCTGCCTCAGTGGGCAGGGGGACAGGGAGGGGGGAAAAGGCGTCCGGGTGCTCCAGGACCATCCGGACCTGTCTGGCCAGGATCTCCAGGTCGTGGCGCATGGTCCAGAATTCCCCGTCCACGACCCTGGCCTGGGCCTGGACGTATTTCTGAAAGCTCTCCGTCGTCATCTCCCGCATGGAATCGGACATGGTGTCCATGATGACGGTGTTCTGCTCCCGGTTGGTCTCCTCCATCAGGGAGGCAAAACGGCGCACCTGAAAAATACCGGTGGCAGCAAACAGGATCACTGCAGCGGCTACCAGCAGGATGTTCATCCAGGAGATCTTGGTCAGAAGGCTCTTCTTGATCGG
>AUXO011454531.1_pt1 | contig 12863 bp, 10 predicted proteins | sample 768731 | NCBI WGS metagenome assembly AUXO01 (sample SAMN02715735, study PRJNA202380) | gut metagenome | biome: sheep rumen | host: Ovis aries | place: New Zealand: Palmerston North
AAAATCGGAGTATTCACTAACTATGCACATAAGTTGATTGACGATTACGGATTCACAATTGACGACATCAAGGATTTCTATGGAAAGAACGAGAAGATTCAGTCCAAGTCAAGAAAGGGATCTTCACGCGGTTCAAAGGCATACAGGGCAACCAAGGACAATCCGGATCCTAACATGAATTTCGATTCAGAAGAAAGTGATGGAGCAGAAGAACCGACAAGCAACAACGGTTATCTTGATAATATTCCTGATGCTGATATAGAAAACGACTACACTGACGAGAAGCAGTTTTCGGATGAAATCGACAATGATTATGAAGAGGATGAAGATATTATCGACAATGAACCTGCGGATGTCATTGCAACTGATGATGGTGAAGGAGGTGAAGAAAAAGACTTCCCATCATATGAGGATGCAGACAAAGAGGATTTTGTAGAAGATGATGATGAACCTGTAGAAGATGATGATGACATTCCAGTAGAAGATGACGATGATATTCCGGTAGATGACGATGATGAACCAGTAGAAGATGATGACATTCCAGATTATGATGATGTTCCGTTAGATGATGAAGATGGTGATGAATATGAAGAAGATGTTGAAAGCACCACATCTAATCGTTCGGATATGAAGAGTAGTAAGCCATATCCTGATTATGATGACGTTCCAACCGATGGAGATGATGATGAATATGAAGAAATCGTAGATGATGATGTTTTCAATAAGTCAGAAGATGAACGTGAAGATCTTGAAGATCAAACGGATTTTGCCGACTATGATGAAAACAAGTCTGATAGAGTTCTTGATATTGAAGATGAGGACAAGAAGCCATCTGAATATACATTCGAAGATATCATCAATCCTAACTTCAATGAAGTCGTTCATAACTACAATCCAGAGAAGTTCAAGCTGGATGATGACGGAAGAATCGGTTTCGATGTGTTCAAGTATGAGACGATAGACGAAGCAAACAAGGACTTCATTCCATCCAATAGAGAAGCATCATTCACTATATGGGGAGAGTGTGTAGCACATGCTCTGCTTAAGGTTCAGTACTTGTGTGAAGATACTTCGAGGACGTTCGGTCAATGCGACAAACAGGTTGCAAGTTTAATCAAGGTGATTAGACGTTATCAGCCTAAGTTCAACGAGCTTATCAGCAAGTACTTCGATGTTATCGATCATCTCAAGAAGACAGACACATGGTTCCTTGACAATGAAAACAGAGTATCAAATGGCGACATCAAGGTTGTTGGCAATGATTGTCAGATAGTTCTTGACATGTTCGACCATATTGATGAAGTATGTCCGTTTGAAAAGTTGGTCGGCATGAAGGCTCGTGATTTTGATTCAAAGTATGATTTCGATGAAATTACGAATATCGATAGCAATGAAGAAGAAATCAAAGAATCTTTTCGTTACGGAAGTAGCAGAAGAATGTCAAGAAGAAGACGCTAATCAATAAGACAAATCTACATATGAAAAATAGTCATCAAGAAATTGATGACTATTTTTTTAATAACCATTATGACTTTTAATCGTCCATCGTTGTCCAGTGCGCATGTCTCCTGAGGTCGTCCACATTTGTGCCGGAAGAAGAGTCGATGTACTGATTGATGATGTTTCTTATGTCCTCGTTGTCTTTCTTGATGTCTTCGTTGGTTTTCTTGACATCCTTGAAACCTTCAACAAGACCACGCACAAGTTTCGCGTTGTATGCGTCGCAATGATGGAAATGGTTTTCAATCGTAAGGAATCTTTTAGGAACGTTATAGTATTCATCCCAAGATAGCCAGTAGCCGCAATACAATGGAAGCGGAACCGGATGACAGTGTGAGTTGAATCCCCAGTAGTGGTTGTAAGTCCATCCGGGACAGCAGTGGTTGTGACCTCTGTCTGGTACTCTACTGTTGATGTATTTGGATGCAATCTGTGTATAGCCGTCAATGTCTGTCTCTTCAAACGTGTTCTTGTCCTCGTCGTATATGGTTATGTGCGGATAACCCTTTGACTTCATGTACTCGTCGATGTAACTGAGGTCCGGTTCCCCGTCATAAGCCTTCATGACTGTATGTATATAAAGATAGTCCCTGAATTCTATTCTCCTGTTGAATCCGCATTTCTTGACAATGATGCTCAATTGCTTGTGCCAGTCTTCTTCGTCTATTTCATAGAACTTTCTCAGGTTCCAGTCCTTGTAGTATTTCGTGTGGTCGAGTCCCTTTCCGATAAGATGCGAGTCAATGATAAAGCCCATCGCAGTGTCGTCGACGCTCATCTTGTGAACTTTCCACTTCTCGTCGCATTTTACATTGTCCATCTTGATTGCATTGGCGCGATAAGATGCTTTTGTCATGACATCAATGTAATACTTCTTTGAAATCAGAACAGAGTTTCCCTGCGCATACAGGCAGTATGGATATGGACCGCTGATGTACTTTGATGCAAGAATGGTTCCGCAGTATATGTTCTCGTCATATGTGTCGAGTCTTTGCACGAATGCGTCAAGAAGCGGCACGTTGATATAAGTCGATGTGTTTGTTCTGAAAATGTAGTCCACATCGCAAATCTTCGTATGGAGTGTTTTCAAACACATTAGCGTTTTCTGGTATGTTGAGAAGAAGTCGTCTTTTGTCGGAACATATACAGTGTGGCATTCTTCGTCTATGATACCAAGATTCTTGTGCTCCGTGTTTCTAAACATTTCATCACTCATTGCAGTGTACGAGTAATATGTTATATTGTCGTACTTGCCGTCGATTATATCTTTCGCCCATGTCTGCTCGACAATTTCAACTTCATGGTCAAAGAAGTCGAGATTGCAAGACATGACAAGTATGAGTATTTTCTTCTTTTGTGCCATTTTATATGCGGATAGTGACTTTGTTGTCCTTTATATAAGATATTTATCTTATGGAGCAAAAATCAACTGATGCCACAAAACGCAATAAATAGAACAAGTATTTAAAAATGTAACTTTATGTAATGCCGCTTATTAGAAGAGGAAGTAGAAGAAGCGCTCAAGTTGAAGTCAATGACAGCAACAAGAAGTCATCAACAAGGGACATAACGGATTTTCTTAACACCGATTACAAGGAATATGCAAAGTATGTCATTGCAACAAGATGTTGTCCGGGAATGGACGGTCTTAAGGTCGGTGCAAGGAAGGTGATGCATGCTGCTTTTAACGGAGCGATGAAGAACGGACAGAAAGTCAAGATGATAAACCTGATTGGGGATGTTTATTCTTATACGATGTTCATGCACGGCGATGCAGGTCTTGTATCTTCTATATTCACCAAATCAGCGGAGTTTTCGGATAACTTGAATCCGCTGGAGATTGACGGTCAGCACGGTCATCTGCGCTCGCCGGATGCGAAGTCGGAACCGCGTTATCTTTCAATCAAGTTGTCTAAATATGCAAAGATTCTGAAGGAAGATATGAATCTTCTTGAATATGTGTTTGATGAAGGACAGTATCTTGAGCCGACCGTGTATCTTCCGATTATTCCACTGGTTCTTGCAAGCAGCCAAATTGGTATGGCTCCGGGTTACAAGTTCCAGTGTTCTGTCGGTTACAATCCGCTTGACATCATAGACGCTTGCATCGAGTATTTGAAGAAAGAGAAAATCAAGACAAGGATAAGACCTTATGTTCGGGGAATCAAGTCTGAAAACTTCACATATTCGGAAGAGTCTGGAAGATGGACTAATAACGGAGAGTACAAGATTGACTTGAAGCATGATATGGTTCTCATAAGCGACTTGCCATATGATGTCACATATAAGGATTTTGAAGATACACTTAATTCTCTTGTCGAGAACGGAACGATCAAAGACTGGAAGAACTACTCGCATGAGAATTTTCTTGACTACCGAATCATATACCAGAAGAACACTCTTTCAAGATTGAGCCAGCCGAGCAATGTTAAGCAGCTTGAGAAGTCATTGAAACTCAATACAGTTATTCAGCCGAATATTCTTAATGTCATAGACGAGAATGGAAAAGTCCGTTACTTTGAAGATGAGTACAAGTTGATAGAGCATTATGTTTCATGGCGTCTTGTGAAGTATCAAGATAGAAAGAATAAGCTTGTTGAAGTCCTTGAAGATAAGTTTAAGCATAACAATAGCATATGTGAGTTCATCAGACTTGTCAATTCTGGAACCATAAAGATTCAGAACAGGAAGAAAGCGGACATAAAGAAAGAATTGAAAGAATATAATCTTCCTGATTTCGTATTGGGGATAGAGATTTCAAAACTGACAGATGAAGAGAAGAAAGAACTTGAAAAGAAGAACGATGAAATCAAGAAAGAACTTGAATACATCAAGAATACAGAAATTAAGGAAATGTACCTTAATGACTTGAAAACATTGAGAAAAGAACTTGCAGAAGATTTTATAGATTGATGAAGATTTTTCATGAATAAAAAAAAACTGACAGACGTTGCTTCTCAGCAGTTCTGTCAGCCGTTGGATTATTGCTCGTCTAACAACTAATCTCAACAAAAGTTATTTATGTGCTTATTACTTAATTATTCAAGTCAACGCCGCTCGACTTGAATTTCCCTTTGTCATATTGTCGCTCCAAAGATCTTTTTAATCTTCTTCTTGTCTTTCCGTCCATTAGATAATGGTGTTCCGTGAAGAATGCTTCGCCTTGCAAGTACATCATACGCTCTATGTATTCTTTCTTGCGTGCTTCGTATTCTTCTCTTGAATTTTGCTCTTTCTTGCGCTTGTTCAGTTCGTCTCTTTCTCTGAGCGCTTTCAGTTTCGCGGTTTTCTCTACAAGGAATTCAAGACCTTCCTCTTTTGAAGAAGATGCCTTGAAGTCAATCTTGTCTCCAATCGGTTTTCCGGGTTCCAAGTCATATGGAGAACTGTATGCGAATGAAACACTCTCATTCGCACCCTTGGTAATCAGTTCGTCGATTTTCATTTCACCGACTTCTTTGTTGATGAATTTGACGTCGGTCTCATTGACAACTTCGCCGCAGTCTTTAGCGAGGTCGTCGTATATTTCATTCAATTTTTCTTCTTTCATATATTATAAGGAGTGAACGTTATTGTCAATACTTATCATGTCGCTTGGTTTCATCTTTCCAGAAATCTTATGCCAGCCTTTGTTCAGTCCGTTGACGATGATGCTTGTGAAGTATGCAAATGGGTTCTTGCCCTTTTCCGGATTAAACCCGCGCCAGTACATCAATATGTCAAGATATGCGCTCTGCCAGCAGTCTTTTCGGTCTTCCGGATCGTTGTAGTGCTTCTTTGCAGAAATGTTCTCAATCATCAAGTCGAACATCTTCAATGCTTCTGGCGTCAGTTCGTCTTGTTCTTTTGATTTTATGATTTCTTGAAGGAGGTATGGATTGCTTACATATTGCTTTCCGTCTTTTTTCGTTTTGATTCCTTCGACATTATCAATTTTATTCACAAATCATACGATGTGTTTTTATAAGCTGTATGTCTGTATGTATTAGATTATCAGCTCTGTTAATTATACTTTGGAATATAAAAAAAGTTTAAAAATCTTTGATATCTTATATATCTTTGATTTTTAAACTTTTTTATCTTATGACTTCTTTTTGCTTAAAAAACTATTCTTTGTTTTTCGGAGTCTTGATTAAGTTCTTTATCTTGGTGAGCAAGTGCATTTCTTGTTCAGAGAGTTCGTTTGGAATATCGTATGCAATGTCAAGAATATAGTCTCCGGTTGTTTTGTGACCGTACATGTCTTCTATTGTTATTCCCATATCCCGTATTCTGCATTTCGTTCCCGGTTTCGTGCATGGCTTGATGTTGATGTTCATTTCTTTCTTGTCCGGTAGAACCAGATGATACTTGCATCCAAGCAGCGCGTCAACATATGGAATCTTGACTTTTTCGACAATCGTATTGTTTATGATTGAATATTTCGTCTTGTCGAAGTCGTATTGCAGAATAACAATAAGACTTCCGTTCGGATGATTTGCATTTTTTGCTTCGGAACCTCTGCTTTCATATTGGAACACCTCTCCGTCTCCACGACCAGCCGGAATGTTTATTTCGAATTCAACTGTTTTCTTCTTGAAACCGGAGCCGTTGCAAGTCGGACATGCTTTCTTTACCGTTCTTCCGCTTCCGCCGCATCTTGAGCACACAGTCTGGATTCTGCTTATTCCGAATGGTGTTCTTGTAGTCTTGGTTTCGATTCCTGAACCGTTGCATACTGGACATGTTGCAGTTTCTCCGCCTGTTCCGTGGCAGTTCGGACACCTTATGTCGATTTCATATTTGATTTTCTTTTTGAAACCGCAATACACATCTTCCAGAGTTATCGGGATTGTCTTTCTGACATTTTCTCCCGGTATTATGTTCTCTCTGCGACTGCGTGTTCTTCCAGATCCGTTTCCGAAAAAGTCTCTGATGTCATCAAACGGATTGAAATCGAATCCGAAATCGCCGAAACCGCTGAACGGGTCGAACCCGCTTCCTGCTGCAGAACCGTCATATGTTCCGTACAAGTCATATTTCTTCCTCTTTTCAGGATCGTTTAGAACAGAATATGCTTCATTGATTTCTTTGCACTTTTCCTCGGCTTCTTTTTTCTCTTTGTCTGTTTTGTCGCTCTGTCTGTCAGGATGATACTTCTTTGATAGTTCCCTATACTTCTTTTTGAGTATGGACGGGTCATTGTCAACTTGCTCTTTTGTCAAGTCGAGTATCTCGTATAGATTCTTGTTTCCGTTCATAATCGCTATTGATTATCTTTCGTTTGAAATTTCTTAAAACAAATTAAGTCACAGAGTCTTGATTTTCACAAGACTCTGTGGCTATCATTATATATCTTTGTTTTTAAATCTACATGCATTAGATTTCCTCGAATTGAGCATCCTCAATATTATCGTTGTTAGCAGTCTCTTGTTCTTGCTGTTGCTCGGAATGTGACGCGTTTGCATCAGTAGTTGTTGATTGCTGTTGCTGCTGGTACATCTTCATTGCAACAGGACTCCAGAGTTCTTCAAGTTCTTTCTGAAGTTGGTCAAGTTCTTCATACTTCTTGTCCTTTGCTGCATTTGACAAAGCATCCGCTTTCTCGTTGATTTTGTCTGCCTCTTCCACAGTCACATGGTCTTTTGCAGACTCATTGAGTGCATTCTTGATGTTGTATGCAAACTGTTCCGCGCTGTTTGCCTTATCAACATTCTCACGCTCTTTCTTGTCTGCCTCTGCATTTGCTTCCGCTTCAGCCTTCATTCTCTCGATTTCATCTTTCGACAATCCGGATGAAGCAGTGATTGTAATCTTCTGTTCTTTTCCGGTTGCCTTGTCTTTCGCAGAAACGTTAAGGATGCCGTTTGCGTCGATGTCGAATGTTACTTCAATCTGCGGAACTCCTCGCTTGGCAGGCGCGATGCCGTCAAGCATGAATCGACCGATAGACTTCGCGTTTCTTGCCATCTGGACTCCTGCTGGAGCCTGAAGCACATGGATTCCGACACCCGGCTGATTGTCTTCGGCAGTACTGAACACTTCCTCGTGCTTGAACGGAATCGTCGTGTTTGCTTCAATCATCGTGGTCATAACGCCGCCGAGCGTTTCGATGCCGAGACTTAGTGGAGTTACGTCAAGGAGAAGGATGTCTTTTCCTGCTGCGACTGAATCATCACCAGACAGCAATGATGCCTGAATCGACGCGCCTGCTGCTACGACTTCATCCGGATTCACGCTCTTGTTTGCCTGCTTTCCGAAATAATCCTCTACTGACTTCTGCACGATAGGGATTCTTGTAGAGCCGCCGACAAGGATAATCTCGTCGATTTCCGACTTGTCGAGTTTCGCGCTCTTGAGAACTTCTTCGACAGGAGCCATTGTTCTGCGCACGATGTCCGAAATCATTTGCTCGAATGTTGCTCTTGACAGAGTCTTGACAAAATGCTTTGGACCTGTTGCGTCTGCTGTGATGTACGGAAGGTTGATGTCTGTTGAAGAACTTGATGAAAGTTCAATCTTTGCCTTTTCAGCGGCTTCCTTGATGCGCTGCATAGCCATCATGTCCGATGAAACGTCAACGCCTTGCTCTGACTTGATTGAATCGACAATCCAGTTCACGACAAGATTGTCTATGTCCTTGCCGCCAAGATGACAGTCTCCGGATGTGGCAACGACTTCAAAGATTCCGTCGCTCAATTCAAGCAATGATACGTCATGTGTGCCGCCACCGAAGTCGAACACGAGAATCTTCTGCTCCTTCTCGATGTTGTTGAGACCGTATGCAAGTGCCGCAGCAGTCGGCTCGTTGATGATTCTGAGAACATTGAGACCTGCGATTTCGCCTGCTTCCTTCGTAGCCTGTCTCTGTGCGTCATTGAAGTATGCAGGAACCGTGATGACAATGTCCTTGACTTCTTCGCCGAGATAATCTTCTGCTGTCTGCTTCATTTTCTGAAGAATCATTGAAGAAATCTCTTGCGGAGTATATAGTTTTCCGTCGATGTTGACTCTTGGATATCCTGCTACGTCATCGACCTGATATGTTACAGAGTTGATATCGTTCTGGACTTGCTTTGTCTCGCAGCCCATGAAACGCTTGATTTCATAGACAGTGTTCTTCGGGTTTGTTACTGCTTGACGCTTGGCTCCGTCGCCTACTTTGCGCTCTCCTTCTTTTGTGAAACCTACGACTGACGGAGTCGTGTTCTTGCCTTCAGAGTTTGGAATAATCTGAGGTTTGCCATTTTCAATGACTGCGACACAACTGTTTGATGTGCCCAAGTCGCAACCGATTGCTTTTGCCATTATACTTAAATATTAAATAATTTTGTCGTTTAATTTTGAATCGATAATCATCGGATTATCTTTCAAGGGCTTGAATGTGCAAAGCGTGTGCCAAATGATGCATTGAAGCATATTTATGACAATGCTGCATTGTTTAATGCTAAAGTGTATGACATAATGTCAGTTTTCTTTCATTTTTGTGACAATGATAATAAATATCTTATAATGAAAAATAAGAGCAACTTATGCGCAGATACACCATATTGAGAGAGTCGAAGTCAATAAGAAATTATAATCTTGATGAAATGATTTCATCAATAGAGAAAGATGTCAGGGAAGAATATGATTATTATGCAAAGACGCATAAGCCGTTCAATATGGACAGGTTCAAGTCATATTTCTGTGATACGATTGGAAAAGAACTCTTCTATGGAGAGACTTTCCATGACTTCGGGACTTTTGATGTTGATTATTTCCATGTTAGAGTCGTTATGTACGATGATGTTTCTTCATATGGTTTCACAGTTCCGGAATTGTGCGACAAGAACAAAAGACTTGTTGTTGTCATATTGTCTTCGAAATTCATCCCGGAAATGTTAAACGGAACAGGAAAGTTGTTTAATACTTTGACACACGAAATCCGGCATGGTGAAGACATTATTAATGACAGGATAGATACGCATTTTGAGATGATGGGTAAGACCGCTATCAAGTTCTATGGAGAGACTTATAATGTTGAAAAGTTCAGCAACACGGATGATAGTATCAAATATGTGACATATTTCTTGACAAGAACAGAACTTAAGGGATATATCCAGTCAGTTGGCGGCATATTGAGAAGATATTTGAATGAGTCGAATCCGAAGTTGTTAAGAGATGCTCTTGTCAGGCTGGCACACAAGATGAAGAAACCTCTTAAATTTCGCAGACTTTATGATTTGTTTTCTAAGAATGATGACGGAAAGCGTCTGTTGCTTGAACTATTCATAAACGAGTCGAACATATTTAGGATTTATTTCAGAGAGTTGAATGAAATCATGGTTGATTATAGTTTTTTCAAGAAATATATCATCGACTCTATTGAATCACACAAGAAAGATATGCCGGAATATGTCGTCTGGTTGAAGAATATGCTTGATAGTCAGTACTTTCCAAAGGATGATAATAGACGAAAGAAGCACAATGACATGTTCAATTCATTGATGAAGAAATATATGGGTTATGGAATGAATCCGATAGAAGCACTTCAAACATATATAGAGAATGACTATTCGAAAATATTATATGACAGGACACATAGAGATTATATGAAGTTCATTGCTGCTGTTGTAAAGAATCTGATAGAAGAAGTTTCAAGATTTGATTCTAACGAAGAAGCAATTGAAAAGTTGAAGAAATAATTAAAAATCCTAATTTAAATAATTATTGAAGTTTTTTGTGTTGTTGGTTTATAAATAATGTCTATATTTGCAAAAATAATTTGATAAAATAGAAAAATTATGATTATAAATGAAGATTTCAATAATGATTTAACAGCAAATATTTTATTCGAATGCGTTAGTTATAATAGAAATGCTGGAACTTTTGTATTCAATTTTTCTAATGATAATGATGATGAAATTATAAAATTAGAAAAAAAAAGTACATAGAAGTGAAATTTTCAATAATTGCTATTATTTTGCTTATGAATTTGAATCAGATGTTGATTCATATATTAGAAGCCTTTTTATAAAGAGCATAAAATTTCCTGACGGTACTATATCAGAAGATGATAAATGTACTTTTATTGGTAACGCTGTGAGAAGTTTGGATTCTGAAATCAATCTTATAAAATATGATACGTTGATATATCCGCAATCAATGTCTGAATTGACAAGAGAAATGATAAAATATCTTTCTAAATTTGCATGACCGAAATTTGTTAGTTTTGAGTTGATAAAAGAGTTGCCAGCAAAAATAGAGTTTGATTATGATAAATTTGCTGCTGGTGAATTGAATTCCACATTGCGGAATGGAATGCCAAGATATACAAATGCTCAAAAAGATGATGTATTGAAGAAAATAAGGGAAATGATGGACAATGTTCATTCAAGTGATTATTTTTCAATAGCAAGAAGTATAAAGAAGACAAAATATAGACCATATATAAAGAACTATTATAATTTTAAAGATAAAAAAGATAAAGAGCTTTTTGAGCAGATCAATAATAGCAATGTTCTTGTTGTTGATGATATGGCAACAAGCGGAACGACGATATTTCATCTATTGAAAACAATTCGTTCTATTAATGATAGTAACAATATTACCGTCTTTAGTCTTCTCGGCAAAAACTTGAAAATCTAATTTCTGAATCAATTAAACAAGAAACCATTGCCAGTTTTAGACAATGGTTTCTTGTTTTGGTTTTAGTTGTTGTTGAAGTTCGACCTCACGAAGTCGCTCAACAATGTCCCGTTGTACATACAGTTCGTATCGGATAGTTTTGTAATCGCATTGTTGATAATCGACTCTACAGACTTTGTGACTCCTTCTGTTGTTGATGACAGGTTGTTTGCGGTCGGAATGCCTGCATCTTCTCCGAAGTACATTCTTCCGTTTCTTACAGTGACCGCTGTTCTGCCGTCATCTGAAATGTATGGAACTATGTATTCTTTTCTTTGTGTCGTGTCTATGATTCCTGACGGAATCTCTTTCTCTGCAAGGTTCTTGTATGATGTCTCGTCCGACTTGTACTCCTGATTGACGAACTTGAAGAAGTTTCTTATCTGCGCGATAGTTCCTTCTGTTCGTTCATGCTTGACTTCATCATCATTGACAGACATCATTCCGACTGCCTGCGAGTTGTTCGGAATCATCAGCACGTCTTCTTTGTCAAGACTGAACGGGTTGCTGATTCCGGAGAACTTCAGGATGAATTCTGCATATTCGTCGGACTCGTACATCGCTTGCGATACCAAGTCCGGTCTCATCTGGTAGTAGTCTGTCATCTTCAGAATCTCGTAGTCCTTGACAATGCCGGCATTTCTGGAGAATATGCTCTTTGCAAGATTGACAATCGTGTTGCCTTTCCTGTCTATTATCTGCTCTTTCTCATCCAATGTATACTTAAACATAATGTCAGACTAATTGTTGCTTGATTTTCTTGTAAACAGATTTCCAAGTATGCGGACTCTGTTGCTGCTGTTGCCAAGGAACAGGTTCGCGCTGGTTGTCGATACGGTCTGGAATGCCTGTTCAGGGTCAACAGGCATGAACTTGGCAATAAGCGTTGTGTCTGCGTTTCCGTGGTTTTGAAGTTCCTTCCCAGGCGGAATCTTGAACACCTGATAGCCGCGAGCTCCGATCATTTCCATCGCTCTTTTCTGTGTCATGTATTCCGGAGTTACCCATCCGTTCTCCGTCATCACGTCGCGACCGCCGGTGAACGGATCGACTTTGGTTTCGTAGTTGGAAACCGCCTTGACATAGTCGGGAAGCTTGTATATCTTTCCTGCGCCGCGGTTGAACATCGACTGTATCGCAGCCTTGTCTCTTGCCATCGCATGCTCAATCGTATATACGACTTTCATTTCCAGCGGGAAGTCATCAGGTCCGAGTTCATCTCCGAAAGAGACATCCATCTTCTTGCAAATCAGATTTCCGACAACCATCATCGGGTTCAACGGATTTCCGATTGTCAGGTGCCAGTTTCCGGTAGGCTCTCCGCTCAACAGAGAACGAAGTCCGCTGACATTCGGAAGCACGGTTTCCTGAATGACTTGGTCTTTCCACATGCTATTCAGATTGTTGAACATGTTACTGAGCGCGTCCCTGCCTTTCTGTGCCGCGTCTTCTCCTGCGATGTTGTTTGCCACATCCCCTGCTTTGTTGAACCACGAGCCGACTGTTGACATGGAACCCATCAGAGCAGAACCGATTGACTGAAGCATTCCGCCGATTGCGCCGACTGTCTGGCTCAGGATATTTCCCATTCGCTCAGTCAATATGCTCCATTCGATAGAACTTGTAGCCGAGTCTGTGCTGACTTTCTTTCCGAATGACAGGAAACCCTCAAGACCCTTTGCAATCGCTCCGTTCTTTCCGAATATGTTGCCTGC
>AUXO015734089.1_pt1 | contig 12862 bp, 10 predicted proteins | sample 768731 | NCBI WGS metagenome assembly AUXO01 (sample SAMN02715735, study PRJNA202380) | gut metagenome | biome: sheep rumen | host: Ovis aries | place: New Zealand: Palmerston North
GGAACGAAGGTTGAGATACATCGTCATCCGACGAAAGACGAGTCGTTTGTGCTGCTTCGTGGTAGAGTCAGAGTGAATACATACAATGACGATGGTACTGAGATAGAGAGTGTAGTTCTTTGTCCAGAGGAAGGACTCTATGGGGTTGATATCCCCAAGAATGTATGGCATAATTTGGAATCCCTGGAGTCTGGGAGTGTCTTCTTTGAATGTAAGGAAGGTCCGTTCGTGCCGCACGAAGTTGAAGGGGTTCTTCAACTTCAACCTTAACGTTAACGATAACGTTTCCTTTGAATAAACTTAGACTATGAGTGTCCTTCAAGATATATTTGAAAACGTAAGATATGAGGAAATCTCGCCATTGTTTGACGAGATGGAGTCAATGTTCCTATCGTTGACAGATGGATATAGGCTTGACTTGTCTGAAGAAGTAACGGACAGTGGAATATATCAGAGGATGGAGCAACTGCTCACCAGATGGGAAGAGAATGTCCAGAGGCGGTCAAGGGATTTTGATGTATACTTTGAACTGTCGCGTGATATATACCGACATATTGAAAGGTCATATATAAATAGCCGTGAAGAACGGCAGAGAGAATTATTTGAAGACTTAGAGTCATTGAGCCAATGGATTTATGACAATCATGATTTCTCTCTCGGAGGGTTGTTATACCATAGTCAACGGATGACTCAACTGAGGAGAATTATAGAACTTTATCAAAAGGATGCGCCAAAGAACATACTGACCTTGCGCCATCTTTTTGAGCAAGGACTGAAACGGGTGCGTGTAAAGGCTGACAGGTATATGGAATATGTTTTCGATATTGCTGAAAGCAGAAACACAATGAACTACAGCATCCTCTCGTTTTTGAGTTTCGTCCAACCGGAAGGGCATACTCGCTTTCGTGAAGAAAATATAAACTGGGTGACTGATAGAAGTGAAGCGACGAGAATTGAGGAACTTCTTTCTAGGAATCTTAAGTATGCCGACCTTGCTAGGAGGAAACATACAATGATAGGCAATCCAGTAGAGATATTAGATAGCTACGAGATTCATTTTCCAAGATATGGTGGTAAGAACATTAAAGGAAGGTTTCACCTACAGGGAAATATGAATGGCTTTATTGGTACTCGTAGGGGCAAGGAAAATACCATTGTTGTGGGCTTTGCTGGAACAGAGCCTTTGTCGCCAAAGAATTGGTGGACGGACGCGAGGCAGTATTTCGGATACTTAGATCCAGTCTATGTTCAGGCGGTTGCTTTGGTAAATGCTGTATGGATGGGGAAACGACATAAAGCAGGATTTGAGGATAGCCCAATTATTGTATGCGGACATTCTCTCGGAGGCGGGCTTATGCAATTTGCTGTGGCCTCGATGAACAAAGAGGATATTACGGGCTATGGATATAATTCTGCGGGGTTGTCGTCAAAGAATGTCAACCGACTGGATCCTATAGAGTATGATAAGATATTCCATCTTTATCAGCCTAATGATGTGGTGTTTACCCTGTCTTCGTGCAAGCAACTTGGGAAATCGGTGAAGATGGGAACAGTGGTGGCAAACCGATGCAAGGCTCATTGTCTGGATACTATGCGAAGGAATCTGAGGACGCATGGGAATGATGTTGCGAAGTTGGTGTAAGAAATAATCATAGATGTGTTCAACAAAGTATTAACATAAAGCTTAAAATAGATATGTACAAAACATTAGCAGATAAATCGAAGGTGTTTAAACACACTGCCATCAATAAGCCAGAGGAATTAGAACAACTGTTAGTCAATATAGGGAATAAACCTTATATGCGGTATCGAGGGGTGAGTGAGGCAAAATATACAATGCTTACTTCTCTGCAAAGGAATGCTCCGGCTAAAATGGCGGGACGCCAGAAAGAATACATGAGCGTCTTGCTACACCGTGTAAAGAATGATGCAGATGTTATTGCTTTCTTCAAAGGTCAGAATATTCCTATCAACGATATTTCGTGCATGGCATTGATGCAACATCTGGAGTTGCCAACACCATTGTTGGACTTCTCTATTGATATAAATATAGCTTTGTCGTTTGCTGAAGATGGCGTGAACATGGCTTCTGGTGGTGAAGAAACGGATGAGTATGTGTCATTGTATGTTATTGACTTGAATGCGGAAAGTGAAGTGGCAGCATCCATTCAGCAGATGTACCAGTACGGAATGGTGAGTGGTGAACAGATGTGGAAAGAGCATCTTCAACAGCATCCCAATCAGCCTGTTGATGCTTCTATTTTGTTTGATATTGATAAATTCATCAAATGGGATGATATAAAGGGCTTGGAATTGTCGTTTGTGGAATATCAGGAGCTGGCTCCTAATGTGGTCACACTGTCAGGTGAAGGGTTGGATTTGACCAATCCAAATCTTGCCAATCAGAAGGGATGCTTCATCCTTAATCTATATAACGAGGGAATGCCTATGGAGGAGAATTGGAATATGCGAACAATGGCACGCAGAAATGAATTTTGGCAAGCGAAGGCGGGCGTCCAAGCCCTTCCTTTCTCAGGTGTCCAGACCAACGAACAGATGTATTGCTATGATATCAAGAAGAGGTGATTCAGCAATGGGCCTTAAACAATAAGTTGCAGCTGTATGTGAATTCCCCTGCAAATGTCGCTATTAAAAAGCGTATGAAGGATATCCAGGCAGAGCTGGATAAGGAGATAGGATAAATAGTAGCAGTTTTAATCAAGTAAAAAACATGCCATTAAATCCAAATGCAGCAAGAGATTATGTGAACGCATATTCTACCAATACAGTGGTGAATCAAGTTCATGATTATCCTCATTTCTTTATTGGACTGAGGCTAAATACCTTTAGACATATTCATAACCTGCCTATGGAGTTTAAGCATCCTATATCTGTTATTTCCGGATCAAACCGCTCTGGTAAAACAACTGCCTTAATGGCCATAGCGTGTAGTCATTACAATTTCAAGCGTCCTAACGTGAACAATGGTAACTTGGAAAGGGCAATGTGGAGCAGCCTGGTAAGATTTACAACACAGGATGTTCAAGGTAGACCATGGTCATACCAAGTTACATATCGGACAGGTAATAATCCACCACAGACAAATAGTGGTTCAAAGAATGCTCATTCTGGTAAGTGGAGTGGCGTGGCAAAGAAGAGTGGCCAAATAGGACATCCGACTCCGGCCCATCCAAATGGTGGAAGAACGGTGATTCTGATAGATCTGAACAGAATAAGCCCTAGCCGGCATCTGTCAAAATCATATTATAACAAGACACGTCGTTTACCAGGAGCGGCATTCGCAAATCAGGCGCAGGTGAATGAATATCTCTCATACGTCCTTGAGGATAACTATGTTGTTGAGAAAATCGCGTCAGCTGCTGATACAAAAATATTCAAATTTAATACAGCGTCGCATTATACCAGCTTTAACACCGCTTCAGGAGAAGATGTTCTTGTAAGCATCATCACGCAAGTGTTAGAGGCTCCGCATGGATCGCTAGTCCTTATTGACGAAATAGAAGTAGGTCTACACCCAAAGATCCAAAGGCGGTTAATGGATGTGCTCTATATGATATCACGAGATGAACATAAGCAATTCATTTTGACATCTCATGCATACGCTATTCTTGACAGTGTTCCTGCGGAATCGAGACTCTTCATTGAGACAAGTACTGCGGGATGTCGCTGTCTACAGGGTTTATCGACATACGAGACGTTGACACGTATGGATTGTGAAGCATTTCCAGTAGCGACGGTCTATGTGGAGGATGATGTTTCGAAAATGATAGTAAACCGAGCCTTAGGAGAATTGACTATGGCAAATCCTGGTTTTGGAAGATTGGTGAAAGTTGTAATAATAGGTTCCGCAGATAAGACCTTCAACTATTTTGAAACGAGGAAGGCTGTCCGTGCCAATGAACCAAATACTTCAAAAGCTGCATGTGTGCTGGATGGTGATATGGAGAATGCAGTTGCCGCGAATGGTTCTTTGAAATATCCCGCACAAGACGGATTGTTCTTTCATTATTCCAATCTTGCTCCTGAGAAGATGTTATTGCATGAGTATTTGACAATTCATCCTCATGAAAGATTATCGTATCATTTAGACAACTCCAATCCCCATTGCCTATTACAAAAGATGGTGGAAGAAGGAATTGCGATAAACCATGCGAATGCCTTTGAACAGTGTTTTAACGAGTATCGAAATTCTGCTGGGGGGACTGTACACTTCGAGGCCTTGAAGCAGTTCCTGATTGGATTGAGCCAGTAAAGTGCGAGAAGATGAAAGATGTTTTTTTAAAGTCGTGCTATGGAGGACTGTTGATTAGCCAATCTCAACCAGTCAGAGTAAACTGTAACGTGGGAGCAAATACCACAAAGCAGATGTCCTATGAGCGTGAACGCCTGAAAGCAATTAAGGAAAGTAATCTACATCCAGATACCTTTATGGATCTGTCCATAGGGAAATATGATGAACCGTTATACAAAAACATAATTAGTATTTTTGGGTGTCCGGTAGGGATTGTGCCTGCATATACCTTTCCTGCTTCATTAAAGGTTACAAAGGAATATGCATTAGACACTTTGAAGCGACTTGCAGATGATGGGCTATCTTTTTTTACCCTCCATCTGACGGCGAAGAAAGACTTTTTAGAGATGGCTAAACGAACAAGAAAGATACCTGTAACCAGTCGTGGAGGTGCCATTGTCATAAAGCAGGCAATGAATAGCGATAGTGAAAACATCTGGGTGTCTATACTGCCTCAGATTATTGATCAGGCTAAAGCATACGGCATTGGTATCAGCCTCGGAACAACATTCCGACCTGCAGGAGTGGATGAGGCTTGCGATGAGGTTCATTTGCTAGAAACTGAAGAACAATTGAAGTATTGTAAACTCTTACAAAAGGAAGGTGTACAGGTGATGGTGGAGAATGTGGGGCATATCGCATTGGATCGGTTGGAAGAGCTCTGTAAAAGGCTTAGGCAGTTTGATGCACCTATCATGCCGTTAGGACCATTGCCTACTGACTGCGCAGAGAATGAAGATCACATTGCTGCTGCTATCGGTGCTTCAATGATGGGGTATTGGAATTGTGCCCATATCATCAATTGTGTGACAAGGAGTGAGCATACAAAGTCTTTTTTCAGTATAGACGAAACGCTGGAAGCCATCAGAACTGCCAAGCTCGCTGCACATATCATTGATGTGGCACATGGTATTGAGATGGAGAAGGATACAGAAATGCTCAATAAACGTGCTGAGAATCGCAGTTGCATTATAGAGGATGGGAGAGATTGCCATCGCTGTTCTCTGTATTGCCCATTAAAAAATTTTAAATCTGATGGAAACCAAAATTAAGGTAGCCATACTGAAGCAGGAGAGTGCGTTAAGTCTTTTTATTAAGGACGAGCGTGCATTCTATACGAAATATTACCACAGTCTGACGGATAGGATAATCCGTGAGAAGCGAATTCTTGAGTTTGAAAATCCTAACAGGGTAAAGGTATGCTACGAGTATGACGTGGTGGCTTTGCCAGTTAAGAATAAGGGCAAGGAAGAGCATATTACTTTTTTATTCTTACCCGACAAACGCAAAAGTTGGTTGAAGGTGTTTCATAATGGTAAGCGCGTGACCGTAGCTGATGGAAAGAAGGTAAGGGACTTGTTGTTCGAAGTGGTGAAGAATGATGTGGCTGCCTTGAAAAGAGAGGTGGATTATTCTCGAAGTGAATATGCGTTATGGGAAGAGATTTGGGATGATAAGAAGCCAATACCTTGTTTCGTCTTCAGCAAGGATGTGGATGCGCAGTTGAGTGATGGCGGCATCGTGGAAATAGCGTTTTATGATTTCCTGGATGTTGATACATCGATAAAGAGATGTCCGACAAGGTTATTTGACGAGAAATACTATCAGTATGACTATCCCAAGGTAGCTAACGGCAACTCATGGCTGTATGTAAAGGCACCAGAGAAGTTTGATATCAATGTGGTATACGACAAACGCTATGTAGAAAAGAATGCTTGCGAGGATCCAGAAATTAACTCCTTTACGATTAAGGGGGAAGTGGCACCTAACGAAGTGCAGTTTAGACTGTCGGTGAAGGTGCCTGGAACCCTGAAAATGTGGTATTCTGCGTTCGTGATATTGGGCGTTGCATATGTTCTGGGTTTTGTTGGTGTGTTCATCGCAGCACTCTATAAGGGGATTGAGCCTGGCAGTTTCTCGCCAGTGTATGCACAGGTAGGCATTTCAATCATAGCAGCTGTCATTGCCACTAGAGGGTGGTTAATGAACGAAGAGACTGTGCTTGGACGTGTGTCGAAGTTGTTTACATGGCTTGTCATAGTAATTGTGGTGTTGCTGGTAGGCGGGTATTCGTTTTTTATACTGCGGTAATATGAATAGCGTATTTGATGAATATCGGAAGGAGTACATAAAGACAAATTGTCCTATTTCCGTAAATTTCAGGGAACTTGTTCCTAAATTGAATAATAAGGAGCGGTATACACATCTGATACATTCATATCCAGCGAAACTATTATGCAATATACCTTATTACTTTCTTTCAAATACAGAAGAGTTCTGTCCTGCAAACGGAATCGTATTAGACCCTTTCTGTGGTACAGGAACCGTATTGCTTGAGGCGGCACTTAGCGGAAGAAAAGCGTGGGGGGCTGATGCAAATCCGTTAGCTGTACTAATATCACGTGTTAAAACCACATATATATCAAAAGAAGTATTATTAAAGGAGTTGTCAACCGTTTTGAATCGAGCTGAACGCAGCCGTGATGTATGTCAAGCAGATGGTATGATAGATGGATGGTTCTCTGAAAGTACAATTACACAACTTTATAGGCTTCAGCTATCTATTGAGAAAATAGAAGATGAGAAACGGAAAGAATTTTTCTTACTCTGTCTTTCAAATCTTATTAAGAAAGTGAGCTATGCAGACCCGACGATTGCGGTGCCTGTACACCTTAATCCTCAGCGCTTTGCAGAGGGAAGTGAAAGAAGGAAAACTGCATCGTTCAGACTTGAAACCTTGAAGGCCATAGACGTATACGATAAGTATGAGAGTATTTGCCGTCTAAATATTGATAGAATTAGTACACTCAAAGGAGTAGAACGGAAGAACTGGGCTGAGATTGTCTCGATAGATGCCAGACATCTTACAAGACATATTACAAAGGATGCAGTTATCCCTAATGATACGGTGGATCTGATTTTGACATCTCCCCCATACGCAGGTGCTCAAAAATACATCAGGGCGTCACGACTGAATCTTTATTGGCTGGGGATAAAAGACGCGGCAGAAATCAGAAATATCAACGATAAGAATATTGGTCGCGAAGATTACCACAAGAAAGTGTATGAGAAAGAGTATAAGACTGGAATAGACGCGGCTGACAAGGTCCTCGATGAATTGTATTTGAGAGGAAAAAGAGAAAGAGCTTGCATCGTAGGGACTTATCTAAATGAAATGAAGTTGGCTCTTGACGAATCTTATCGTGTATTGAAACCAGGCGGACACATGATAATCGTTATTGGTAACAATACGGTGTGCGGACTATCATTTAATACGCAGGATTACCTTACCTCCTATCTGCAATCCATTGGAATGCATCTGGAATTCAAATTAATAGATGATATAAAGTCCTATGGATTAATGACAAAACGAAACAAAACGGCTAACACTATAACAAGCGAATGGATATTAGTTTTGAAAAAATAGAAAATCCAGCAGCACCACGAGATTCTGGGCTCTATGACAGTTTAGATGAGAAAATCAAAATTCTTCATGAAACCTCATGGCGCGACAAATGGCAGAGTCAAGGTGACCAGTATCATCTGTGGTTAGATAACTTCAAGGAGGATGAGCGTATATATGCTATGTTTCTCTTGTCGAAGTTTATGTATTTTGATAACGAGACTATTCGTGAACTAATGCAACGTGTATATGAAGATTTGTACAGACGACCTATCATATACGGCATAAGGAAGGATAAAAAACTCACGAGAGACCGGCAGATAATTGAAGATGAGTTTAAAAAGAAGCTTGAAAGAACACGGTTCTTGAGTATTGGAAATCCCTCTGAAAGCAGTGCTCATCTGCTCTACTTTTTCCGGCAGGAAAACAGGTTGGAACGTGACCTCTTTATCAATGCCCATCAGTTATATACGCATACGATTGAGGGAGATTTGATAATTGCCAAAACTGTTGTTGAAGGCATTGATAAAATAGTTGTATTGGATGATTTCTGTGGCAGTGGGAGTCAGGCAAAATCATTCGACGAAGAGTTTGTCGTGAATTTGAAAAAGGACAAGCCTGAGATAATGATTGATTATTTTTCATTGTTTGCTATTGAAAAAGGGTTGAACAAGATTCGAAATCTTCACTACGATAGGGCTGATGCAGTATTTGTTTTAGATAATTCATACAAGTGCTTCGCAGTAGATTCACGTTTCTTTACTTCCAAGGAGAAGGACATAAAGGACTCGTGCCATAAGATTTGTAACAGATATGGAAGGAAACTGGAATCAAACTATCCGCTCGGATACAAGAATGGTCAGATGTTGATAGGGTTCCATCACAATACTCCAAATAATTCACTGCCAATTTTCTGGAGCGAAAGGAAATCATGGAATCCGATTTTTAAGCGTTTCGTAAAAATCTATTGATTATGAAGAGAATAAATCCGTTTAGTGTTGTTAAGGCGAATGAATTCTCCTATGAGCAAATACTAGAGTATTGGGTAGATTTCGGTGAAATAGAGGAAGGTGGGTATATATCTTCTCTAAATCCAAAGGAATTGATGCCCAAATACGTTCTGGGAAGTAAAGGATGTGGTAAGACCCATATTCTGAAATATTACTCGTTTGATGCCAGGCTTCTGTATTATAAAAACAATATAAAAGAGCTTTTGAAAAAGGATGGGTATATTGCTTCTTACTGGAGATTGGATGGCCTGAGTTCTACAAGATTTAATAAGGAATCAAAGGATATAGCAGAATGGAAGGAATTGTTTGGCTATTATTTTGAGATACATCAGGTAATCATTGCCCTCAAACTTTATCAGCGTATAACCGAAGCTCTTAAAACGCCACGTTCGGTAATAGAGGATATCGTTCATGGAGTTACCGAACAGGTGGGAATAACTTTGAAGAATCAAACAATAGATGAGTTTGTTTCATTCTTGACGGAAAAGCGTGTTGATATTGATAAAGAGATTATTGACTTTGCTTTCACAAAAAAAATTCATTGGGATAGCATAAAACCAATATTTCCATTTGGCTCACTGATTTTCGAGATACCTCATGTTTTTTCTGATAATATCAAAGAACTCAAGAACGTTAACTATGTTTTTGTGTTAGATGAACTTGAAAAGCTGCGGGTAGATTGGCAAAAAGAGGCACTTAACACGCTTGTATTCGAGAAAAAGAATAATTGCACTTTTTGGGTTGGAGCCAGAAAGAACGGCTATACAACACGTAACACTTTATCTGGAGAACCACTCCATGACGGACATGAATTCGCATCGGTGGATTTGGATATCATATTAAGGCAAGATGAAAAAGCATTTAGAAAGTTTGCTGTAAATCTCTTTAAACGCCGGTTAGAGATATGTGAACTGCCTGCAATTGAGCCTGAAGCATTATTTGAGAACTACAATGATAAGTTATTTCTTGATTCGCTCTCTAAGAAGGATCTCGCACATTGGAAGAAACTCAGAAGCCGGTTTAAGACAATAGGTGTTAATGAGCAGCAAAGTGAAAAACTGGTAGATGCCTTGCAATATCATGTTCAGAATAATCCTTTAGAACAGAAGTTGAAGTTGTATCTCTTCTATATTGAGTGGGCAAAGCATAAGAATGATGTCACCATAGAGACACTTTACGAAGCAGCTAAAAACATTAACTGCCAGTATGAAACTTACATATCAGTTGGAGACAGTAGAATAAAGGAGATTTATAAGAAGTTCAGACAAGATTTTATTTCTCAGTTAGCAGAAGAAAACAACGAAGATTTGTTCCAATATACAGGATTCAGAAATCTGGTACTTATCTCAGATTGCAATCCACGGGTGTATTTGACACTTCTAAAACAGATCATTGACGATTCTTTCTTTAGAGGAGTTCATCCATTTGAAGAGGGGAATACAGTTTCATTGAGGAGTCAGTATGTTGGTATAAATGTCACTGCTAAATGGTTTCTCAATGATATTGAAGTGTATGGGCAAGCAAAGGAAGATTTGGAGTTGGCAATGAATAATTTGCTCAATTATTTCTTTGTAAATCGTTATTGTGATAAACCAACGGAAACTTCCCTGTGTGCTTTCTATTTTCGAAAGGAGGCGGGTCAAGAAAAGATCAATGAAATTTTGAGGCTGGCCGTTAACGAATCATTCTTAATAGAGATTGATAACGGAAGGAAAGATAAAACATTATCTGTACCCCAACAAACATATCAGATTAACAGTCTTGTAGCGACATTATATAACTTGTCTACCGCGAGACGTGGTGTCAATTCCATTCGTTCTAAAATGCTGAAAGCTATCTTTGACAGTGAGCACTTTCATGAATTTAACTCTGTGCTGACCAGCTATCGAAGTTCATTAAATGCACCTTTCAGGCAGAGTCCCGTTAAAATAAAGGAAGTACCTGATGATAATTGGCCAACGTTATTTGATAATGTATGATGGACTATTCTTACTATTTCATTGAAGAGGTCAAGGACGTTTCCACCTTACAATATGATATTTTCATTTCTGTGTATGATGGTTGTGACAGAACGAAGGAGACCTTTAAGAAGTTAAAAGCTAAGAGCAAGTATTGGCTGGTAATTCCGCAGTATAACCAATCTGATGATGAAAGACCGTCGTCATACCTGTATTCATCTAATACTGACGAGTCTGACTACATTTTAGAAGTCATCGAAAAGATTGATATAGAAAAAGGTAAGAGAATCTGTATAGATTCCACAGGTTTTATTATTCCTCATTTACTCTATCTAGTCCAATATCTGAAGCGCAAAGGTATTGACTCGTATGATGTGTTGTATAGCGAACCGCGTCAATATGAAAATGGAGAAGCGACGGAATTCACGAAAAGGGTCGGCCATACTCGACCAGTGATAGGATATAGTACAATAGCCAAGGACGTTGAGGGAGAGGATACTTTGATCATTTTCGTTGGGTTTAATGATGAAATGGTTTCGAATGTTGCTCGTGAAAAGAGTAAGGCAAAGCATAAGTATCTGTTTACAGGTTTCCCCTCTTTACAAGCTGATATGTATCAGCAAAACCTTATACAGTTAAATAAATCACTGGAGACAATTGGTCAGAAGCACGTGCATTATTGTAAAGCACCAGCATACGATCCGTTTGTGGCAGCACGAAAGCTTCAGGATATTATAAATAAAAGGCAAAAGAAACCAGATCCTGTCAATTATATACATATTGCTCCACTTTCAACAAAGCCAATGGCTTTAGCAGCAGCCTTGGTATATTTCAACAACCCGGACTCGCCAATAGATATAATTTACCCGCCAGCAGAGGAGTATAAAAGTCTACATTCCATAGGTTATAAGAGGACATGGCGTTATACGATGGAGTTTTAATAATACAAAGAGTGAAGGTATGTTTAATACGGCACTATATTATCCGACGATAGACATAAAAGATGATGCTTGGCTTAAATCTGCGATATTGTTTTGGGATAAGATAGAAACGATCGTTCCAGAGTCAATGGCGCAGCCCTATAAACGGAGACCAACTCGCGCATTAGAGGAGGCAGGTCTGCTGTCAGCACATCGAGTTAATCCATTCAGCGATGAAGTGAGAGGCATAGAGCAGGATGTCGCAAGTTATCTTAAAACGAGAGAAGGGAAGAAAAGTTTCGTGAAGCCATGGAATCGGATGTCAATGGCAAACTCTCGGAGACAAGTGAGAGAGGAAGAATTGGATGATTTCCTAAAAGAACGTTTCAGCAGGGATTTTGAGGACTTTTTTATTCATGTGGAGAAGTTACCTCATATTCTTCATGACAGGTTGAATGGGCATTTGAATGAAGATGGCTTTGTGTGGGCCAGAGAAGGTTTCATGAGTTTCTATATGACGCTACTTGCAAATAGAATATGTCAGAACGAAGATATGGCTTTGCTGACTAATCGCGTAAGGCAAAATGATTTGTCGAACAAGATCTTGACATCGGGGCTGTCGAGACAGAATGGGGAAGATGTTTGTGAGTTGAAGACTGGTATAATGTATCAAATCATCATGGATGACATTAAAATCGACCCAGAGACACCAATAGAGAAAATCATCAACTATAAGCGGCAGAGAGCACAAGAATTGAACAAGTTTCGACAAGAGATGGAGAAACTTACTGATTTTGATGTTGATGCGATGAGAATGGAGGATATTGAGCACAAAGTCAAACAGATATATTGTCGGGACATCGTTCCGGCAGTGGATGATTTAAAAGCGACTCTGAAAGATGCACGAATTGAATGGTGGGCGAATAGTGCTACCAGTTATGTGTTAGGAGGTATCATTCCGACTGTTGCTAGCTCTGGGTTTAATGTGGCTAATCCAGCAATTGTTGCGTCTAGCTTTGGACTGGCAATAGGAATCTCTGTCGTTAATTATGTTCGAAACATAAGGGGGCTGGAAAGAAAGAGTCCATATACCTATTTGCTGAAGATGAATAAAATGTTCTCTAAAGCTGGAATGCGATAAATGAGGTAAGAACTTTTATCGAAAATAATAAAGAAAATAAAAATGAACAAAAAACGATTATTGAATTATGAACATGAAACTTAGGAATATTCCTTTTTCTCCGCCGGATATGACGGAG
>AUXO016141144.1_pt1 | contig 12861 bp, 1 predicted proteins | sample 768731 | NCBI WGS metagenome assembly AUXO01 (sample SAMN02715735, study PRJNA202380) | gut metagenome | biome: sheep rumen | host: Ovis aries | place: New Zealand: Palmerston North
TTAATTGCTTTTTATACTAATATTAATGTTCATGCGCAAGGATGGACAAAAGAATTTAATTCAATTTGTAGATATGGATTATTAGATAAAATAATTAAATTAATTCCAGAATTTGAAATTGCGACTTTAGACGCTGTTCTTGAAATGAAAACTGGAGATGCAAATATAAATTATTATAATATACAGAATTGGCTTACTAAAAAATTAGGAGAATTTTATCCTCATATTTCTAAAGGGATTAATATTTTATTGGAAAATGCAGGAGATTTTTTAAAAAAAATAGATAGTAAAGATATAGATAATTTTATTAATATTTTTAAATAAAAAATAATATTATTAAGAATATAAAGGAGGAAAATATGGGAGAAGTATCAAAAATGAACATTATAAATATAAAAGACTTATGTATTTCTTTACAGAATTATGGAAATAATATAGCAAAACAATTAGCTATTGTTTTTAGAGAAGAATTAACAAGAGAATATAAATATAGTATTGAAAAATTTTATGATTCTTATAATCCTATATATTATGATAGAACTTGGCAATTAAGGAAATCTGGTTCTCCTTTATATCGAAAAAATAATTCTGGGAAATCTTACCGAGGTGGAGTATTAATATCTACTGATAAAATGAAAGAAACTCATGCAGACCCTAATACAGTAGTATTATCTAATTCTTTAGAAGGATTTCATGGTAAGCCATATTTAGGTATTTATACTCCTCCTGCTATTATAGACCATATATTAACTTTTAGAGATTTATTATTTTATAGTGTTCAAGAGGATGGCTCTGATTATTTTTCGCAAACAGCTATTTCTAGGGCTAAATGAAAGGAGAAAATAAATGGCTGATGTTAGACAATTAAAGATTGATATTATGGCTGATGCCAAAAATTTTATTAAGTCTTTTGAAGGGGCTTTGCAAAAAATAGAAAAAACGGCAGATAATATAGATTTTTTAGATGGATTAACTAAAGATGCAGATAAAATAAAAGCTCTAATAGAAGAGATAAATTTACATTCTCTTGATGCCGATGCTATTGAAGTTACTCAAAAAATAGATTTAATAAATAATGCTTTAAATAGTATAAAAAATACTGTAAAGACTTTAGATTTTAGAATTAATGGTTTAGAAGATTTTTTATCTACTGAAGGACAAATATCCCATTTAATGGATGAAGTAAATGGGTTAGCAAATGCTTATAAAAATTTAGCAAAAGCTTCAGAAGCTTTTTCTAAAAGAGAGTTTGATTTATATAATATTGGAGATACAAAAGATTTAGAAAGACAATTTAGAAGGGCTTTGGAATTATATGAAGAATTTAATGAAGCTTCACAAAAAAATAAAAGTGGAAATTATTCAAATGAATATAAACAAACTGCTGAAGATTTATATAAATATATAGCTTTAATTCGAAGAGTTGATGAATTAACAAAAAAAGCAAATGGAAAATCATATTTACAAAATGTACAAGTTTTAGATAGAGGTAATATTGTTGAAGAAGCTACTTCTATTATGAGTGATGTAGAAAAAATAATTGGAGAAAAAGCAACAAAAATAAATTCTAGTTTTAGTAAAATGGCTAGTAATAATATTCCTTTTTTAAATGCTAAAGCTGTAAAAAAAATGCAAACAGAAGTTACTAACTATACTTTAAAAAATGGTTCAGTAATAGTACCTGTTAAATTAAAAGATGGAGTATATAATGAAATTGAAAAACAAATTTCTCAAATTATTGGGCAATTAAATCAAAAAGGAATTGATAATCCAGTTACAATTCAATTAAAAATAGATGAAGAAAAATTAACAAAAATCACTGATACTATTAAAACAAAAATAATGGCAATTCAGAAAGATTTAACTGATGCTACAAAAGGAGTTATTCAAGAAACAGGAATTAGTCAACAAATTAAATCAATGAATTTAACTAATGATACAATTCCTACTTTAATAAGCAAAATAAATACAGTAAATGCAGAATTAGAATTAATGCAGGATGATTTACAAAAAGTTTCAGCAGAATTAGATACCACATCTCAAAAGGCTAAAGACTCTATAAAGGTAAATACTAATTCAAAAGCCTTTAAAGAATATATTTCAGAAATAAAAGAAGTCGCTAAAGTATTAACAGAATTAAATAATAAATTTGGAGATAAAGGAATTAAATTAAATATAGAAGAAACTTCTTTAGAAAGAGTTAATACTCAATTATCAGAAATGTATCAGCTTTTACAAAGAACAAATGGTTTAGTAGATAATAGTAGATTAAGTTTAGCTTTTAAAAATCTTAAGACACAATTAAATGATTTGTTTGATAGCAAAAAAATAACTAGAACAGCAAAAGGAGCAATTAGTGAAACAAAAAAAAATGTTGAAGAATTAGATAATTTTTTTAAAGAATTTATAGAAAGATATAAAAAACAAGGTGGAAATTTTAACGTTGCAGATTTAGTTAGCAATGATATAGACAAACAAAAATTGAGCAAATTATATGAAGATTTCTTAAGTAGAAATGAAGGCATGAGAAAAATTGTCGAAGATGCTCAAAATAAAAAAATGACGGAAATTCCTATAACTGTAGATGGACAGGGATTAAAAGCAAAAATAAGGCAAGAATTAAAATCTGAAAAATTTGTAATTGATGTTACTCCGAATATCAATGCCACAAGTTTTACGGGTAAAATAGAATCAGCTTTAGATAATAAACAAGTAGAAGTTAATGTTACTCCAAAAGCAAAAATAAAACCTATTGCTAATACAAGAATTAGAGCTGAAGAAAAAAAAGAAGAAAAGCCTTTAGATAAATCAAAAGTGGTTTATCATTGGGGAAAATTAGGCTCTTCTACTCAACCTTCTCATACTTTTGGACAAGAAAGTAAAATAAGAAATGGTGGGACAGGAACTTATGTCGTTAGTGATTTATCTAGTCTTGCTAATGTAAATACAAATATTACAAAATTTAATGCGACTGATAAAGGGAAAAAATTTTTTGCGATTGATACTTCCGCTTTAAAATTATTTAAACCAGAATCTCAAGAAGCCGCTGATGCTTTCCAAAAATTTCTTCATCAATTAGATCAATTTATTTTAAATACTACTAAATTATTTCCACAATTTGAAAAAGATTTAGAGGGAGTAAGCGAACAAACTTTATTTGATTCGGCTAAAAAAATATTTCCAGAATTTAAAATGGATTTTGAACAATTTAGTAGTTGGATTTCTTCTATGGGGAATATTGCTAAATTGGGTATTCAAAATAGTGGTGGAAGAGCTAATATTCGAACAGATAGAATTAAACAAGAATACGGAGTTGATGATTTTAAGACTCGTTTTTTAAAACAATTAGGGTATCAAGGGTATGATTTATCAAATACTTCTTATAATAATTTAGAGCATGGTTCTGTATTATTTGATAATGCGGCTAAAGAAGCTTCTGTTGCTTCTGCTGAATCTATAGAAGAATTAGAAAAAATATTACTGCAAAAATTTAAAGCTTCCGTTGGGAATGTAGGAAGAGAAGCTAAAAAAGCTGTCATTGATAGCACTCCTGCTACGACTAATGTTGCCGCTGATACTGGAACTAAAATTACAAATAAAACTGATGCAGTTATTACTCCACAAATACAAACAGAAGAAATAATATCTACACAAGAAATAAATAATTTAAATTTATTAGAACAAAAAGTGTTAAGTGTTAAAAAATCTCTTGAAGAAAAAACAGGGGCTATAGTAGCCGAAGATAATCAAATGGCAACATCAGTTCAATCTGAAATTCAAAATTTAACAAATTTAGAAAATAAAGTTAATGAGATTAAAGAAAAAATAACAGAAATTTCAAAAATAGAATTAAATAATATAAAAGATGTTTTACAAAATACTGAACAAAATAATATAAATAAAGATAAAAATGTTGTTACAAATATTGAATCAACCCAACAACCCAAAGAAACAAAAACTACAGCTTCACTTGATTTAACAAATGTGAGAGAAGATATTGAAGAGCAAGCAAAAGATATTAAAATTCCTGTAAAAATTGTACCTGATACAAAGGAATTAAAATCTTCTATTCAAAGTAATTTAGATAGTCAAAAATTTAATATTAAAATAGACGGAAGAATTAAAAATGGTGAATTAAGAATTGCCGCTCCTGTTCAAAAAACTGAACAAAATAAAGAAGTAGAACAAGAGGTTTTAATAACTCCAAAAATGGATGGATTTGTTGAAAAAATTCAAAGTAATTTAAATAATAAATCAGTTAATATTAAAGTAAATCCAATTGTCGATGATGATTTTAAAATTAAAATCGGTGACTTAGTTAAAGGTAATGTTGTTGAAAATAAAGAGAATTTTCAAAATGACAATTTAGATAATAGTTCAAAAAATAATAAAAAAGATAATAGAAAAAAAGCTACGAAATCTTCAAAGACTAAAGAAAAATTAAAAGAAGAAGGAAGTTTTTTAAAAGAATCTGATAAAAAAACTCCAATATCTAAAGATTCTAAATCTTCTGTTTCTTTAAAAACAAATTCTGATAAAGTATTAAGTAAAGCTGAACAAGAGTTAGAAGATTGGCTTGCTAATAGTGTTCAAGATTTTCTTGGAGTATTAGAAGTTCATAAAAATGGTAGAGTGGCTAAAGGACAAGGAGAATTATTATATAAATTTAAGAAAGAAATTTTTGAACCCTATAAACAATCTGGAGGACAAAAAGAATTAGAAGATTTATTTCCTAATAATAAAAATATCCAAAAAATGATAAAAGGTGCTAGACCTTCTAATCCTAATGGTTCTAATAAAAATAATAATAAAACAAATTTTAAGAATAATTTAAATGAATTAGTAAAAAAAACGGAAGAAGTAGAAAAAGAACAAGAAAAAAAACCTAAATATACTCAAGAAGAGATTGAAGAAAAAATGAATGAGTATGTTAAAGGATTCTTAAATCAAATTGAATTTAATAAAAATAAAACTGTTAAAAAAGGTCAAGATAAAAAATTTGAAAACTTTTTGAATGGTAAATTCAAAATGTATCAAAATGAGGGTGGAGACCAACACGGACAGAGGACTCTAGAAGAACTATTTGGGGATAATAAAAATGTTTTAAATACTTTTAAAAGAATAATTGATAAACAAAAAAATAAAGAAGAATCTAAATCTAAAGAAGAACAAAAAATAATAGAAAATAATACTAAAAATATTTTAGCCCCCCTTTTAGAGCAGGCTAAAAAAGATGAGCAAAAACAAGATTCTGAAATAGCTAAAGGACAGGAAAAAGAAATTCCGCAAGAAGCAGAAAATATTGCAAATAATCTTTCCACTGTTTTATCAAATGAATCAAAAGAAAATGAACAAAATCCTTTTGATAGATATGTAGAGCAATATGTTCAATTATTAAAAGAGATAGAAAAGGCAGTAGAAACTACTGTTAGTGTTGTTTCTGAAGGTAATTTTGAAGAAGCAGAAGAAGCCTTACAAAGATATGATGTTTTAACAAAAGAAGCTCTTCAATATTTTGATGTTTTTCAAAAATATAAAGAAACTGAGAAAGGGAAAAAATATGTAGAGACTTTAGAAAATAAGTATGGACTCAAAAATAATAAAAAATCACTTTTAACAGCTAAATCGTCTTTGACAAATGTACTTAATGGAACAAAAGAAAACTTTGAAAAAGGAATTAACCCTCTTTTTGATGCTTTTGATGAAATAACGGGAATAGTCTTTGATGGGAAAGAAGGAGATATTGAACAAATAATAGATAATACAATTCAGCAATTATTATCTACTTTGAATATAGATAAAGAACAAACTTCTTTATCTGGGATTCAAAAAAGAATGATAAATGATTTTGTTTCTTATCCTTATTTAGCTTATGCTAAAAAAGGAAAAAGGAGTCTTAAAGACCTCTTTCCTCAAAAAATTATTCAAAAAGAAGCTGAAAATGCGTATCAAAATAAAATGGATGAGGGAAAATGGACTACTCAATTATTAAAAGCGGTTGAAGAAAAAGAAAAAGAAGAAAAAAAAGAAAGAGAAAAAAATAAAAAATATTTAACAATTGATGAAGATATAGAACAAATTTTTAAAGAAGTCTTTAATTCTGATGCAGTTCTTACTGAAGATAATAATGAATATTTCGAAACAATTAAGAATGTTTTAAAACAATATCAACAATATAAAAAAATAGGTGGGCAATTATCTTTAAAAAATTTATTGAACAAATATCCCATTTTTAGTCCTTCTTTTTTGGGTACGTCTGAATTAATGGAAGAATTAGGAATAACGGAATTTAAAGCAACAGATAATACTGATAATACTTTTAAAACATTACAAAAATCTAAATATACACAAGAAGATATTGAAAATCAAATGAATGAATATGTTAAAGACTTTTTAAATCAAATTGAACTTAATAATAATAAAACTGTTAAAAAAGGACAAGACAAAAAGTTTGAAAACTTTTTAGATAAATATTTTAAAATGTACCAAAATGAAGGTGGAGACCAACATGGTCAGAGAAGTATAGAAGAATTATTTGGAAGTAATAAAAATATCTTAAAAACTTTTCAAAGAATAATTAGTACTAGAAATAAAGAAATGACTAAAAAAAAGGAAGAGCAAAGTTCAAAAAATTTTTTCGCCCCTCTTTTAGAACAAGCTCAAAAAAGTGAACAAAAACAAAATACAAAAGAGACCGCAGAACAACAACAATTAAAAGAACAAATAGATAAAGCAGAATCTAAAAAACAAGAAAAAGAAAAAAATAAAACTGATATAGAAGAAGAATTTGATAAATATTTTCAATTGGCTTCTAAATCTTTAGCAGAATTATATAGTTCAATTTCTTTCGAAAATGTAGGAGATATAGAAGAATTAACTAAACAATATGGGAAAGTTACAAATGACCTTGCTAAATATTTTCATGAGTATAAAAAAAAGGGTGGTAAAAAAACAGTTAAAGACTTATTAAATTTAATGACATCTCAAGGATTGGATAGTGGTGAATTAGAAGACCAAATAACTTCATTAGATTTATATGCAAATGCAGAAAAGAGTTTAAAATCTAATATGGAGAAAACAGAAAATAAACAACCAAAATATACTCAAGAAGAAATTGAAGAAAAAATGGATGAATACGTCCAAAGCTTTTTAAGAAAGATTGAATTTAATAAAAATAAAACTGTTAAAAAAGGACAAGATAAAAAATTTGAAAATTTCCTAGATAAACAATTCAAAATGTATCAAAATGAAGGCGGAGACCAACATGGGCAAAGAAGCATAGAAGAATTGTTTGGAGATAATAAAAATGTTTTAAATATTTTTAAGAGAATAATTGATGCTAGAGGGAAAAAAACAAAAGATGCTAAAAATCAAATTAATGAAGCTATAAAAAATCTTTTACAACAATTAAAAATTAACAAAAATGGAACAATAAAAGCAGGTCAAGATGAAATCATAGAAAAATTTTTAAAAGAAGATTATCAAAAATATTTAGACTCAGGTGGTCAAAAAGATATAAGGTCTTTATTAAAGAAAAATGGTGCTAATAAATTTATTCGGAATAAATTTGGAAAAGCATTAGATAAAATGAATTTTGAAGAAGAGTCTAAATATAATTTAGAACCTATTTATGAACAAAATAATTTAACTCTTGAACAAGCTATAGAAAGAAAAGAACAATTAACGCAAAGATTATTAGAATGTTCAAAATTAATGCAAACTGCTACTGAAGAAGAACGACAAGCTTTAATTGCAGAAACTAGAGAAATTGGAAAAGAATTATTTAATTTATCTGCCAATAATTTATTACCTCAAAATGATTTTATTCGTCAAATGGGAACAGGAGTTAATGTTACTCCTGTTGACACTTTAACCACAGAAATGATGAAAGGTCAAGTTCCCCCTAAATTTACTTCTGAAGAAGCTTCTAAAGCAATAACAGAAGAAGCAAAAGCAAACGAATCATTAAAACAATCCGCTCAAGATGCTTCTAAAGCAATAAAAGATAATACAAATTCTATAGAAGCAAACAAACAAAGAAATGAAAAAGAAATAGTTAAACAGCAAGGATGGCGGTTTGGTTTAGTTCCTAAAGAATTTTATGAATCTGCTGAAGGAGATTATGCAAAAAAGAAAGAAGAGTATTTAAGAGAAAAAGTTAAACAAAGCTTTTTAGCCCATGAATATTTCGAACAGTTTAATTTTAGGGATGATACCGAACATATATATGATAAAGGGAAATTAGAATATAAAACTCAAGGTTGGAATTTTGATAAGAACTTTAATGTAGAAAGTGGTTTTATTACTTATTTAGAGGAAGAGCAACAACGTGTTTTTACAGATTATTATAGATGGCTTAATTATTCAGAAGAAGAGGTAGAAAATTTAAAGAATTATTTAAGTCGTTTTGGATTAACATTAGAAGGAGCAATTAACGAAGGGATAGTTTTAGAACGTATAGTAAAAGATGCTGAAACAGAAGAAACCAAAAAAACGTATAGTATTTTTGGAGTAGGTAAACATCAAGTAAAAGATAATTCATCTGCAAATTTAAAAACTAGTGAAGCTTTTTCTAAAAAAATAGTTAAAGAACAATCTAATTTGGATAAATGGATAAGTAATTTTAATAGTAAAAGTTTAGGTAGATTTGAAAACACCAATCAAATGCAAGAACTTACTCAATTAACTATAACTCCTAATAATTATGATGCTATTATAGAAAAAATAGCCGTATTAAAAAATGAATTAGAGACTTTATATGGCACTGTTAGTCAATATGGGAAAGTAGGGAAAAGTTCTTTAAATCCTATGGTAGACATGCTCACAGCAGTAGATAAAAGCGAACATCAAATTAATAAATTTGCAGAAAGTTATAGCAAATTATCTATAAGTTCAGAAGATGCTCAATCTACTCTTTCAACTTTAGCTAATTTATTATTTTTAATTCAAGAAGCACAATCTCAATTAGATACAGATAAAACGGGTGAACAATTAGTTAATCTTTCTAAATATATGGCTCAATTTAGATTAGAGTCTATAAAAATGACTGAAGAATTGGGTAGATTAAATAGAATTAATAAAGATGCAAATGGAAAAGGATTTAAAAAACTAATAGAAGATATGTCTTTAATGCCTAATCCTAATAGCCCTGATTTTGATATAAATGAATTGCCTTTAATAAATCAATACGTAGATACCTATGATTTTTTATCTAATAAAATTATTAAGATTAATGAATTAATGAGTCAGTTACCTAATATGAAATATGGGTCTGAAGAATATCAAAAACAAATAGCATTAATAAAAAAAATGATTAAAGATAGTGCTTCTTTGCAACGAGAACTGAACTCAAGTAAATATGCTACAAAAAACGAATTTGGAACAATTGTAAAAGGGGCATCTATACAAGATAGAGTTTTATCTCCTCAAGAAGCTAGACAAAGTATAGATGATATTTTAAGTAATTATAAAGTTGTAGAAAAAATAAAAAGTACTTCAAAAATATCAGCAAATGGTGATGAGTTAATTAAATTTACTACACAAATTCAAAATGCCAAAGGAGAAATTGAAACTTTAGCTTTTACTTATGATTCTGCCATGGGAACAATTCGCCAATCTACTTTAAAAGTAGAACAACCTGTTTCTTTATTAGAAAGTATGTTTAATCGTGTGTCTGCTAAATGGCAAGAAGTTGCGGCTTTTATAATGACTCATATGAGTTTTTATAGAATAATAAGTGAACTTAAACAAGGTTTTTCTATTATTCGTCAATTTGATGACGCTTTAACAGAAATGCAAAAGGTCAGTAATGAAACTATAACAACATTAAGGGATTTCCAAAAAACAAGTTTTGATTTAGCTGATAGTGTTGGTTCAGACGCTTTAACGATTCAAAATAGTACAGCTGAATGGATGAGATTGGGTGAATCATTAGAAGACGCTCAAAAATCAGCGCAAACAGCGGCTATATTATTTAACGTTTCTGAATTTGAAAGTATAAATGAAGCTACTCAAAGCCTTGTTGCCATGTCAGCGGCTTATGAAGATGCAAATACAGGTCTAGATAAAATGGACATTGTAGATAAATTAAACAAAGTTGGTAATGACTTTAGTATATCTACAGATGGGCTTGCAACAGCCTTACAAAATTCTGCATCTGCTTTAACTACTACTGGAGCTACTATTGATGAAGCAATAGCTTTAATTACAGCAGGTAACGCTGTAACTCAAGACCCTAATAAAGTAGGAGCAGGATTAAGAACAATTGCTCTTCGTTTAACAGGAACAGAAGCTAGTAGACAAGAATTAGAAGAAAATGGTGAAGAAGTAGAAGGAATGATTACTAATGTCTCTAAATTAAGAGACACTATCTTACAAGCAACAAAAGTAGAAGCTAATAATTTTAAAGGATTTGATATTTTAAATGATGTAGGGGCTTATAAATCTCCTTATGAAATTATGTTAGGTTTAGCAGATATATATAAAGATATAGAAGAACAAGATAAAAAAACAGGAAATAAACAAGCGAATTTATTATTAGAAACTATTGCAGGAAAAACAAGAGCCAATATTGCGGCTTCTATATTACAAAATCCTGATATTTTAAGACGAGCATATACTGAGTCTGAAAATTCTAGCGGTTCAGCTCTTGAAGAAAATGAAAAATATATGGAAAGTATTTCTGGGCATATACAAGCAATCAAGAATGAATGGCAACAAATATGGGCAAATTCTGCTAATAGAGAATTAATAAACTTCTTCTTAGATTTAGCTAAAGCTATATTAGAAGTTGTTGAAAATATTGGCTTATTAGGAACTGCATTAACAGTTGGTACTGGAATATCTAGCTTAAAATGGTTAGCAACAGGTAAAGGTTCGGTAGCTGGTATAATAGGGCTTCTTGGAGATTTTGCTAAAAAAGAACGAGAAGTAAATGGTATTAGAAAAGCAGGAAAATTTGTAAGTAATGGTTTTACTTCTGTAGAAAGTATTGAAGATGTTATTGAAGGAACAGGAAAATTTACAAGTAACGGTTTTACTTCCGTAAGAAATATTGAAGATGTTGTTGAGGGAGCAGGGAAGTTCACAAGTAATGGTTTCACTTCTGTAGAAAATATTGGAGATGTTGTTGAAGATACTTCAGAAGGATTAAAAGCTTTAGGAGATAATGCTGAAAATATAGGGGGAAAAGCAGGAGTAATAGGAAGATTAGGAGAATTAGCTTCCAATATAGGAACTTTATTACCTTATATTATAGGTTTAACCGCTGCTATTGCAGGAGCTATTATTGCTTTTCAAACTTTCAAAAAAATATCTGACAAAATGAATCTTTCTTTAGAAGAAACCAGAGAAGAAGCTAAAACACTTGTTGATAATTATCGTAGCGAAAGAAAAAATACTAGCACACATAAACAAAAAATTGACGAAGTAAGTGATAGATATGAAGAACTTTCTAGGGGTGTTAATCTTGCTAATAATCAAAATTTAACTTTAACGAATGAAGAATATAGTGAGTATCTTTCTATTTGTAATGATATTGCTGAAATGTATCCTAGATTAGTTTCTGGATATGACGCTCAAGGTAATGCTATTCTTAAACTTAAAGGAAATGTAGAACAATTAACAGAAGCTTATAAACAAGAACAAGTAGAATCTGCAAGAACATTATTACAAGGTGGAGAAAATAAAGAAGATGCTAAATCAATTTGGGATAATTTTGTACATCAAAGAGAAGGTACTTGGATGCAGAAACATGCCGCCGCAGGAATGTATGCAGATGAAGAAAAAGAATATCTTGATTCATTGTTTAATGATTATTTAAACGATGCTGAAGGAACACAAGAGCAAATTGAAAATGTATTTGATACTTATTTCCTAAATAATGGTAAGGGTAATAATGGCAAAGATATTAGTAATAGATATTCTTTGTTAAAAAGTCTTGGTTTTAGTAGGAATATGTCTGATGCTGAATTTGAAGATGCCATGATTCGTTTGCAAACAGAATCAGAAGATATAAAACTAAAAATAGAAGAAAATGAACAATTTGTTAGAGAAATGATACAAGCAAGAGCAGAAGTAAATGAAACTTATCAAAATATGACTGAAGATGAACAGCAAATGATTAATTCTATTTTTGGGAATATAACAGAAGAAAAATTATATGAATATACTCCTGATGATTCTGGTTATGCTAAAATAACACAAGACGTTAATAGTACTATTGAAACAGTTAATCAAGCTTTAAATAGTAATGAATCTGTTTTTGATGAACAATGGCAAAATATATTAAATCAAGATAATTTGGATTTAACAATAGACAAATATGAAAATTCACTTAATAAATTAGAAGAATTAGGTTATAAACAACAAGATATTATAGACCTTATAAATCAAGATACTGTAAAAGTAGGTAATGTCAATCTTAATGCAGATAGGTCAATTAATTGGGGAGAAGACCCTACTAAGAATGAAAATTTTGCTAATTTACGAACTTGGTATGATGATATGTCTGCGGAAGAATTAGCTAGAGAATTTAAAAATACCACTTCTACTGTTCTTGGTACGTCTAAAACTTATAATGAAGATAATGGAAAACCAATTACACTTTCTTTTGCTATGATTACTGAAGATGGAAAAGTTTTAGATGCAAAAGAAGTTGATAATTATATTAATAATATTATTAATACAGCAAATAAGAATAACGAACCTATAACTATAGACACTATTTTAAAGTATGATAGCGATGTAGAGAATGGTGGTATGAATATTATTGCTGATGATGGTATAGCCGCCGCTGATGCTATGCACGAAATAGAAGTCCTTAAAGGTTTTGGTAATATTGAAGGAGCATATAAAACATTA
>AUXO016595488.1_pt1 | contig 12861 bp, 6 predicted proteins | sample 768731 | NCBI WGS metagenome assembly AUXO01 (sample SAMN02715735, study PRJNA202380) | gut metagenome | biome: sheep rumen | host: Ovis aries | place: New Zealand: Palmerston North
AAACTAATCACGGAGAAAAAATAAATGGAAATTTTAGGATTATCAGCATTAGCAACAGTGGTTCTTACCGGCCTCGTAGCTGGCGGAACTGAGCTAGTTAAGCGCTTGTTCGACGCCGACTGGCGTACGGTTGTAACCATCATCGTCGCTGCACTTATCGGCGGCTTCGGCGGTTTAGTGTTCGGAGCTAACTTCCTCGTCGGTATGGTTTTCGGACTTGCCGCTTCAGGTTACATTACCATCGCACAAAACGTCGCTAAGAAATAAAGATAGACCCTTCTGGGTCTATTCTTAATTGCAGCGCAGGACGACGCAATCGCTCATATTAAAGAAACAATAGTTTCTGAATCAGTCAATTTTGTGTGTTTCTATCCCCGCGCTGCAACTAGGGATAGCACCCTAGAGCACATTAACGTTTCATCAGCTTACTAGAAAGGGGGGTGAGTATCTTGTTTTTAGAAATTGTGTTTAGCCATGATTTTGACCCGACTCTTTTTAACGGTTTCAATTGTCGCATTCAAAACAATGCCATTACGGCAAGAGGTACAGTAGAAGAACTCAACGCTATCATACAAGTGGCAGACAGTATATTAGGTGACAGAACAATCATCATGAGGAGGGGTAATAATGAAAAAAGCGAAAAGACGCAGACGTGAACACAGAACAATGGCGGCTACGGACCGCCACCACTAGCGCACATTTGCTTCCAGGGTAGATATTGGGATAGAGGATACGCTAAAGCAATTAGAAACGCATTCGTCCGCACAGTACCAGTTATCTACCATCGTGAACTTCATTCTCTACTTAATACCGTCCCAGTCCCAAGCGGAGAACTTCTCCGTGAAGCATGGGTTGAGTATCAGAAGAACGCTGATGAGATTGACACCTATGGTGTAGCACGAGCGGCGGCTTGGCTGTATGTCCATATTCCTGACCCAGAGTTCAGGAGGGCTATGCAGCTCCAGATTGATTTCTTCTCGTGCAAGGGGCAGTGAGATGCCCCTTTTTTCTATACAAAAAGACGCCCATGTAGGCGTCTTTTCTCGAAAAGTGAAGAATTACCGACGTATCGGTAACTCTATTATAGCACAGTTTTTAGATGGTAAAAAGTAGCGTGGTAATATAAAAGTATGGATAAAGAGACTTATACGTTTGAAGACCGAGTTTATGTAAACCCGGAAACTTCCCTCAACGAACAGCTGGGGTTTGTAGACAAGCTTCGCTCTCTTCAGCAGGAGGGAACTGATAAGATAACTCGAGATACACATAACTTGGGCACCGATGTGACGCCTAATTTAGGTGGTCTCACTGGCGCAGAAGGCATGTGGCAGCAGCAGTATGTGACGCCTAGAGTCAATACAATGCTTAGCAATCTACGTGCTACTGCACAGGCGCAAGCCCTGAACGATGTGTTGGGCAACTATCAGAACCAGATGAAACAACGTTACAACAATGCGTATAGGGCCGCAAGTCGTAGCGGTGGTGGAGGCGGCGGCACTGGTGGTGGCAATCCTGATGGCGGCGATAATGAGGGAGAGGTCGATTGGAGGGTGAATAACGGTACTGGTTATGACGCCAATGGGGTTGACTCAGTTATTAAACGCAAGGGCGCTCCAAAGGCGAGTGGAGCTATTAACTCTGCCAATGCGATTGCTGGGATGACCGGTGGCGGACAACTCCCAAATTCCAACACGAGAACATATTACCTACAAGCCCCGAACGGGAATAGGTCGTGGATTGTTGTAAGGAACGGGTTGAATGGCCCAGGTATTGATACTCCAAAAGTGAGCATGCACGGTTCTGGCAATATTCGCAATTATATTGATTCTCGGCTACAGCAGGGATACAAGGTTGTTGACGGAAAAGGCAATGACCTCTCTTCAAGATATATTCTTCTGTGGGGGTTATAAATATGGCTAATAGATTTCCATACAAACCAGGACAAGCTCCATTAAGCGCGAGCGACCTATCTTATGCGAGTCAACCTCCAATAGAGGACACTGCGAGCGAGTATTATGTCGTGAAAGACAACAGCGGCAACAGAACAACGAAAATCGCTTCTCAGCTCACGGACGCCGAAAAGGCAGCTGTAGCTAGAGGTGGCATTGCTGAAGGCGGAAAGACTGATAGGGAGAATAATCCGGCGAAATATTCTTCTGTTTATATTGATAGGGTGAGCGGGAAAATTACAGTTGAGGCTCCAGACTATGTAATTAATCGTGAGGGCTTTAAAGAGCAAATTGGTGACACTCTCAAAACGCTTTCCCGTCTTTACAAGACCAATAAAAACTATAAGGTTCCACAGCAAGATGGGTCGAGTAAAAGTGTTACAGAGATTATCGAAGAGCTTAATGATCCGGACAATGATGAGAGCATTGTCGCATATGTAAATTCGGTTAATGACATGCGCAAGCAAGAGTATGGTTATCAGGAAGGCGGTAAGAGATATGCTGGCGACCGCAGTGTCTATGAAATAGATGATAAGACGAAGCTGAACGATAGATACTTTTCTATCCGCAACGCAATTGCCATAGGTGACGACCTAAAAGATGATACGCGCCAAGCCGTTCCAAAGCAATTAGCAGAGGCGGCGTTTTTGCGTGCGCTTGAGTCTTATGATGAGGACACTGGCACGGTACAGTACAAAGACCTGATGGAAAACGGCTGGAACCGCGATAAACATTCTGACGATGAGCTAAAAGCGCTTAACGATTCTCTTAAAAGATATTTCGCTAATCACGATTATTCTGATACAGATGAGTTGGCCGCAAATATCGCTTTATATGAATTCATTAATGGGCGTGACCCAGATGTAGCTTGGTATAGGAACGTGGCTGAAACAATTGGGCAAGCCGTCCACGGCGCATCAGAATTCTTTGTGGACCTAGGCGGATATGGAGCTGGCGCCTTTGCAGAAGCGGCCGGAGCCGTTAACGACACGGTGCAAAACTTCTATTATTCTGCTACATGGGAGAAAGATGCCCCTTCTAGGGCTGTACGCGATTTTTGGAAAAATGATGTTCTTGGCGAATGGGAACACATCAAACAAGGTGAGCGCGAGGATTTATCTCTCTTATCGGATGTCCAGGCCGGGGCTATAGAGCTTGGTTATGGCGTAGCCAAACTTGTTACCTTGATTGCTGTAGGCAACGCTTTAAGCAATTTGGCAAAGAGCGCTGCAGCGTCGTTGTCCACAATGGCTGCGGACGCAGCCGAGGGCTCAACCGTCGTTCCTGCGGTTATGAATAACCTCGCCATTACCGCGGCGGCTGGCGGTAATGGCATTACTGCAGCCAGCAATATCAAATTATTGTCTGATGGCATCAATATTATCACGGAGTTAGCTAACCCATCTACTGTCGCGCAGTTCGCTAATATCGTATCTGCGATAACGACCTCAGCACCAGCCAGCTCGATCATTGGGCTAATCGGCGAAACGTTTGGTGAGAGCGTCACTGCTAACCCGAAGTTGTTTTATGAGGTAGTTTCGTCTGGCGACTTAAACGAAACGGCTCGTCAGAAATTATGGGAAGATTTTATCGGCAACTCAATTGGTCTTGTCGGCGGTATTGCTATCGGTAAGGGACTAATGAAAGTCGGGGAGACGGCTCGCGGTCGCGCAATTTCGCACGATGCTTCAGTTTTGATTAACAAAATTTCTACTGGCATTGGAGAAATGCGAGCCAAGATCCAGGCTAAAATTCATGGCTTTGACGATATAGAGGACTACATTAAGCAACTAAACTCGGCTGGGAAAATCAAGAAGGCTGATGCCATCGCTATTAGAGAGATGTTGCGTGCTGCTCAGAAAGAAGTGGCTGAATCTGGATTCGTGTCTGTAATCGGTCCGACTGATGATATTTTGAAGCAGCTTGACGAGGTTGAAGAAGCTACATTCAAGTTAATGAGGATGAACAACGCCATTGACGCCATGCAGTCGCGCGGTAAGAGTGTTGCTGCCGAGTGGTATCTATCTGGCAAATATCGTGAGTTCGAAGGGGCCAACGATGCTCTCGAAAGTGCGTACAAATCTCTTTACGAGGTTGAAAAGGCAGCGAGGATTCGTGGTATCCATCGCGTTGGCAAGGCAGCGGTATCGCAGGAGACCTCAAACTATATTGAGAGTATGGCGAAGCGTGATATCATTGAGAGCCTGCTCGAGAAGAGTAAGACTATGGACTCCGCCAAACGCAAAGCTTTTCAGGAAGAGCTGGAATTTCTCAACAAGACGATTGCAAACTATGAAAGCGTTGCGACAGATGAGTTGAAGGCAGCTGCTCAAACCGTATTAAATAAACAGCGCGAGTGGACTCTTGCCGCGAACAATCTTTTGATGAAGGAAGGTCTGCTCGATAATGACACGATTAATGAATTGCGCGCTAGCGGTCTTTGGGGCAAGAATGGCGAGCTTTATGTTCCGCTGTTCCGCGAGAAAGATTTAAGTAAGATTAATGAATTTAAGATCAGCCGCATACACAAAAACATGGTGGAGAATCCCTACCATTACGTTGCTGGTGCGGAAGATGATTTCCTCGATCCAATGGCGGCTACTCGTCTTTATATGCGCCGCTTTGCCGACGCTAAATCTCGCCAAGAAGTAGCGAAAGCATATGTCAGCTTAAAGGGCGCAAAAAGCGAACTGCTGTTTGATGGAGAGACTACTGGTTATGTTAATAAGGTCAGCAAAGATGCGATAAAGAGGTCTAATGCTGGCTTTAAAACTGCTGCCGCTGATATGGCGAAGCAGATTCGCGCTAGTACATTTACGGATGAGTTCCTGGATAGGGCTGCCTCTAAGTACAAACTAAATGGAGCACAGCGCGCCGCCGATTCTGCGGAGCGTAGTCTTGCAATGACTCTTGGCCAGGAAGCCAGTGAGATGAAGTTTACTAGTACGGCTTATAAGCAGGCAATCGCCGGTGTCGAGGGCATTAAGTCTAGTCAAGTGGTCTTAACTATGTCTGCAATAGATGATGACGCTGCAGGCGAGTTGTGGGAGAAGGGGTTGGCCTATACCGCTGCTCCTGGGACGGCTCCAGTTGTACCAAGCGTTAAAGATTATGTGGTGGGAAACTATAGTTCGTTGCCAAAGAATACGCGCGCACTAATTGCTGAACGCGTCAACTTGCAGAATGAGCTTAAGGCCAGCTCTTTCTTGAGCCATGCAACTAATGCCGACATCGACGATGTCGTCTATCTGAAGACAGGGCATGCCACTTTAGAAGAGGCCTTGTCGGCAGAGAACTTCGACTCGATGACTAATTCTCAGAAGAAAGCGATGCTGAAGAAGCTGTTCGGTAAAGAGAAGAGCGACGAAATTTGGCAGAGCGCAACAGAATATGCACATGGCACCCCAGCGCAAAAGACTATAACTGGTATAGACAGCGAGATAGTACGCGGCGCGGAAGAAGAGCAGGCCTTAGAGAACGAGCTTGACCGTGTTAGATACTTACGTGCTCACCGCAACAAGAAGATGAGCGACGCCGACAAAGAATTATTAGCTAAGTGGAAAGGCGTACGCGAAAAGAACTTCCCGCAGGTCACAACTGGTGCACGAAAGGCTCTTGATCGCGCTGAATCCGCATATAAAACCGTCGCTGAAGCAGCAGAGCTTCCAGATGTATCTGCTATCAATGCCCGAAATGAAGAACTTTTGAAAGTGTTAAAAGCAGATGCAGACGAGGAAACGAAGCTTGCCCGTGAGGTTAGACGAGTTGGAGAGTTACGCGCAGATAGCAGTGCTAAGCTTACGAAAGAAGATTCTGATCTATTAAAGAAATGGATGGGCAAAGACCTGCCAGATGTCCCAATGACCGCTCGAGCGAAGTATATACGCGCGCGCGACTTAGGCACTGGCCTCGAAGAAATTCCTACTGGTGAGGGGGCGTTCTTGCCAGAGGTCCAGACTGAGGCGGCTGAGGGCGCAGAGTTGACCGTAAAGAATGCACAGAAACAGGTGAACTCCGAATCGGTCCGTATGGCTTTAGCCTCTGATGAATATGGCAACGTTCAGGATGGCGGTACGCTGGGCTACCAGCAGCAACTCATCGCTAACCAGTATGCTAGCGAGATGTCTGGCGGAAGAGCTACGAATCTATCTGAAACTTGGGATGAAATTGTAGATTTCGACCCAGATTTTGAGCGCACAGTGCAGCGCAGTATCCTTGCGTTCGACCCTAGATTCAAAGACCTCGACGAGGCTCAGGCTATTACGAAAGATTTCATCTATAACAACAGGCTCGCTAAGGCGCAATTTAGATTATCTGAGGCAAGCGAGAATCTAGACATCATCGCTAAAGAATTCGGTACAAACGCCGAAACCGTCGACGTTGCGCTTAATAGAATCAAAAACGAGTACATAGAGAAGATTCTTGAGCGTCCGGTTGTTAATGAGAACTTAACTGCTATTTGCGAATACCATGGCATTGATGAAGAATGGGGTCGTGAATACTTCGCACTTATGGGGTCAATGTCTAATAAGGCGGACTTTCGTAAGGCGATGAAGAAAGAGTTCGAGGGCCTCCTTGTAGAAAAAGGTTTTAACGACCACAGTATGATTAAGCGCACAGCTGGCGCAATGGCAAATGAGGTTGCCGACCGTTTGCAATCGCAATATGATGAGTGGCGTGTATTGATGCAGGAAGTTGCACCTGATTTAGTAGACCAGAAGGGCCTATACGCTGAGGTGCGTCATCTAAGTGGGCAAATTAGCAATGCAATGAAGGACACGAACAATGTAGTCGCTATCCAAAATAACCTTGGTCAGACAGAGCTGATTGAAACTGACCCGTTAGTTGCCTCTTTCTTAAACCATGAGAACTTGCCAAAGGAGATGACGGCTTGGGGAAGATTGAACTATCTCCTTTCCAAGACCTTCCGCTTAGGCACAACTGGTATTAACATCACGTCTATGGTTAACCAGACCTTCCGTGATTTTGGCAACGCATTTATTGGTGGTAACTTCTACCGTATGTGGAGCACGTGTGCTAGCCAGATGCGTGAAGTGTTAGGTGATGACGTGATTGGTTTCATTGAGCGTTCTGACCCTGAGTTGGCTAAATCCGTGCGCGCCACAGCTGCTGAGCTAGGCACTGACGTAAATGATGAAGCGTTGAAGGCGATTCGAAGAAGCGGTGCGGCTCTTTCTCCGCAAGTGACTGAAACGGAGATTTACCGTCGTGCCTCAGAGGCGAATACGGACTTGCGCATTAGTAGAATGGGCAGGGGCGTAGACGGTATGACTGAGCGTAGCTTTACCAGAATGTCGAGAGGCATTAATAAGGCAGAAGATGTTCTTGGCAAGCCGAATGAATTCCGCGAAGGCGCGCTTCGTACCGGCGTTTATAACAACGCGTTCGCCGACGCTGTTAAGCGTGGATATTCATATGAGAATGCCAAAGCATTTGCTACTTTCGCTATGAATAACGCTACAACCAACTTCGGTCGTCTAACTGAACACTTCTCGAATCTCCAGCAGACGGTCCCTTTCTTAGGTGCTGCTATCAATGGTACGAAGTCGTTCTGGCGATTGGTATCGGTAGACCCAGTAGGCGTAATGGGGCGCTTAATCGGTGGCATCGCAATCCCGACGATGGCTTTTACCGCATTCTCTCTCCAAGATGAGGAGAGCCGCCGTATTTATCGCAACATTAAAGAGTACGAAAAAGACTCTAATATGATTTTCGTACTTAATGGTCAAATTGTGAGCATTCCGATCCCGCAAGAAGTCTCATCTGTTATCGCTCCTTTCCGCCGTTTGGTCGAGTACGCCTATGAGGGTAACCCTCACACGTTCTGGCAGATTGCCACAAACGACATCATTGGTCTCTCACCAATCAATCTCGAGGGCTTCATGAATGTTGATGCGAACATGCTGACTGACGGCACAAGCACGCACAATTTCTTTGTCGATAACATCGAGCCTGGTATTGCTAAGCTGTTCTCGCAAATTGCTCCTGTTCCGATGAAGTTCGCTATGATGGGTATGACCGGCATTGACCCTTACACTATGAAGAAGATTGATACCGGTAGAAGGGGGGTCGATCCGGATACTGGCGAGGAGATTATTCTCAATGACTATTCTAGCCAGCTTGGACAGTTCGTTGCATCTTTGTTTAAGGACACACCGTTTGCAATGTCAGGCGCAATGGCCGACAAGTTACTGGGTAGCGTTATCGGTACTGCCCCGGTTAGTTATACTGGGTGGCTGATTGAGCTTGGCCAGGGGGTGGTTGGTTATAATGGGTCAAATCTAGGCAGCGCAGCTAGCTCTGTCGGGGAACAGTTATTTAACAAACTTACCTCGCCGACATCGGTAAACCAGTATCGTTCTGCGTCTGAATCCGCCTGGAAGGACGCTGTGTCGCAGTTATATGAACAGCGTCAAAGACTATTAACTGGTGCCGCATGGCAAGACTATATGAAGCAGAAGCGTAACGCGAAGACAGTCGAAGAGCTAGAAAAGCTTAAGGCCGTGCGCGAGAATCTTGTTGCTGACTACTACAATGACGTTAAGACCGTTGTAAACAATCTGCAATCCAAATATGGCGCAGACTTCACTGCCGAGAAGTATGCATCAGTTATTGCACTAAGCACACTGTATGTGTCTGGCGTGGATGGCACTGCGTGGGGCGATATGCAGTCGGAAGGAGCATATAAAGATGCGAAGAGGCGTGCCGTTGAAACTATGACCAATATGGGCTTTGACTCGCCAAGAGACTATTCAGCTTTCGGATATATCCGCACAAACTCTGCTGGGGACACCTATATGGCTTACTCAACCCCAATGTCTATCCTCGACGTAAAGAACGATATCGCCAATGCGGCTAACATCCATATCGCGAATATCGACAGCATCTTGGAAACCAAAGGCATAACGACTTACAGCGATGGTTTCCAGGACATGCAGAATGCGGTCAGCGCAATTTACGCTAAAGATAAGCTTACGAGCGCAGACTTCGATAAAATCAACAAGCTCTACAAAGAGTGGGACGTTAAGGTTATGCAAGCTCTATGGCCGTATATTGAGGAATATGGCATTGAAGCAATTACTAGCGACTCGAGAATTATTGATAAGCTCGACGACCTAATCAAAGTCCCATCCGATTATGAAATCACCAATAAGGGCAGGTACATCTCGAAGTCTGACAGGCTTAACAAGCAGCGCGGTTTTGCTGGTTCGTACATCAAATACATCTATAATAAGATGAAAGGAGTAAAGTAATGGATTCTTTAGAAAGCCAGTTAGCCAGCGCGACAGATGCTTTCTTTAGAGAGTTCCCAAAACAGGAAGCAGGCGCTTCGGCGCCTGTCGCCAGGGACTTCTACGAGGAGGCGCTGAGTGATAGGAAAAAGGAAGAGGGACGTTCGTACCCGAATGGCGCGAAGGCCAAGCTGATAATCGACGTGAATGAGGCCATCAAACCGCTTGTAACGGCCTTCAACATAGCAAAACATAATTATGACCGAATGAAGGAGAGAGGCGACGTAGCGCGCGCCAGAATGTTCGCTGATCAATATATGCATGACACCTTCTTCCCGACAATAGAAGCGGTCGTACGCATCAACAGTGTTGATGAGCTGCTCAATGCTCCCGCCGCGTTGGAAAAGTTAGACGAGTTTGTACTATTAGATGGTGGCTCGTCCAGAGGTTATACGCGCTCGTACGTGAAGACGCTATACGGAGAGGAGGCTGGGCAGGCACTCGTAATGAATGACGCTGTGGTCGAAGACGGTTTTAATGAGATTGTAGGCTTATTAACGCGCGGTCAGGTTAGGACGGCTGTCGGCAAAGCAACAAAGCTGATGAAGAATATAGATGAAGGTAGAAACGTTGCCGACGATGATACTTATGTGATATTGCAAAAAGTCGTCGCAAGAGGACAATAAAAAATACCCCCGTGAGGGGTATTTTTTTGTTGGCTAGAATCCGAGACCAAGACCGTTGAGGAAGCTGTTGTCTTCTGGTGATAAATAGCTGTAGTTGTTTTCGGTGTAGTTTTTGCCTGTGTTGCGCGTAAAGTTAGGATGCTTTGTATTTTGTTGCGCATCGTAAATCTTCTTGAGGCGATTATACTCAGTGTCGTTAAGAGCCTGTTGGGCATATTTGAGCAAGTCGCTGCTTGTCTTAGCACCATTCTTAATAGCCCAGGTCGAGAATCTGACAGGGTTGCCATTGTTATCGTAGAACCACGTGCCGCCGTCCTGCGCTCTAGCACTGCCCCAGTACTTTACGCCATCAACGCCAGTATTTCCACCAGTGCCGCCACCGCCGCCGCCTGAACTGTTCAGGTCGGATATTGCGTCCTCAATAGATTTGATATTGTTATATGCATTTACAGCATTGCTACGCAATTTATCTAGACCAGTCTGGTACGAAGTAAAAGCAGATTGTCGGTTTGGGAGATAAGTTTCGGCCTCGTACTTCATCTTGTCCCTAGCTGGAAAATTCGAGTACATCATCCCCGCACGGTTCGCGTTAGCCATAATAGAAGCCTCGTCGTTACGGCGCTGCTGTTCGATTTGGTTAACGTTTGCGGTGTAATTATCGCGTAGAGAATCGCGGTAGGCCTTTATAAAATCGTTAACATTATTTCCCTGTAAATCAGTGAAATCTAAACCTTCCATAGTTAAAGTATATCAAACAGTGTTGTTGAAAAATTAAATAGTATGTTATAATAACGGCGCAGGTATTTTCTTCGTTATACTTGCACTACTCTAAGAGAGCCATTCATGATTACCTCCAATAATTGTAAATGGTCAAAAAAGTCCCCGTATTAACCCACCATACGGGGGCTTTTTTGTTAGTTATATTGTCTAACCCTGCTCTCGAAGAGGATGCTGACTAGATTAGCTTGCGCCCTGAACGTCTTGCACTTAACCTTCTCTTGAACAGAAATCGCTCTTAAGCGAATATTCGAAATCGTTAGTAACGAAATCGCCTTTTCTTCATAGGTGTCCTGATATGGGAACGGGACCTCAGGCGGCTGTTCCTCCGTGAGCGTATCCCAGCACGGTAAACGATACCACGGTCCACCGCCACGCTTCTGTATTAGCAGGTCCTCGTCTGTCGACAAACTAAACCACCACCATCTATTCGAGTTCGCAATCACCTTGTTATGGACGCGTTCAACAACCATATTAGCGGCATTGCCTGGCAATGAAACGTATTTGGTATGACGCTCAAACGTGATTGGGGTGTCGAGCCGCCTCCAGCAGTCTGGTGCATATAAACGCATAATACACGGGTAATCTGGATGGATGCCGATGATGTCGAAATCGTCATCATGGCGTACGTCGCAGAATGGGATATCGCTATCTTGGAACCATGGGTACTGCTGGTAATTCATCTCTTTATCCCAGACAAGACATTTCGGTTTTCCATCTACCTTATCAGTGTAATTGAAGTAAAGCTTCTGAGCATAACCCCACATCTTACGCGGCTTGGTCATATCTACACGGTCGGTAAGGCTTTTAATGTTGTTTGGGATTGGGTTCCATATTGCGCCAGAGTAACGACGGATGCCCTCGTCTGGGTCGAACGAGTACACCACGCCTTGGTAGTTGGTCACGTCACCAGCGCTCTGTACGCCACCGCCGTCAATGTAGGTAGATGTCTGTGTAGGCGTACCGTCTTCGAGGTTCACATTAGATGTGAAGATTGAGAAGGAGCTTTTTGACAGAATCATCAGCGCGTCGCTTTGGTACTCGACAATGGCGCTAACTGTATTAGTGCTAGTAGCGTATGGTGAGTTGTCCGGCACGTAGAAGCGGTAAGGATAGCTGTCATAATCTGGACCTTCCGCTACGATGCGTGAGCACTGAATCAGGTTTGGGTCGTTACGGAAGCCACCTAAATAGATGCGGTTGTTATGCTTGCAGATGATAGAAGCGGCAATAACTGGGCGTGCATCTGTATATTTGGCATCAATACTCGCCTCAACGGTTTGCCCAGCGGCGACATAGGATACGGTAATGATGCCAGAATCAGACGGGGTGCCGCGATATGTAATGCCATATGTACTTAACGATACCGTAGTGTCCTTGTACTTCCAATCGCCTGATTCATAGGTAAAGATATAGTCGCCAGACTCGCCGCCTAGGTCAGACCCGGCGAATGTGCTTAGGTTAACGGTAACCTTGACTGAATCTGCGGTGCTAGCCGGGAAGGCCGTTGATTGCCATCTGCCAATCGTGAACTCTTGAAGGGAAGAATAGCCGTCCACATAGTAAACCTTATCAGCTGCTTGCACGATATTCACTTCCTTTGCCCTAGCGTCGACGTGCAAATCCGTGTTCTCAATCATCTTATTCATACGGTAATCGTAGATGACGAGCTTAGCTGTTCTAGCATCGCGTACGCAGAATACATCATAACGATAGCCATTAAGCGAAATCATCGCACCGTTGTCTTGGTCTTCATGCCTATTAACAGGGATAGATTCGTAATCGCTATAGATCAGCGCCATCATTGGACGGGATGGCTGTGGCGAGTAATCGTATTTTTCCTCTACTGGGATATTCTTATCGCTTAATTCATAGATGCAGGCTTCATGGTTACCAAGACCAGTAGCGGCTAACTCAATTTTACGACCGGTATTAAACGGATTTGCCGAGCGCTTCTGGTCTACCTCGTCCCAAATCTCCATGCGAACATAAACTTTGCCGCGCGGGTTAGCGTTCTGTGGGATTGGCGTCATTGCGTATAGCTTACGGTATTCGAAGTAGTCCATCGAGACATCACAGAGGTCTATTGCGGTCTCATAAATAGGTCGACCATTCTCGCTGGCAGATATATAGATGGACAAGATGCCCGTACAACCGCCGGTATTTCGTAATTTAAGCGTATTCCCAATGACCTTC
>AUXO011670677.1_pt1 | contig 12860 bp, 6 predicted proteins | sample 768731 | NCBI WGS metagenome assembly AUXO01 (sample SAMN02715735, study PRJNA202380) | gut metagenome | biome: sheep rumen | host: Ovis aries | place: New Zealand: Palmerston North
TGTGGAATAGCAATTGAAAGAACTAAAACAGTTCTCCAAAGCTTTTTAAGCTTAATTCCTTTCTTATTAATAAGCATTGCGATCATCATACCAATAAAGTAGTTGGAGAATGTCGCGAAGAATGCCCAAATAAGAGTCCAAATAAGAATTGCACCAAAGGTGGCTGAGAAGTTATTAGCACCAGCAGACCATGTAAATAACTGTTTAAAGTTATCTCCACCAACCCAACCAAATAAGTTAAGAGGTGGCATATGGTTTTTGTCGTAACTTGTAAAGGCAACCAAAATCATAAAGAAGATTGGAAGCAATGTAAAAACTAAGATACCAATTGTAGGAATTGCAAGTAAAGTTCTATGGAAATCTTTATCAACAATTGCTCTTAAATCGTCTTTAGCGGTCGCTATATGTTTCTTTTCAGCTTCAATTTGTTGGTTAATTCTATTTTGTTTAACGTTTAAGTTCCATGTCCATAAGAATGCCGCAATAAAGAAGATCGACATAATGCCAAATAAGAGGACATCAAATGAATTAACACCATAAACAACAGTGCCATCAGCAGCTGTTGTTGTGGCTTCAGTATAATAACCTAAAGAATTTAATTTTCCTATGTAATAGCCACCATAGAAAATCATATAAAGAATGAAGATAATCTCAAAAGCTAAGAACAATATTCCTCTTAAGATTTGTTTTCTTGCAAACGAACCAAATCCCATAATAAAGAACGATGTTCTTGTTTTCCAGTCACCATCTTTAAATGTTAAGAATAGTGTTTTGAAATAATTAACAAATCCTTTAGCAAATTTGACTGCAAATTTTGCAATCTTAAGCCCTAAATTCTTAAAGAATTGAGGAATTTTGTATAAGAATTTTTTGAAATTATATTTAATGCGTTCTTTCTTAGAAAGCTTAATATAATCTAAACCTGTAATTTCTTCCATTATTTATCCCTCCTTCCTTAATCACCTAAAAGCTCTTCAAGCGAGTTATTATAAATTGCTAAAGCGTTCTTCATTTCAGCTTCAGTAGTTTTTTCTTTAACTGAATCAGCCAACGTTGAACATGCACTCCACCAACTTGATGGCATAAGACCCTGGTCTTTTGCATATTTTTCTTGGGCTTTAAGAGCTTTAAGACCTGGTTGTTCAGCAACACGTTTATCTGCTTGAGCAAGTAAATTAGCTGGTCCCCATCCAACTTCGAGGAATCTTTGAAGTTGACATTCTTGGTTAGTTAAATAACGAGCAATTTTCTTACAAACTGATAATTTTTTACCATTTATTTGAGGTTTTGCCCCGATTAATTTGTAACCTTTAAATGAGGAAATATGATAGCTTTTACCATCAACTTTAAATGATGGCATTTCGCAACACCCTAAATACTTACCTAAAGCAGTTTCTGCTGCCTTGTAGTTCCAAATACCTGAAATTGCAACAGATGCTGTATCACCAAGTTTGTTTGTTTGGTCGTTAGAAACAACGATTCCAGATTGTCTAAGCTCCTTAAGAGCTTTCATAGCAGGAAGGCCGTTCTTTTGATAACTATCGTCGTAACTTACAAAGTTTCCGGTATCGGTATTAACTTCCCAGTTAGAATAACATCCTGTAGCCATAAAATAAGATGCACTATAGAATGCGTTACCAAAAACGGGATAATTCATTTTCTTTTTTGCAGCTTTTACTTTTTTAATAACTGTCGACATGTCTTCGACGTCTTTGTCAGACAAGACTCGTTTATCGTAGTACATGTAATAGCCGTTATCATTTGTCATAGGGAAGGCACAAATATTGTTACCCCAAGTAGCTGCTTTAATAGCTGATTGTTCATTGTCAGATTCAATATTTTTTGCCATGGATCCCGTAATATCTGCTAAAGCACCAGCAATTTTTAAAGAAGCTAACTGGTCTTGAGCAAAACAGAAAACGTCGGCACCAAGTTGAACGTCTTGAACCATCTTACTTGCGGCGTCACCTTCACTCATTGGTTCAACTGTAAAGTCGATTTTGTACTTTCCTTTGTTAACCTGAACAAATGATGCGAGTTGAGTCTTTGTTAAAGTAAGGATAGAAGAGTCGCACCAAACTTTAATTTCATAACTACCGCCATCGTTATCGTTATCTGGGAGTAAATCATCAAATGGATAAGGTGTAGTAGAATAGCTAAATTCATACTTACATCCAGTTAATGCCACAATTGCGAATAAGGATGCGCCTAGTAATACATGTTTTTTCTTATTTTTCATTTCTAGCGTCCTCCTTAATCTTCAACCCATACACCATAAAGTGCGGTTACTGCTTGTTGTTTATAGTCTTTATTAAAATTCCAAAGGTGTTCATAATCTCCTAAACAAGTTGGGTAAAGTGACCAACCAATAAGATGGGTGCCTTCTTGTTTATGGAAACCATAAACTTCACCAAGTTCTTCAACATAAGATTCATTATTAAGATTTAAAACAATTTCTTCATTCATTCCAAACGACAAGATTGGTTTAAGCTTGTACCATCTAAGTGAATAAATTGGAGTATCTACTTGATCCATAAACACATCGGAATCAACAAATCTTGTTGTTTGAGCTGCATCGAAATAGAAATTAATAATCGTGTCAGTTTGTTCAACAAGCTCGAAATTATTAGTCATTGGATTATAAACATATTTAAAGCCATCATCGACTGTGACGTAAGTTTTACCAGATTCAAATAATACTTCTTTTCCATCAACAATAATTTTGCCTGCAGGAAGTCCATCAATAAGAGCTTGTAATGAAGGTACTTGCACTTCATTATGAAGTGTATCGACAACACCACCAACACTTGGTGTAAAGACGACTTCATTTGTACAACCACCAAGTAAGGTAATGGCTAACATTGATAAAAGTAAATTTTTAATCTTCATTGCTCTTACCCCCTTTGACATACGATGACACCGAATCCACCAAAGTGTGGGTTCCATGAATCTACTTCGTATGCTCCATATTTAAACTTAACAGTACTACCTGCAGGTAATGAGAATGAACTTCCGCTTGAGAACCTACCATTGACGAATATAAATGTTTCATCAACTTGAATTCCCATACCAGAAGAATCAATTCTCCACCAAAGGTTTTCGATTGGTTGATCATCACTTGTCTTGTTTCCTGGCCACATTTCATCATATCTAGAAGGAGAAACAAAAGTTTCTTTTTCATGAAGATGAGTTAATGTCTTCCAAGCATCATTGTATTGAAGTTCACTATCAGTGATTGTTGCTCCACCAAGAGTGACAGACACTTTATTGCCCCATTTAAATGAGTTGACTTCAATTGGTGAGTTATATGAGTTATGTGATACATAACGACCATACATTGGGGAGTAAGTATCAACTAAAACTTTCTTTTGATCAATCATTGTTTGAGAGACTTCTTTAGTTCTAAAGATTTCCTCTCCACCAAGCATGAAGGCAACACCGTTTGAGGCAAAAACAAGTGCGTGCGCTGCAAGCGAAGCATGCGCAATCTCACCAATATTCCCTGGTGTGTTCTTACGTGAATCTTCATCACCAACTTCCTGGTTCATTGTTTGCCATAATTGGTCAACAACTGTCCAGTTATCGTGACATGATATATAGTTAACTGTTTGTTTTGCGTAATTTGAAACACCACGGTGAATTCCCCAACACATATCAACAACTCTAGCGTTAAAATCACCCATATTTCCATCAAAGCTCTTTTGCATAAAGCCTGTTTCTGGGTAACATGGTTGACCGCCACCGTTGTCACCTTTAACACCATTACGACCAGTGTTATTAAAAGCACCTAAGTAGCATAATGAGTCATCATCGTAACCATCGATTTCTCTAAAGTTATTACAACGATTATAAACTTGCCATGTTTCTGTACCCCAGTTCATATAATTAGAACCGTGGTATCCTTCTGCAGACCAACCCTCACCATATAGATAAATATCTCTATCAAGTAATGAAAGTTTTTGTTTAAGGAGGTTCATTGTTTGATAATCGATAAGACCCATTAAGTCAAAACGGAAGCCTTTAATCTTATATTCTTTCGCCCACATATAGACGCTATCGATAATGAATTTACGGCACATTTTAGCCTCTGATCTCACTTCATTATGACATCCTGAACCATTGTAAAGTTCTCCGTTTGCGTCATAACGGAAATAGTATTTAGGCATTAATTTTGTAAATGGATGAGCAGAAACACTTGAAACGTGGTTATAAACAACGTCCATTGTAACTCTAACGTGCTTTTTACCAGTTCCTGGATTTGCTAAGCCCACTATTAGTTCCTTATATTCTTTAATACGTGCAAGTGCGTCGTGAGGATCAGAAGAATAAGCACCTTCAACAGCGTTATAGTTTTGAGGATTATAACCCCAGTTATATTTCTCTAAACCACCACGTTCCATTGATTCATCGTTATCAGCATCAAAGACAGGCATTAATTGAACTGTATTAATACCTAAATCCATAAGGTGATCGTAACCAGTAGTGACTGTATTATGATTTGCTAATCTAGTACCACTTTCTACGAAAGCTTTATAAGTACCATTTTTATTGCCTTGATTCGATTTCCAGCTTGAATCGCCAGTGAAGTCACGAACATGAACTTCGTAAATGGAAAGTTGTTGAGGAGTAGTAATATCGTATTCTTCAACTCCATCCCAAGTCTCTGGAACGTTGTCCCATCCAACTGGATTTGTATCTTTCTTTTCGTAAACAAGACCACGGACACCGCTACAACCAACAGCAGTAACATATGGGTCAACTGTTGTAGTTGAACCTTGATAGTTATCAACTTGGAAATTATAGTAGTAATCTTTAAGATCACCTTTAACTGTGATTTCCCAAATTCCACCTTGCTTATAGGCCATGAACCAACCTTTTTTGTATTTGTCGGTTCTGTGTACGTTTCCATCAGCATAAATGGAAGGAGTATCATTTCCCTTCTCATAAAGAAGAAGAGTCATATTAGCAGCGATAGGAGCCCAAACTTTAAATGTTGTAAAGTTCTTATTGTATGTCATTCCTAAATCATCGCCTTCATAGCAATAATAATGTTCAAATTTAGGAGTGTCATAAAGTTGCTCAAATGAGACAAAGACTGTTTTTGCTAAATCACTGGTTGAACTTGCTTCTTTAGAAACAAGGCAATACACCATATTAATCTTAGCAGTATACGGGAATTCGATATCGAATTCCTTATTTGTCTTTGTTAAAGCATTCTTGCCACTTAAAACTTTATAGTTATTCTTAATAGCATCACGTTTTTTAAGTTTTACTTTGTAATAGTTTTGATCAAATGCATATAAATCCCATTTAACATTCATGGAATCATCTGTAGCAGTACAATGGATGGTTTTGAAATCACTAAACTTGGCAAGTTTAACACCATCAACTTTTGTTTCTTCTTCAGTTGCAAATTGAGCCATACCACCACCGGCAGCAGGAGTAACCCAGACTTCACAAGTTTCCGCTACAATTGGGAATTCAGCGTAAACAAGTTCCACGTCATCGGATTGTCCGCCCCAGTTAAGATTTCCTTCGGAAATCATCTTGTATTTAACAATATAGAAAATTGAAGGAAGACCAACGAAATCTTTAAATCTTGAATCTGGTGATTTGGCGTTGATATTTAAGGTAATAGTCATTGAAGACCCATCTTCAGCGTATTCCATAATATCTGCGCCATTATGTTCATCAGAGTATTCAACACCATCAATACCAGCGCTCCAAATATAGAAGGCTCTAGATTGACACTTAAAGTCATCATTCACATAGTGAATCTTGACTGTTGAAACTGTTGCAGACTCTTCATCATCTTCTTCTTGTGCATCACCTGCACGAACAATGCCACCTTTAAGATGTGGATTATCTAAATCAACAACACTTGATGTTGCATATTGGATTGGATCATCCCCTACTTCTTCCTCTAAGTAAGAATTTTTCTTAAAGGCTGAAGGAACAACAACACCTAAACCAAGGGCGGTAGATAATAACATTAGAAATAAATTTTTTCTTTTCATAACCTATATCACCTCCTTAGTTTCCGGCCACAACCCAATATTTGTAGTGGCCACCTTCAACATCTTTTGTATCAACATATATTGTGATTCTGCCGTCTTTCTTAAGAAGAAGATTATTTCCACTTCCATCTAAAACAGCAAAATCAGCAAATGCTTCATTGGCTCTAGCGTTATACCAGTTATATTCTTGATCTTCGCCATTATACTTAACCATTTGAACTTCTTCGTCTACATGGCTTGTAATGGTAATCATATATTCTTGTGGTTTAGTAGGATTAACTTGCATTTCGTAGGCTTTAGTCGCTTTCCAATTAGTTTCTGTGCCAACAAGATACATGTTTCCTACAACTAAAGTTTGATCCTTGCTTACATGAACGGTGATTTCTTTCTCGATATGAGAATCGACTGTTGTAATAGTAATTTTTCCTTCACCTTCACTTAATGCAGTAACAAGACCATTTTCATCAACTGATACAATTGAAGAAGGAGAAGCACTTATAACAACATCTTTTGTATTAGCGTTTTCTGGAAGAACTGTGTATTTAATATCACTATCTTCTTCAACACCAATTTGAGCGGTTTCTTGTTCAAGCAAGTCAATTGATTCAACAGAAACTTGTAAATCAGTAACGTGAATAACCGAAGGAACCTTAACTACTGTAACTTTTACAGTGCCCTTGCAGTCTTTATCTTGTTTTGAAGTAACTGTAATTGTTGTAGAACCGTAATTAAGTGCTTTGATACGCACAGGATTACCTGACGCGACTTCTTTTTTATCTACTGAAACAATCTTATTATCCTTAACTTCAATAGAAACCTTATTATTCGTAATTTCTTCTTCTGTACTAGAAAGTTTAGGAATAAAAGTTTTACCTCCATCACCTTTCTTTAGTTCAAATTCAGTTTGACTTAATTCGAGCTTAATAGGAGATTCTTGTGGTACACCGTTATATTTGACACATCCAGCCAAACCAATTGAACAAAGTGCCAGTAAGAAGGTTAAAATACGTGATTTTTTCATTTATTTCACCCCCTTATAGAAGGCTGTTACACCATGGAGACATCCTCCAATGTTTCCATTTATTTGTCTTGGTGCCCCTTCTGTTGCATCTAAGAATGAATATGAATTATCAAGCATGATTCGATATTCGTTCTCATTAATTCCGTTATTTAGGAAGATTACGAGTTCGCGTGTATCGGTTCCATCACCATGTACATCGATTCTTAAAACGTTCTGACTTGAGTACTTATATTCAATTTTTGCACCATGAGGGAATTCTCTCTTAATATGGTTCAAAACCTTAAAATATGGATAGAAGGTTGAAAGAGTGTTAATTGTATGACCAATTACATCACCTGTGAGTGGATCTTTAATTTCTCTATAATCAATACCTTCATCATTATTAAGTAAGTGTTTATTATGGGCATCAAGTTCAAAAGCGTATTGGTTAGCTTTATAATCGCTTCTAACCGCCTTATCTTTCCAAAGGAAAGGTTGACGGTACCAAATGTCCATATTGTTTTCACTACCATACATATCTATGTGCTGATATGTATTTGAAGACATACCAAGTTCATCACCATAATAAATCCAAGATAATCCAGGATTTAACATAGTAACAGCAGCTTGGAATTTAGCTCTACCATTTTGCCATTCATTATTATATTGAACGTTATCATTTGCTATTGTTTTATTCTTATTACCAACACCATTAGCCTGATTAATAAGTCTCATGACGTCATGGTTAGAAGTAAATGCGCCATTAATGAAATCTGGTCTACAGCCACCTTGAACCATGATAGGTTGTTCGGTTGTACCAATATTAAACATGCCATCGCTTGCGAATGCGTTATATGTTTCCCAGGCTTGGCCACCATTTCCTTCAGTAGTATCAAAAGAGGAAGCGCCTGCATCTGTATTATAAATCCATGCAGGTACGTGATAATAATTTGAAAAATCAAATTGAGAATCAAGAGCTTGATAATATGGAGAAGTTCTGGTTCCCCAACCATCAAAGTTTTCACCAACTAGGAAACAATCTCTAGCTGGGGAAAGATTTTTTGCATAAGTTTTTAACTTATCCGCAAATTCTCTCCACCAGTTAACGTTTTTAGTTAAATTAGATGAATAGTCATACTTTTTAGCGACATACCTTCCTCTTTCTTCATCGTAAGAAGATTTTTCACCAACATCGATAACGACTGTGTCTCCACCAGATGAAGCACATTCGTCATTCATATAAATATGTTTAACAGCGTCAAGTCGATAGCCGTCAATACCTTTATCAATCCAGAATTTAGCAGTATCAATGACTAAATCCCTAACTTTTTGGTTTTCATAGTTAATTTCAGGCATTCCTGAACCAAATTTACCATAATAATAGTAATTTGATTCACCATCCTTGTACCAAGATGGGTTATCACTATTTTCGGCATCGTCATAAACGGATGTTTCTATAGTTCCATCTGCAACCCATTTATCACCTTGTTTTACAACGTTAGCTTTTTCAAATGTTTGGGTCTTATATTTCCAAATATAAACGTCTCTCCAATCAAATCTATTTACAGGATCATCTGGATTATCAACATCACCCCATTTAGATTTAGTAAACCAAACATTTGATTTTGAAGTATGATTAAGAACTAAGTCCATAAGGACTTTAATCCCTCTTGCGTGACATTCGGAAAGAAGTGATTCAAAGTCTTCCATAGTTCCGAAACGCTTATCTATCTTAGTATAATCAATAACATCATAACCATGATATGAACCACATTTCATAACAGGGGTTAACCATAAACATTGAACACCTAAATCTTCAAAGTAATCTAAAGATTGTCGAATTCCATTTATGTCACCAATGCCATCATGATTTGAGTCTCTAAATGAAGCGACAAAAATTTGATAACCAACACCAACATCTTTAAATTCATCATCAGTATCTGTAGGTTTTGGGCCGCTGTAAGGGAGTATAGTATTAGTTTTTGAATAATAATCACCAGAAGTATCTTCATCAATTGGATTTACTTTTGGTCCAGGCATTTCATTTCCTGCCGCAAATCTAATCTCATTAAGTTGACCAGTCGAAACAAAGACATGAATTGCCTTACCATTTCTAAGTGTTCTCCAATTAGCTTCATTTGCAAAATCTTCAATATAGTTTTCTACACCGCCATCACTAGTCCAGTTTTTACTTCCATCCATCGAGTCAACATTAGGAAGAAGGAAACCGACTGCTTCAGCGCCTTCAAACGAAACTGATTTTCCAGTTTTACCACCAACTAAGCTTGAAGAATATAAATCTACATCGAAGATTACTCCGTAATCATCAATGTAAGTTGATTTATTTCCACCCTCAACGAGATCTCTATTTTGCATCTTAGTTCTTGACATAGGATGAAGAGTCACTGTGTCATATTTAACCTTATCTGGTTCATAACCCCACAATGTACCTTCAAGTGATTCTGGTTGGAATGGCCAAAGCCATAAAGCGTATTTATCATATTCGCCTTTATCGCCACGATTGTAGTGGAAATATAAGTGACCATCTTCGCTCCACTCGTCGCACCAGGCATTATATTCAGCAGGAGTCATGCTTGAACTCGTTCGGACAACTTTGTCTCTACTTGCCCAAACAAGTCCGGCAGTAATACCGGTTGAACAAAACGCAGTACATCCAACTGCAATAGCAGCTATTACTAAATAATTCTTATTTTTCTTCATAGCTAACCTCCTACCAATTTATTAAAGAGAAATCTATGTTAGAGTTAACGCCTGATAACCAGACATTTTCCCCATCTTTTGTTCTATTCCATTTTTCAGTTGCAGCATCAACACCAGCCCAATGATTTAAGTCAGTAATAACACTGTCACCTTTTAAACGGACAACTTGAGCGTATCTCCAATTTGAAGGGATTGTGAATATTAAGGTTGTGCCGTTATTTACTCCTTCTAACCAACGGCATTGTTCTTCTGGTTGACCAATGTACTCAAATGCCCACATATAAAATTTTGCTCCAGCATCTAAATACCATTTATTAGGGCTACTATCACTTTTGTCTGGAGTAAATGTATAAGTTACATCAGTGATTGGGGCATTGATCCAAATGGTACCTTCAACTGGTTTTACAAAGAAAGTGTATTCATTTGCAATCTTTACTTTTATATTTCCTGAACTTGTAACATTCTCAAAATGAGAATAAACATATGGATTTGTGGTCTCAATATCAGAATAGTGGTACCACTTACCATCAACGTAGAAAACAACTTCATCTCCTACACCAAGAGAAACATCACTTGCTTTATATTGATTTGAATCTTCAGGATTAGGTCCGATGTTAGTGTAAATGTCTTCAGGAACATATTTCTTCACTAACATAAAGTTAGCGTCAATCCAAATATGGTTTCCATCATCATCAGGAGTTTGATCAATATAAATACTAACAGTTAAATTACTCTTAGCTATTAAGTAATGTAATCCGCTAGATTCTTCGAGTGAACCTTGACCAAAGGCTCCACTAGCAGCACCAGTCTTTTTCGATTCAAAACCGTATTTTGTACCAAATAGATAACCAATAAATTCGGTATCTTTTGGAATCAAGATGTCATATACAGCATATTCATCGTCACTCTTAGCAACGAGTTCAATTGGAGAACCGCCTTTAATATCAAGTTTTACATTAGTGATCCCTGGGTAATAAATAACACTAATTGCACCATTAGGTTGACCTTCGTTATTTGTTGGACCGTTTGTGGTGTCAATATGAAAATCATATTTACCTGCAATAGTCGTGATAAAATTACCATCACTACTAGCATCAAAGTGGCCACTAAAGTCACAATCTGACTTCATATTTGAATGATGATACCAACCATTTCCAACGTTAAAGACGAATTCATCGCCAATAGCTAATTCAAGGTTTGAAATAAGATAGAGTTTATCTTTTCCAGTTTCGAGTTCAACGTTTTGGCAAGTCCATTCTTCACTACCAGCTAGTTTAATTTGCATGTAATTTGCGTTAATCCAAATTCTTTCATTGTTACTAACAACACCAGATTCAACAAAGAATTGATATTTTAAAGAACGTTCAACTTTAATGTGTTTAGAAGTTTGATTTCCTCTTACTACAGGAGCAGTTATGCCTGGTTTAATTTGATCAAAGCCAATTTTTGCACCACTTAAATCAAAGATTACTTGGTCTCCGGCTTGTAATTCCTTAGTAACAACGAATTCGGTTTCACTTCCTTCTTTAAGAGACATTGCTTCACCATCAATAATCTTAGTTTCTCCACGTACAACAGTTAAAGAAACAGAAACAGGATCATAATGTGCATCTGTAATCCAAAGTGTATTTCCGCTTTCTATAGCTTCTTCACCAACTTTGACATATATGTCATAAGTACCAGAACGACCTGCGACGATGTCTTCACCATCTGCTACAAAGTCATCCTTAGCGCTTCCTTCACCTGCTTCAATATTTGCAAAGTGATGCCATGTATCTTCACCTGTGCAGAACACAAATTTATCACCTGCAGTTAAGTGAATATCTTCAAGAACAAACTGATTAGAGATAGGATCAGGAAGTTCTTCTTTAACCCAACCCGGTTCATTTACTCTACTAATGTAGAGATAATTAACATGATGTTGTTCAACTTTAACAGTTATTGTATCAGAAAGTTGATCAGCAACATCAGGAACTAATTCATTCGTTTTTGTTCTAACAGTAATTGTGGCTGTAGTTCCAGGTGCACAATCACTTGCAGCAGTAACTCTACCAGCTTGATCAACACTTACTTTCGCATTATCAGATTCATATACAACTTCTTTATTAACAGCATTGATAGGAGAAACACTAACACTTGTGTCTAATGTTTGACCTTGTTCAATGCGTAATTCTTTAGGGGAAAATTTAATACCTGTTGCCTTTGCAATAGGAGCAGGTTTTGTTATATTAACAGCACATTTTGTTGAGAAATAATTGCCATCTTTGTCAGGGGTAACACTTTTTGCAGTAATAAGAGCAGTTCCAGCTTTTTTAGGAGTGACAGTAATTTTTGATGATAAAACTCCTCCTTCTGCTGGAACTTCATTTGTTAAAGAAATAACGTCACCACTTTCACTAGGATCGGCAAGTTCAGAAACAAAAGTCCATTCAACTCCTCTAGATGTAGTGTCAAATGGGAGAACTGTTGCAGAAAGTTCAACTCCATCATCGCTTGGATCGTTGTCCAAAACAAAATCGAGTCTATCTTGAGAAACAGAGATGCTTTCAGGAAGAATATTCTCGTCTTGAGGAATATCCGTAACAAATACCTTACATGTAGCGGTTTTTAAAGTTGATTTGTCTTTTGTATAGTTAGATGCAGAAATTTCAACGTAATATTTTCCAGCGTCTTCATCATAATATTTTGCTTTTTCCTCTTCAGTATAAACAACTTCTGGTAAAGCATAAGCAGTAATTTTTCCGCCAATAACTTGAACTGCATTTTTAGCAGATGATTTCCAAACAAATTCTTGAGAAGCATCTAAAGGTTTAGCAGTCGCCTTTAAAACTTCACTCTTTCCGATGTTAAGTGTTGTTTCGGTTTTGTTGAGTGAAATTGACTCAATTGGGATAACAACATCTTCTTCAGCACAAGCAAAAAGAAACGGAATTGCTAAACATACTGTAAGTAATGTTAATCTTTTCTTCATCTTAGTTCCTCCGAGGAAGCCGTATCAGGGTTTAAGTTGAATTATTGTATAAGCGCTTACAAGCGTATGATATGTATATTGTATTACTCGTCTGTGCGTGAGTCAATGAAACCAATAATTTTTTTAGATAAATTTTTATGAAAAGAAAAGG
>AUXO017836809.1_pt1 | contig 12859 bp, 10 predicted proteins | sample 768731 | NCBI WGS metagenome assembly AUXO01 (sample SAMN02715735, study PRJNA202380) | gut metagenome | biome: sheep rumen | host: Ovis aries | place: New Zealand: Palmerston North
CCACCTGTTCCCATACCGAACACAGAAGTTAAGCTTCTCAGCGCCGAAAGTACTTGTCTGGAAACGGACCGGGAGGATAGGACGTCGCCGAATTTTTAATCCTCCTTAGCTCAGTCGGTAGAGCCCGCGGCTGTTAACCGCGTTGTCGTTGGTTCGAGTCCAACAGGGGGAGCCAAAGGCAGTCTAAATCGAACACCGATTTGGACTGTTTTTTCTTTTTTGGGAAATATAATAAAACGCCGAGAAGATATATTTAACTCTTACTCGGCGATTGTCTTTAAAAAATTATTGCTAAAAAGCACAAAATGTGTTACAATAAATCAATAATTGATGAGAAAATGTTTGTTTTTTGTCGATTATAAAATTTGTTACGCATTTTGTTTAAGTCGAGAGTGGCATCATTCCCCCCAAGAGAATCGATCATATGCGTAAAAAATGTGTTGATAGCATCCTCTTTAAAGCCCGCTGCTTTTAGGAGGGGAGACATCTCAGAACGGAGTTCTTTGGTAAAAGAACAAACAGTAGGAGGGGTTTCATACTTATCAAGAACGTTAAACGCTGAAGCTGAATTTGCAGCCAGTTGGATGAGAAGCTTTTTATCGTTTGAACTTAAGAGCTTTTCGATGAGACGTCCATTGTCAATCTGATTAATGAAGGAATCTTCATTATCGACGAAAGAATGGGACTTGGTAGTATTATCCCTTGAATCATCGAACTCGGATATGTACATGTACTGTTCATCATGATCATCATAATTATTATCAAAATCGTTATGTTGATCAGGTTTCTTTTGGGGATTCGACTGAGTTTGCTTTTTATAAGCGCGTAATACTTGCGCTGCGGATGCTTTGGCGATTCGGATGAGCGAGCGGAGAGACTCAACGGAAGGAGAGAGTTCATGAGATTGGGCGTATTTCCAGCAATAAAAGATGCTGTCGTTCACCGCGTCAGACCTAAGATCGGCGAGGGCTCCGCGCCAACGGTATTTCGGCATTACGGCATCGCAGATCGGCAAAAAAACGTTCTGTATCAAATCGCTATCAGTCTTGCTGACTTCTAAAGCTTTTTGATACTTTTCGAGCGAATAATAAGCGGCGGACGCAGATTGAGTTGTTTTTTTCATAATGTAGGAACCCCTCCTGTTTTGGTGATCGCTTACATTATGAAAGCCGATAAAAATATCTACAAGGGGTGATAAAAATATCTAAAAAGATAATTTTATCTCCATCTTAACAGGATAGAGGAATAGATAAAATGGGAATTAATGAACCAAAGATAACAATTAATTATTTGTTAGAGGAGATGCAAAAATTGTTTGTACAGTCTGGAGCATCAATTTGGTGTTATGAATACAATGAACAAGCGGAAGATGCAATAATTATTAGGAAACCAGAGCCTTTTTCAATTAAAATATTAGATCAGTGTTCAGAGCAGTCTAAGTTGGCATTTATTTTTGGGCGCGAAAAATATATTAGGAAATGGACTGCCCGAAATAGAGGTTACCAAGAATATACACTTAAATTATTTTCACGAATAGGAGAAGTTCCGCATGATGATCAGGGAGTTTGGGATTATGCTGGTAAAGTAATCTGCGGGATTTTATTAGGGAGTCCGGAATCATTTGAATCAAGAGAAGTAGGCGCGACCTTAAAATCTATATATAAAAATGAAAATCCAGATGACATGAAAAAAGACGCGGAAGAGTTTGTAAAGACAATTAAGCGTTTTATACAATATGATCTTCTGACAAGAAAAAAAGAAATAGATATAGCAATAGAGAAGGAATTATCGAAATGGGTGAATAAATTACTACCAATTAGGCGAACAATAGCTTTAAAATATGAAGACAGCTGTAAGCTTCTATGGTGCATATTTTATTATTTATATCAAACTTTTCCGCTTGGTACCACAAGAAGAGACGAGAGTGTTGATAATAACAGAAAAAATAATGCTAAACACGTAAAAGAAGTTATTAAGGACATTCTTGGACAGTATGATGATTCAAAAAGTAATGATAAGGCTGCAACTGGCAGCGATGAAAAGAGAGACAGCGCGCCTAAAGATAATAAGGGAAGCAAGCTAATAAAAAACGCGACTGAAAAGCAGCCGGACTCCCCATCGGTAGGTTTTAATGACAGCGAAAAAGAATTCCTGAATCTTATAGTAACCATAGCAAACGAAATGCACAATGATAATGATGAAAGTAAAAATAGAAATCAGCTTTTTACACTAGTAAATATAATGCTAACACAATATTCTAATGAGGATTTTATTAAACACAGCAGAGTAATATTGGAAGATTGGGTGGGAAAATTGTCTCAAGAACAAATTGATTATATATTGTTAAGAATAAAAGAGGACGAAAAATTTCGGAATCAGTTCGTAAGGGCAATATTATTATCATATCTTTTGCGGTATAATCCTGATTTTTATTTTGATAATACAATTTGGAGTCAATATTCTGAAACGAAAAAAATGGTGAATGCTGTAATAAATGATACAGGGACATCGCTGTAAAGGAGAAGTATAGATATAATGGCAATAAATCTTAATTTTGAAAAAGCAAGCATAATAGCAAATTCGTTCAATAAATTTAACATTTCTACCGGGAATATCGAAGTATGCCCGCATAGTATGTTTTATCGTTATGAGGGTGGGGTGCCCATTGCGACAACGACATCCAAAGAGGTCGTTATTGATCACACAGATAGTCATACGATGGTATTTGGCAGTACCGGTTCCAAAAAAACGAGATTAGTCGTTATGCCTACCGTAAAGATTCTCGGTGTTGCCGGTGAGAGTATGATCATAAATGATACGAAAGGTGAACTCTATTACAGGTTAGAGGGAGAACTAGCGGAACGTGGATATAATATTATTGTTTTGAACCTTCGGGATACCAAGACAGGAAATTGTTGGAATCCATTAGCTATCCCTTATGATATGTATCTCAAAGGAGATATGGATAAAGCGGCGGAACTCGTTAATGACATAGCGATAAATTTGATGGTCAATAATGCATCTCCTTCCAATAACAATATTGACCCTTATTGGAACTATTCCGCCGCTGATTGCTTTTTCGGTTTAACGTTGTTGCTTTTTAAATATTGCAAGGAGCACAATCAGCCGAGTGAGTCCGTAAATATATCTAATTTGCTTATTTTAAGAAGAAAATTGTTTGAGAGAGAGTCATATCGACATGAACATGATGAAAAGCTATGGAAGTACGCGCAGGAAGACAACGTTATTGCGGCAGGTTTAAGCGGTACGATAACAGCTCTTGAACGAACTAAAGCAAGTATCCTTTCCATTTTCGATCAAAACATGCGAATGTTTGTTATACAGCCGACTCTCCTTGAGATGTTATCAAGAACGGATTTTGATATGGGGAGCATTACGGAACAAAAGACGGCGTTATTTTTGATTACTCCGGATGAAAAGAGTTCTTATCATCGTCTTGTTTCATTGTTTGTAAAGCAGTCCTATGAGTATCTAATCGGTAAGGCTATGCAAAATTTAGCCGGAAATGTTAAAATTCGTTTGAATTACGTCTTAGATGAGTTCGGCGCACTGCCGCCTATCACCGATATGAACAGCATGATCGCAGCCGCCAGAAGCAGAGATATACGGTTTTTGTTGGTAACGCAATCAAAGCATCAGTTGATCGAACATTATGGAGATGCTGCACGAACTATTATTGCGAACTGTGGAAATTGGATCTTTTTGACAAGCAGAGAGATGGAATTGTTGCAGGAATTATCTCAGCTTTGCGGAGAGAATGAACGCAAGTTACCTAATATATCCGTTTTTGATTTACAACATTTTAACAAGGAAAAAGGGGAAGCCTTGTTACTTTGCGGTAGATACAAACCTTGTAAAATCAATCTTCCGGATATAAATGAATATTATATTCCTAAAACCGGAAATAAAATAGAATTTATTGTAGCAAAAGAGGTTCCTTTAAGAAGAATCATCGAACAAGCTCCCCCCGTTGAATATCTTTTGTCAAAGGAAGAAGAAAAACGACTAAAACTAGATATAGAAGATAACGACGATGACTTATTTTAGTTCATCAAAAAAGAGTATAGACGAAGAAAAGAATGAAGCCACTCTAATGCTTTCAAAAATGCATGAAGAATATTTAGTTTCCATGGCAAGCGCAATAAGTGATAGCGACGATAGAATAAAAGAAGTTGTCGATGAGTGTAAAGATTATAAGAATGATGACGATGAGACAATAGAAAATGTAGCGATGAACGTTATAGAAAGGATAGTTTCTATCAGCGATGGCCAAGATAGGCAAGGAGCAATAACGGAAGCGGCAAAAGAATTAATTGTTTTGATGCAAACTAATTCGCCCGAAGACCTTATGAATATCTATAAAAGAGTTCTTCATGAATTCATTATATGTACAGATGAAGAATATGAGATGTTGAGAAAGCAAATATTTGAGAAATAAGGAGAAGTATTATGAAAGATAATGAATATTTGGAGACTATATCATTGGAAAAAACGGCGACATCCTCTTTGAATCAAGCAGGAACGGTCAAATCAACCCGTATTTTTTTGCGTGATTTAACCCAGTGTTTAGAGAATATATATGACTATGAGAATGATGAATATTATGATGTTTTATTGACATTGGTTGATGGATTTGTTAATGCGACTCGGATTAATGCGGATGCGGATGATTTTCATAATATCTCAGTACAGTTATCAAGGAGAGATGAATATTCTTTGGCGACAAGGATTTTGGAGGTGGGATTAAAAAATTATCCATGGAATCCGGATTTGTTAGCCGATTATATTCAAGATGGGTGTTCAATTTGTAAATCTCAAAAAGAAGAATCGGACGTTGATTATGATAATATTCAACGTGCAGTTAAAGATTGTTATAAGAAGTTGATTAAGATATCACGAAATCGATGGACATGGAGAGCTTATTCTTTTACAATCGATTACTTATCAGATTTTTTACAGGATAAAGAAAGACCGGACAAAGCTGAAGCTTTTTTAGAAAAAGCATACGTTTTAGCCGAAGAATTTGTAAATAATTATGCTTCCGATGAAAGTTATGTTTCATTATCTGAAGTTGTTGAAAAGAAACAGGGTATTCGTGCCGGAATGGAAATATTAGAGAAGGCATTAGAAGAGAAATTAAAAAACGCGCCGAAATGCGCTATGCGTTATGCAGAAAAACTATTTTCCAACGGAAGTTTTGAGGAGGCGTTAAAGATAGCGCAAAGAGGGATAAAAGACGGAGCGCAAACACAACAGAAAGTTAATCTGGGTTATTTATATTTGTTATCCGGACTTAGCAGGATTTCATTATTGGAAAGCAAAAAACAAGATAATTCTTTAAATATTAATAATTATCCGGAAGGAGAAGTAATTGCCGTTTTTTGTGATTTCAATATTGCTGTCCGAGAGTTGGGCAAACGCAGTGAATATCGAGGGATTATTGTCAGTCAGACGAATGCTTTAATAGATAAAACTTCTATAAAAATACCGGAAGATAAATATTTTGAACTAAACAGTTTGCTACAGGAGAACTAAAAAACATATCTTTTTTATTGTATTATTAGCGTATCAATTGGAAGAGACTTCAATTGATACGCTTTTTTATTATAAAGTATAAACGCCGGTTCATTTTTTTTGTGAAGGCGACAAGCTTTTTTTTGAAGAAATATTTTTTTACAAATTCAAATCATTTCGATTAATTTAATAATTAAACAGACGAAAGAGAAGTCTGCAAAAAATCGAAAGGAGAAAAAATATGCGTACTTTTAAAAGAACAACCATCTTTTTCGTGATTTGCATTGTTGCAGTTACGATTTTTACGGCAATGTGGTTTTGCGACAGTCAACAACAAGTTGCTTTCGCCGATAGCACCCAGAGCATTAATTTGCCGGAGGCAATTTATGACTTTGACGATAATAGTGGGTATAACTATTCGCTTGCCAATCAAGTCAGTCGCATGTCAAATGGTTATACGTCACTCGGGACGCTTTCCATTTCGGGAAAGAAATTGACACAGTCAACGTATAATAACGTAACAGCAATCGGCTTAGATGAAGGGACTTCGTTGACGTTTACTTATAAACAGAGTGTTTCCTCCGGGTCTTATATCGATCAAACTTGGTATCTCAGCAATGACTCAGCCACGTCGATCTGTGGCTACAATACCGGAACGATAGGGAACGGAGCCATTCTCGTTCTTTCGTCCGAAGATGGAGCATCTTGGTCTTATGTGACATCTATGGTGGGCATCAATGGAAAAACTTTCACCTATACCCCGAAGGCTTCAGAAATCAAGGAAGGTCGTTATTACCGATTCTTATCCGCCGCCGAAGTATACTATGATTATCAGTATGTATCCGGATCGCACATGGAATATAGCGGTTGGTGGAACAGCATGTGGCGAAGCGGTGGCAAGCGTGTCTACGAATATTCTTGGGCATCCTATTATAGGAATCTCGGTCAAGAATCCACTGTTTATGTGTGTATGAATTCTGCAAGTGTTGCATTTTGCTCTGAAGCAACGAAAAATTATAAAATTGAAGACGATTCATTGACTAAAGAGCAGATCGAGTTGTTGCAGAAAGGGACAACCTTAACTGATGGAAGTGTCAGCATGACCTTTATCCAAGTTGATAACCTTGGTTGTACTTGCTATAAAATGCAGTATTGTTTCAACGATGGTGACTGGGATATTCTCGCCAATGGGGATAAATTCACGCAACAAGGTAAGTATATTTTCAAGATAGGGACGCCTTTAGGAAAGTTCAAAACGACAACGATATATCTCATCGACAACGGAAATGACCTCGGGTACAGTCAATACTTCGGAACAGGATTGATTGATTCCGAATTACGAATCTATAACGACACTATCGCTATTCCTACATATGCAACGGGAAAGACGTACACGATTTGCCCGCAAAGCAAGTTCCTGCCCGGTTTGTACGGTGAGATCACGCATTATCAAGACATCGCCTCGATTCAACAGGGAACAGGGACGAAAGAAAAACAATTTATAGCTTTGGTGGAAAACTATGAGGGGACCTTTGAAGAGGAGGGCATTTACGAATTTTCCTTGTTTAGCGGCAATCCGGACAATAACAGCGGCGAACTGGTACATTATACTTTTTTGGTGGCAATTCAGGATCGCAATGGGTATGCGCCTACGGTCAATCAAAAGCTTTTGACGTCAGTTGACAGGAATTGCCTTTTGTCCCGTAAAGTGTACGCTGTTACTTTGCCTACGGCAGGGGGTGGGAATTATGTTTTCTGTAATCCCTTCGCCGACGGGTACTATGAAACCGCATATTCCATCGCCGAGCGCATCGAGTATCTTTCCGTAGAGGAATATGAACAAAATGGCAATAGCTATTGGTATTACAAAGATCCCAATTCGAATACGAAGAAAAAATATACCACAAAGAGTAATCTTTTCAAGGCGATCGCTTTCTTCGCTGAGAGAAACGTCTGCGTTCTTTATCTTGAAGCAGATGTGGAATACCTTTCAAAAGCTGCCGACAACGAGGCGTTAAAGGATTTGGCTGCGGGATCGATTCGTAACGATGTATGTGTTGTGACAGACGAGGAAACGAAGAAATTGATCCAAGCGAGTGAAGTCTATGTCAACGATTTTCAGTTTGTGCAGGTTGCCGAGTTTGAAAGTTCTGTCGTAATGGCTTTGGACGAAGACAGAAACGTTCATTATATACCTTACGGCGTATCGCTCAATACGCTTTTTGATAAGACCCAAAAGCTTCGCATTACAGAGGTAAATTGGAATGGGGAGGCGGTATATGATGTTATCTATTACCAAAAAAATGAAAACACGGCTTCTATTACCGCTTTGATAAATCATATCGAAACGGAAATAGATTGGTCGGATGTTGAATGCGATTCCTTCTCTATCCTTTGTGCCGGCGACGACTACGATTCTCAGTCCATTGTCAATGTTTTGAACACGGGAACAGAAAGCCGCGAAGTAATGCTCTTAACAGAGTTTGAGGGTTTTGCTTTTGCCCAGAATACCGATTATGAGGTTGTCGTCACAAATCGTTTTGGAGGGACTCGATCGTTCAAAGTATTTGTCCATGAAGATCCGATTGTTGCCGAGCAGGAATCTGAAGTAATTGGACGAGATGTTCAGGCCAAGCTTATCGCAAAAGCAGATAATATGCCGGAATTAGGTCTTACTGCTGAAAGAGTCGTTGAAGAAGATATAGTCTATATCGCAGGTACTGCTGCCGAAATGGCAAACGAAAGCGGCGTGGGAATCGATACCGTAGAAAGCGCGGAAAAAATGTCGTTGAGCCAAGTGGTGCAAAATCAGCAGGGCGAGCAGGCTGGATTGCCCGTTTATGCAATCGTTTTTATCTGTGCGGTTGCCTTGATTATCATTGTTGCACTCATTTCTTTTGTCGCAATACGTTGCAAAACGAAAAAAAACTGAATTAAAAGGAGAAAAGAACCATGAAAAAAAATCATTTGACGTTCATCGTCATCACTCTACTTGTTTGCCTTGCAATCATCTTTGGTGGGTGTGCAAGCCGTTATCCGGTGAACCAAACTACCGTTTGCGTTCAATCTGAACCCGCTTTTTCCGTGAACGATGTAAAACGCGGTGTTACCTTTGTTGATCCTGTATTGTCATCAGGCGATATAAGCGTTGCAAACGACCAAAAGCATGAAGCTCTCAGATCGAGTTCGGACATTACGAGTAAAACGACAGAAGAGGGTCTGAGCAATGTTGTGTTGAATTTTCAAGATGAAGTTGTGACCGAGGAAGATGCCTATGCTTTGATTGCTTATAGTATTGCGTATGAGCTTGATCAATTAGGATATGACGTCTACCGTGGCGTAGCGGTCGTAAGCGAGGAAAAAGTGGTTGCCGGTTTGTTATTCACGAAATACGAACATGACGGATCGGGGAATCAAACGTGCGGTTTCTTTGAGCTGCTTGAAGATGGGCGTCCTGTTCTTACTGATGCTTTAATTGAATCCGGAATTGTCGCTGTGGCTGACTCGGAGTCTTTGCTCGAAGGATTTGTTATCAATCAGTATGTCTTGATAGGAAATTCTTCCGGAATCATTGGAGAGTACTATTTCAAGGTCACGCAGATCGGAAACTATAGTATTGCGGTAGAACTTTATGAAGACAGTCCAGTGTACTATGATTACAGCGTGGATTGCATCAACTATAATAACGGTTGTACGGCTTGGGCGTCGTCAATGAATATGGAATTCAACGCCGTATCTTTATATACCGCCGACGAAAAAGCCGCATATGAACAGGCGATTGCCGTTGTCGATGAAATTATCGCGATCCAAAATACAAACGTTTATTCTGCTGAACGATTTGTCCTGGTTCTTATAGAGACTTCGCTGTTGGAAACGATCGTCTTTGACGAACAACGCGCCCTTATCACCACTGACGATGGTAAAATGTACGATATCAACGAATTGAATGGTATCAAACTTGAGAAGAATCAAATGCTCATGGTGACGGCCAGCGAAGGCGTAAAGATCCTTACGATTCCGGATGAAGATGCCATTAACGAAGCGTTGGCATTACGTAGAACCACAGGGTTAATCCAGATCATCAGCGCGTCATTGCTCACGGCAGGCTCTATTGTTTTGAGCGTCGTATCCTTTGGGACCGCAACACCGGTGGCAGTTACATGTATCTGCGTAACTGCGGGTTTAATTACTACGACATATGCCGTAAGCAATATGATTGAAGGAATCAACAATGTTAAACTTGCCAACGATGGAGATTTGGAGACCCTTGCGGCAAACCCGATCAGAGACGCCCTTGCTTCCGCGATTGGAGACGAACACAAAGCGTCAGTCATATACCATGCTATTGGCACTACAGTCTCAATTATTCAAGCGCTGTTGATTCCAGTTGGTGCGGGATTGTCCGTTGCACACACGATACATGCGACGACAGCGCAAACAGTTTTTTTAGTGGCGCGTGCAGTTACCTTTGAGGCGGTCAAGTTGGCAGCAACGATCGGAACTTCTTATCTTGTTTCTATGGGACTGACTAAAATTGTGCTTGAACAGACCGGATCGGAAGTCGAAGCTCAATGGGCTGGTTTTGCCGGAGGATTGCTGACAGGTATCTTTACATATAAGGGCCTCACGCTTTTGGATAAACGATTCAACATCAGTGGTATATATCCGAAGGTGCGTCTTGGAAAAGTTGTTATTAATGAAGTGCGTCGAGAACAAGCCCTGAAAGAGTTCACGCAAGAGAATTGGCAAAAAATGTCGCTATCGGAAAAAAAGACAGCGATAGAGAAACTTGCAGATGTCATCAGCGATGAGCTGGGCCTTGACAATAGACCGAGTATAAAGTACTATAACAGTGCGAATGGTAAGTACGGTGCATATGAGGAAAGTACCAATACTCTTAAGATCAATACTTATTATTTCGAGAATGGGAACACTGTACCGTGGACGGAAATCGTCGATACCGTTGCTCATGAACTTCGACATGCATACCAAGCTGCGAACCTGAAAACAAACCCGAATAGTGAAATATCTCGTTCTTTTAGGGATTATATAAGGCCTGAACAATCAAGCGCAGATTACTACAATCAAGCTTGTGAGGTCGACGCAAGAGCATATGCGAAAACATGGGCGGATTATCAGCTGATTGCTGAGGTAAAACAGTTGGGCGTAAAATGCAATAGCAACGAGATTATCGGTATTACTAGGGATACAAACGGAAAAATTGTTTGGCTCGAAAAGGGGCACCTTGGAGACCGTGCATCTGGATATGCACATATTGTAGATGCGCACGGAAAAGATTTCATAAATGTAGGCGTTAACGATATTCCGGAGTACCTCTTGACCGCGATCAGCGAGGGAAAGATTATTGGATATCAATCAGTGACGAATGCGACGCCTCGTCCAGTTTATGAGTTCTTCTATAACGGAGATTGGAACTATGTGGCGATTACCATCGGGGACAACGGGTATATCGTGGGAGCAAATCCTGTAACGAATTTTGGAGGGATTCAATTATGCGTACGTTAAAAATTTCACTTGAATATGGGTGTTACCCCATATGGCTGTACAACGAGGAAGGAATTGTCTTAGACAATTCCTTACCTCCGGAATTAAGGGACATACCGAATTTGGAGGATGCTTTAAGAAGGATTCAGACGATCTTTGAAAGCGGTTTTTTCAACACTCCGGAAGAGTTCGGAAGTTCTCCGTACACGGAAGAAGAAAAAGCGGAATTGCGCCCACTAATCAAGAAAGTGGAAGATATCCTTCATGAGAAAGCCCTAGGATATCACATCGTAAACACGATCAAAGTATAATTGACGAGGAAGCTATGAGCGACATCGATATTTTGCGAAAATATTTGGGAAACGACTTGAAACTCGGAGAATATGCGGCGGATAAATGCTGTGAGCGTTTTCGGCGAAATCCGGATATATTATCCGAGTTTTGTGCATTGATGAACGGAGAAGAAATTTGTAAGGGGATTGAGATTAGGGGCTATACAGCACGAGATCTTATACAATATTTCCCTTCCGTTTTTTTGAGTAGTTACAGTGCTTACAGCTTTCTTATCATGTTGAGGGAAGATGTGAACAGCGCATATGACTTGATAAAAAAGGGTTTTCCAAAAAAATGAAATCTTTATATCAAGGAACAATACAATAACTGGCGATAATCTTTTCTCAAATAACATTGGGAATAGGCAATTTAGGATGGAATGCAGTCTTTTCGGGTTGTAAAAGTTTTCAATGTAATCATAATTTTTGCATGCATCTTCCTTGGTATAAATTAACTCTTGAAACAGTATTGCTCTCTGCTCACTCGGAATAAGAAAGTTAAAAGCATACTGGATATCGGAACTTTTTATTACGACGATAACGTAAACAAAACTAACGGAGAATTCGATATCGCATTGAAATTGAAAGACGGTTACGCCATTTATGAAGCAAAATATTATACCAGCGTGCTGACCGAAAGGACGATCCCTTGTTCCAATAAATAGTCGTTCGAAAAACTCTTGTCACTCATTATTTTACCTCCTCGTTATTATTCCAAATAATTATTGTTATGCCATCTGCTCCGTAATGCCAATAATTCCCTTTATCTTTGGGACGCTTTTCAGAATAATAGAACCATGTTGCATCCGGCAAGATCTCGTCTCCGTCATATGATATACCACCAAAGCCACTGGAATAAATTGATGATTTGCGTTCTTCTGCGTAACATCCCTTATAAAATACTTGCTTTATTGATTTCGACGAGAAGTCGGGATTGAGGAAGCCTGTACAAAAGCTTCGTGGAAGAACAAGTGTGGTAAGATTATCACATCCCCCCAAACAAACCCCATGTTCAAATCCGACATTGACCTCAGATATTGTTATTTTTTGTAAAAAACGATTATTTCCAAATGCATTGAAATGTATATCTTTGATCCATTCCGGCGTAACATAAGAACTGTTTTCTCTCGCCGGAGGGTATGCGACCAATTCTTTTGTTTCCATATTGATTAAGGCACCGTCTATAACCGAATAAATGGTATTTCCTTTTTCAACCGAAATCTGTTTCAAATTAGACAAGCTATAAAGAAACCGATAGTCAGGAAATATTACTCTTTTGATAGATTTATTATGATTGACACCGGTAAAGCTCTTTGGAAGAGAAATGCCAGTAATTGTTTCAGGGTTAACAAAGGCGTTTTCATTGATGATTTTTACACCGTCGGGAATAATAATATCCCCTCCGCATCCAACATACTCCGTTAAAACACCGTCCACTATTATAAAATCTTTATCGCTCATTTTTTTACCTCCGTATTTTAGCCTAA
>AUXO013681629.1_pt1 | contig 12857 bp, 8 predicted proteins | sample 768731 | NCBI WGS metagenome assembly AUXO01 (sample SAMN02715735, study PRJNA202380) | gut metagenome | biome: sheep rumen | host: Ovis aries | place: New Zealand: Palmerston North
CCACTTTCTGTTCCACCTGTGCCACTACTACCACCAGCTCCACCGCCAGCTACTCCACTTCCTGCTCCACCACTACCGCCTGCGGAGTCTGCCTCTCCGCCGTCATATCCATTTACTTTTCTGTCCATTTCCTCGATGTCAGAGTCAGACATCCCCTTATCCTTTTCAACATACTCTGAAACCTTATCGAATGCAGCCTCAAGAGCGCCGTAAATAAAATACTCCGACACCTGATTTCTAAATTCGTAAAGATCATCATCCATCAGAAGTGTATATCCGGATAATTCTATACTTCCTATATCAAATGCATCACCGGCATTTGCCCTGAGACTGCTGTCGATAAGAGCTTCAATTGTCCCTTCTCCTTTCCCGTAATAGTTTTTATCAACAAGAAGCAGATGATATTCGTCAAATACATATCTGTTATAGTCTGCCTTTATCCCCGAGCCCGCAGTTCGAAGTAATGTTACGGATTTTGCTTTTGCACATTCGACATCTATAGCATTTATAATAGCCGGAATAAATATCATCAGAACCACAAGCACCATAGATATAAATGCCGTCACCTGACCCTTATTATTCATCTGCTCCATGCCTCCTTTGCTTAAATAATCTGTTTTGCGTTACTGCTTATTGATTTCCATATAGATTCAACCAGAGCAGTTATCTGGTCTTTGAAGATTATTACCATAGTAATGAGGACAACCAATATTAGAATTATCTCAACAACAGCAACACCCTTATTGTTATCCATTTCTTTTAAAAACTTCATAAGACACCTCCTATAGATTAACAAATGCAGGATAGACAACTATCCCGATCACTACCAGAAGGAGGATAAGCATCGGAAGCAGCAGCTTCTCTGACGCTTCCTCTCCCCTTTTTTTCATCCTCTCTTTTAATTGAAAACCGGCTTTTCTCTCTTCTTCAAGGAGCAGTTTTACGAGATCTTTATTGCCATGCGTGAGATTCTGCTCAATAAGAGACATGATTCTTATATATTCCGGAATGCCTATGCGTTTTCCCAAACCCGCATACGCCTCTTCTTCGGAGACTCCGTTTGAAATCTCTGAAAGCATAACGGCAATCTCCTGATATAAAACCCTTCTCTTATTCCTCCCCGATCTTTTTTCATCTTCTACCATTCGGGTAAATGCACCGCGAAGGCTCATCCCTGAATTAAGACCAAGTATCATCTTGCTCACAAAGCTGTAATAATCATCAAGAAGCTCCCTGTCTCTCTTTTTCCCTGATTCATCCAGTTCGTTGATTTTTGAATATGCATATACTCCCACAAGAAGAATCCCGATAAGTGCGATGCTTCCGGCTTTATCCTTATAATCCTTCTTCAGAGCAACACTGAATCCGCCCTCATCGGAAGGAAGGTCAAATGTCTCTTCCTCTCTTTCTTCTTCCTGCATATCCTCCAAATTCTCGATTGCTATGGTCACATCATCCTTATCCTGACCGGACGGTAAAACCACTACATTTAAAACCATTTCTCTTTCATACTCTTCGTAAATGATGCTTCCCGTAAGCGTTATCTTTGTTGCTTCTTCTATTTCATCATTATTAACAAATCCAAATCTGTTAACCACCGTAGGGTCGCTGCTTTTCCATTCGATAGAAAGATTTCCCGTTTCATCAGTTTCGGGAAGCAGCATATCCCTTTTTATACTTTCCGCATCAGAATTATCAGAAAGGAAAATGTCTTGCACGTAGTTTTCAGCCTCATCCGCTAGAATCTCAAACTCTTTTTCGGTATAGCTCCTAGGTGAAAGACTGAAATTTCTTACCCATGTTTCATCATCCTTACTCAGTTCGATTTCATATGACTTTTCATTCCTCCCGACATCCGGTCTTTTAAGCACATCATTTACATTTTTCTTTCCCATTATTACAACCACAGCACAGAGAATCAGTACCGCTGTAAGCATCATTAAAATCTCGGTATAAAGCTTCAACATGAAAGCCTCTGCCTTATCTTTTAACTCCGCTTTACTCATTACCTCAAATTTTCTGATTCTTTTCATTACCAGTTTTTCAAGAGATTTAAAATATATGATTTTAAGCAGATATGATGCAATGCGCTCGTAAAAAGCATATATATGTCCTCCTTTCTTTTCATCACATCTGCCGGAATCCAATGTTTTATCCTTCATTTCCAAGTCTCCCTTATCTTTATCAGGGCAGCTTCGTCAAAAGACAACCCTGCTGACAAATTATCCATATTTATATTCCACTGTATCCCGGAATACACCTGACATCTAAATCACGTTCCAGTCTGTCACCTTGCCGCCTATATAGTCTGCAAGGAAAACCCCGGCAAGTGCAGCGCACATAACAATCACTCCTCCGATATTTCCATATAGTGGGAGCATGTATTTAGGATTACTTATTCTTAGATAAACGACTATCATAAATGGCATGCACGTCATAATCCTCTGTTCCAGCCTCTTCGACGCGACCATTACATTCATCTCTTCTATCAGTTCAATCCTTGATGTGATTGTTTCAGAGGTTTTCTTTATAATCTTTATTACATTTCCACCGGTTTTCCTTACAGAAAGAATCACGCCTGCAAAATCCCTTATCTCTTCCTGATCATACTTATCCGCAAATTCGTAAAGGGCGCCGTGAAGACTAAGTCCCATCCTCAGTTTCTTCTCTATAACAGTCAGTTCCTTCATAATCACTTCATTTTTTCCATAGACGGATGAAAGATCTTTTCCCGCTCCGATAAATGCATTTTCAAGCGACATTCCTGATGAAAGTGCTGCTGCAACTGTCTCTATGAGGGTTCCAAAATCCGACAGGAGCTTTATTCTTTCTTTTTCTTTCCAACTCCCTGCGATTTTTCTGTAGGTCATAACCCCTATCAAAGCTCCGGGTATTATTCCCCAGATACTGTTGAAGAAGAAATATGCGACCAGTATGTCTGCGCCGACAGCCGCGGCTACTGATATCAGTATTCTGCCCCACTCCTTCTTCAAACATACCCTACCCTTGACCATTCCTAACATAATTCGCCTCTCATTCCAACCTAAGTACCTAACTATCCTTCCCCATTACATATCTATCACTTAACCGACCTTTTCTGTCACAGATTCAATCACTCAGCTACCCTCCATTACCCTCACAGAACTAATACCTAACCATCTATAATCTCTGGCCCTTTCACTGTTCCAAAAACCTGTTTTGGATATCCTGTTCTCTGACTACGTTTAAGAGTCCGCTTGACGCCAGCTTACCTATATGCATAAGGTCATTCACACGCCTAAGCCTTCCCGATATTCTTCCGGCATTTTCGCCGTCCTCTTCAAAAACATATAGTCTACTAAGTACAATCTCATCTTCCTTCATTCCTATCACCTCACTAATTTCCAGTACCTTCCTGCTCCTGTCCCTGAGTCTCCCCAGATGAATAACTATATCTATCGCAGATGCAATCTGCTGTCTTACAGCCCTTATGGGAAGATCTACTCCCATAAGTACCATGCTTTCAAGTCGCAGCATCATATCCTCTGCACTGTTGGCATGGCCGGTGGAAATGCTGCCATCATGTCCTGTATTCATCGCCGCAAGCATATCAATCGCTGCTGCATCTCTAACTTCACCTACAATCACGCGATCCGGTCTCATCCTCAGACTTGTTCTGATAAGATCCCTTATGGTTATCGCATTTTCGCCCTCGACATTTGATGTTCTTGCCTCAAGGCGAACCAGATTCTCAACCCCTTTAATCCTAAGCTCCGCGGAATCTTCTATCGTGATCACTCTTTCATCAGACGGAATGAATTCGGAGAGTGCATTTAGAAAAGTTGTTTTGCCTGCGCCCGTCGAACCTGAAATGAAGATGTTATAACCTGCTTTAACGAGGTTCCCGAGAAATTCAGCCACATCCTTGTCAAGAGCTCCAAGTTCTATAAGGTCTTCCATCCCCATAACTTTCTTAGGGAATTTCCTTACTGTCACCGCCGTCCCGTCACATGAAACGCCGCCAAGGACTATGTTTACTCTTGAACCATCCGGAAGTATGGCATCGGCTATGGGGGTAGTCTCATTTACGCGCCTGTTTGTACGTGATACTATGTTCTGAACGATGGTAAGAAGCTTTTCGCCGGACTCGAAACTCTTATCTGACTTTATGATTTTCCCGGCTTTTTCGATATAAATCCTGTCATAACCGTTAATCATAACTTCGGTAATCTCATCATCCTCCAGAAGTTCCGAAAGAACATCAAAACGTCTTATCGCATTAAATGTATCGCGCTTTAGCTTTATCTTTTCTCCGAGTGGTATATATCCTTCCCTGCTGATTCTGGCGATTGATTCATCTATCAGTTCCATCACCTTCGAGTCATCCACATCCTGCACCTCGTCCAAGCGTCCCACCACTTCTTCCTTTATTCTGCTCTTTATCCCCTGCTCCAATCCCATATACTACCTACGCTCCCATGCTTCATACACTCATTTCTCATATTTCTAATCAAATCCCTATTCTCACCCAGCTATTCACATCGACAATCCTCACATACTCTATCCACACCCAATCATTCCTTAATCCCAATCACCACCCAATCTACATATAATCTCTATTCATGTTCCTATCACTGTGTGGTATCATTCCCATCCCCCGACGTCCTCCCAGCCGGAGTTTTCGGGAGCATATCCTTCAATGATTTCAGCACGGGCGAGTATGTCACCGTACCCAAGCGAAGTCATTATCCGTTTAAATGTATCGAATTTCCTTTTACAAAGTTCTCCCGGAGGTACGGGAAGAATGAGTCTTCCAAAAGTTTTAAGTATCTCCGGATCTCCAAGAGAAGCCGTTCCTATATCAAACACAAGACCTCTGTAGATTCCGGAAGACAGGAGACCACTAATGATACGGTTCATATCATCCGCATTTATGAGCTTTGCATCCATATAGAAATCTGAAAGAATAAGTGTATTTATCCCCTCTATTTGTTTTACACACTCCAGCGCCGTCTCCTCAAATCTTCCGTTATCCGTTTTCACCATGTAAAGGAGGTCACATGATGTGGGGTAAGGCGATAAATCCTCCATAGCCACGTAAAGGTACGAAGCCCCGGCGTTCCTGACCAGATTCTTTGCGGCATACGTTCTTCCGCATCTTCCAAACGGCGAATAAACGCCTGTTACTTCACCTGTCACTTCACTTAGTGATATGCTGACTTTCTCCTTAACCACTCTCCCCGCCAGAAGCGAGGCTGCCTTACTACAGATATTTCGGACATTCTGATATCTGGCTGTTACGTAACACCCATCTTCCTTTGGTGCCTCTTCCAAGAGAAGACAGGGAACATCCCTATACACATAACAGCCTTTATCAGTTTTTTCGCATGGCAGGTGATTATCCGCGATGATAATGTCAAGGCTTCTTTCTTCCAGATAAGCCATCACTTCATCAGTATCGGTAAAAGCCACCGCTCTCATGGAGAGGCTGGTATCATCGTTGATATATGCAGCCATTGCCGATGTATAAACTCTATTATGATCACATATACCAATACGTAGCTCTCTTGCCATGCAGTCATGTCCTCCCTTCTGTGATGAGAAGATTATCACCGCAGGAATCTTTCGTAAAGGATTTCGATGTTTGGTTTTGTTGCGAAACAAACGCTGTCACAAAACAAAAGAAACCACGCATTTGCGTGGTTTCTCTAAACTCTCACTTTACTTTATTCAGTTATCAACAGTATTAACATTACATAACTCTGCCATTTTAGTTTGCATAAAGCTCTGTTTTGTGCATATGTAACATCCAATTTTGTGCAAGCTGTATATGACAGAATTTGTAGCATTTCTTAATATTCTGGGGTGATTATGTTAACATCAGTTGCATAATCAATATCTTCCGATCCATGATTAAATGTTGCAGTTCGTTCATTAACAAAATTAGCTTTACCGTTAATACCAATCATGCCTATATCCGGTTTTGGCAGAAATCCCGATTGTATAAGTGCAATAACAACTTTTTTCTCAGCTTTCTGATAATCCAAGGAAGACGGGCCTAAAAACATAGATTGTGGGACTTCTACTTCCATTTTTACACCTTCTCCACTTTTAAGATTAATATCGAAACTAAAAATGAGATATTGAGTCTCCCCTGAGTTTCCGCCAAAAGGAGAATTGCTTTTTTTCTTAAAAGAGTAGCCGTAGTTATCTATATAATTTCCTTTATACGACTCAAGTGTTCCAATTGGAGCAGTTGTTGTATCATACTCAAGATTTGTAATACCTGTCTTCGTATACTTAATCTTAGGTGCATTCATAAGCTGAAGCTTATCTACTCTGTTAACTCCCGCAAAGCATACGCCGTCTTTACGATTCTCAATCGCGCTGCCTGTATCAAGCTTAGCAGTAGTAACTGCAAGATATCCGTAATTGATGAGTGATGATCCATTTGTAAGCTGGAGAGGTGCAGGTGCGTTCTTTGCCGTACTATTCTGAAGACAAAGCATCTTTCCTCCCGGCATAACTACAATACTACCATCCTCACAGTCTATAGTTCCTTCCGCATCTTCAGTGAAAGGAGCTATGATACCGCCATCTTTTATGATAAGAGTTCCACCATTCTTTATAACTATCTTACCATTATTGATAAGATTACATTCAACTGATACAGTACCACCATTTATAGTAAGTGTCTCACCCTTAGGGATGATTATACCTTCTGTTGAATCAACATCTCCGCCGGAAACTATAGTTGTCGTTGCAGAAAATGGATAGAATTTCCCCTCAGGAACCTCCTGAGTCGGGAATGATGTATAAACATGTCTTGTTCCTACATACCACTTAAACATGGCATAAACATTGGTTGTCTCCGGATGGAATATATCACGTGCCACAGTGTGGTCAGACCATCTTGTCGAAAAGTCTGTTACATTAACTTCATAACTTGGATAGCCATTTAATGGCTTGGCATCATATGCTACAAGGTAGCCTGTATGTGTGACACCGAGAGTAGGTCCGGTCTCTTCAGAATCCTCCTGATCATTATCCCAGACCTTAGCATAGTCCAGCTGGTCATGATTCATACCACCAAGCACTTTACCGACCCAGAACTCCGAATCTTCATTTCCCATGAAAGGGAACATGAGAAATGACTTGGACTGATTCTTCACGCCACCACTTGTAGCGCCTCCGCCGGTTCCTTTCCATACATAAATTCCCGGCTGTTTACCCTCCATACCTTTTCCGCATTCGAGATAGGTATCGGTTGATTTACTTCCTATTGATAGTGCCGTATCAACAGACTTACCTTTTTCTTCACCTCTTGCCAGATATATGGATACATCGGCACTCCACTGAGTCCAGTGTCCACCTGATTTTAAATCTGCGATATTCCCGGTACCGGCATTTCTGCTTTTTATATAAAGCGCACCCATGGAACCGTTTTCTGTAGTGAAAAACCTATCCTGGAAATATACTCCCGTGCCATTTAGGTTTTTGCCAATACTATCAAGCTTAATAAGACTACTCTCTCTTTCAGCAAAGCCATTTAAGAAGTTCCTTTTTGAGCAGCCCCAATCAAACTGAGATCGATAAGAGCTATTCCATGTATCTTCACTTGTCGTAGCCTTATCCCAGTACTGCTTCCAGTTTTCATTGCTTATTCCTCTTTTTATATGCTCTTTATCATCCCAAAGTGAAATAAAGCCTTTCGGAGCAAGAGTGGAATATTTTGACGTGTCTCTGTTATTATCTGTATCATAATAAAAGAGCAGTGACGCATGGAACTTGTCGTCATCCATATAGGTATCAAAATTAGTCTTAGTAACCTTGTTCCACTCCCAGAATTCCACAGTACCAAGCTTTGGTTTAAGGATTCCTGAGCCTTCGTCCTTTTCTTCTCCATCCTCACCTTCACTTGTTCCTGTTTCCGTATTCTCTTCTTTCGGAGCTTCCGTATCATCAGCATGAACAGTCTGAAGATTATTGCCATTTGCGGTTATGAGCATAAAAGCAGCAAGTGTACATGCTGTTATCCTCTTAATTTTTCCTACTTTTTTCTTCATAACGATTCCTTTTCTTTAATAACAAAAGACAAATCAATATGTATCATACAAATGTAACTGTTCAGATAGCTTAAAAGATTCCGAACAGTTACATACTTTTCTAATTATTATGGATTATACATGCACCTATGCAACAAAAGCGCAACATAATCGTTTATTTTTTATCTTTTTCTTCATCAGTAACGAGTGAAACTGACGCCACTGATGCATCTTCGTTAAAGTTTACTTTTATATTTTTCGATATACCGAGTGACTCACTTGAAATAGTGAAGGTCGCCTCTTTTACATCTACGGACAAATAATCCTCCTTAGGCGTTCCGTCAGTGACACTTGAAATTGCCTTCGTATAAACATCCTCGGTTGAAGCTTCCTCAGGATCAGTAACGATTCCTGTACCCTTTGAAATGTAAACTGTCACTCTCCCTTCTTCTTCATAAAAAGAGAAGTCAACCATAGCATCCGGGCTGTTTAAAACCCAGTCATTTTGCCCATTCAGAAATACGATGTTCCCTGTAAACTCATTCATGTCCTGCGACAAAGCTTCACCGTCCATAGTTGCATTGTTAAGTATAACCGGATAATCAGTATCTCCTCCGATAACATCATAGCCTTTGATATAATAAGGGTCATCAAGACACTGTATCTCAAAGCCGTCTCCCAATTCTCCGACATATATAGGAATATTGATCTCTGCTATATTTAACTTATGACCGGCTGCAGATACTGCCTTTATAAATCTTACTCTTGTAAGTCCCGGAGCAGTTGGTTTTATTACATACTTAGCCTTAGTCCTCGGTGCTTTTCCTTCCTGAGTTACTTCAACCTTTTCCTCGTTGTCTATCTTAACCTCCCAGCCGATAGTCGGTGTCTTGCTTCCGTCAAGATTTACAACTAAAGTATTCTCCTCATAAGTGTAGGTTACAGGATAATCTGAATCATCAAAAAGTCCATTTGTCCTCATTCTCTGATTTCTGATAGCTATAAGGACATAAATACCTATAGCTATAACAACTAATGCAATTATTCCTATGATGATGATCTTCTTTTTATTCATTCCCAGTTTTCACCATTATCTGATTTTTAATCTCGTATGCTTGTTACGAATATACATACTACTTCTGTCTAAAATTAATTATCTCTATTGATATATTTATTAAGTGTGTCAACAACTGTATTAAGGTTATAAGGCTTAGCTATATAATCATCGAGCTGATTCTCGATAATCCTTTCCTTATCTCCAAACATAGCTCTTGCTGTAACTGCTATGATAGGAAGTCTCTTTCTGTGTTCTCTCTGCTCTATCTTACGTATCTCCTGAGTTGCAGCGATACCATCCATTACAGGCATCTGAACATCAAAGAGTGCTGCTTCGTATTCTTTCTTCTTGAAGAGTTCAACTGCTTTCTCACCATTTTCAGCTATGTCATATGAGAAGCCTGCCATGCCGAGAAGCTTTCCGATAACCTGCTGGTTAACAGGCTCATCTTCTGCTACAAGGATACGTGCATTCTTGCCGTTGGCATTTATGGAGAATACAGCCGGATCCTCTTTAACTACTTCTTTAACAGTTTCAGTTTCAGCCGCTTTAACTACCTTAAGCGGAATCTCAGCTATAAATGTCGAGCCGATTCCTTCCTTACTCTGAACAGAAATCGTACCATTCATAAGCTCTGTAATCTGTTTTGAAATTACAAGTCCAAGTCCTGATCCACCATACTTTCTTGTATCAGAGCCGTCAACCTGTGAGAATCTAATGAAAAGCTTATTCATATTGTATTCGCTGATACCGATACCTGTATCGGAAACAGCCATACGGAGCTTTATGCTGTCAGCGGAATCGTCAAGCGCCGCAACCTTTACTCTTACGCCACCGTCAGATGTGAACTTGATGGCATTTGAAAGCAGGCAGTTAAGAACCTGCTGAATACGCTGACCGTCAGCCTTTACAAGCTTAGGAATGTTATTACCAAAATTAAGATCAAGGGTTATGCCCTTATTGGTTGCCGCAGGAACGTGAGCTGCAACTGTCTCCTCAATGGCAGACCTTATATCACATATTTCTTCTTTTATCTTGTACTTTCCTGCCTCAAGCTTACTGATATCAAGGATATCGTTAATAAGGCGGAGGAGATTGTCTGCACAGTTCTTTGCAGTAACAAGATTATCTCTGTAGTCAGCCTGAAGATCGTCTGCCATAAGTGTGAGCTGAACCATACCAAGGATTCCATTGATAGGGGTTCTTATCTCGTGGCTCATATTTGCAAGGAACTCAGCCTGAGTCTTATATGCAGCATTGGCATCCTCGATAGCCTTGGAAAGTTTTGCCTCTGTCTCTTTCTGCTCGGTAACATCAATAACAACCATGTTAATGTAATCTGCTTCTGACTTATACATAACTGTATTAAATGTCTTGCCAAGCTTCTCCATGGTTATCTCAACATCCATCAGGTCTCCCTGCTTGGTTCCTGAAGTATTGTAAGCCTTGAACCATGCATTTATATCCTGAAGGACTTCTATATTGGTCTCACTGAGTACCTTATCATGATAGTCAGCCTTATCAAGATTAAAATAATCGCCAAATGTCTCGTTGGCGTCAACAAGCTGATATCCGCTGACATTTCCCGAATAATCTTCTATAATCTTTGCCTGAGCAAAGCCTATAGGAAGATTCATGAAAAGCTTACGATATTTGTCATTCTGTGAGCTTGCACTGTTATCACTTCCCATCATGACATAAAGCACAAATGCCGCACATAGTACCTGAAGCGGTATCATAATGTAGTTTACCGGTGTCCCGACAACTGCCCCAACAACACCAAATGCAGCGATAAGCACCGCTGTAATTATAATTAGTTTTACCCATCCGAGTGATCTTATTTTTTCCATCTTTTTACACCCCTCTCTGACCTATCATTTTACTATAATAATGAATCATGGTCAAGCAACTTCAACTTAGTGATTCATATTCCGCTTTGCCCTTTTTTAATGCCGGAGCCACAACAAATACCGCCAAAAATAGAATGAAACATGACACGGAAAGCATAATTCCGTACTTCATCCCGTCAGGGAAATAATTCATTTCTATCTCATGCTCCCCTTTCGGAAGTTCGATTGCGATAAATGCATCGCCCACCTTCTCAATTTTCTTCTTTTTGCCGTCAACCTTTACAGTCCAGCCTTCATCATAAGGGATTGAAGTAAAGAGAAGCCTTTTTTCGGATACATTGATCGTCCCCTTAATATGACTGTCACTAAATTCATTTATATTAAGAACTTCCTTTTGATGTTCATTAATTGCTTTTAGGAAGTTTTCACCATTCCATTTTGAAAGCTTAACCCCGATCTGCCCCGATGGAGAGTAAGAGGATGAGAACTTGATATTGAAGGATGCAACATCACCGCGCCTTAGTTCTCCCATTGAGAAAAGCTGCTGAAAATATCTTCCGTCGCAGAGCTTCTCATCATTAACCTTATACGTTACATTTTCCATGTAATTGCCGGAGAGTTCAACAAAATAGATTCCGTCATCCGGGATGGTGAATTCGACATCCATATAGATATTGTCGCCGGTTCCGTTCTCATAGGAAATGGCTCTCGGATCGGAGGCAACTGTCGCATCGCATCCCATCCCATGAACATCCATATCCACAAGAGTACTTTCAAATATGTCGCCTCCGCCGGTCGAAAGCCTTACAAAGCTGTTCACCTTATCTGCATCGCCGTATCCGTCATGCATCCATGCAAGAAGCCCGGGACTTACCGCAAAACCTATCGGGAGCACGTACTTATTCTTATAGACCTTGGTTGAGCCGTTTTCGGCAAATTCATCTGAATAACCGATCTCCGGATAGTATGCATCGTCATGATCATATACATATTTAACTCCGAGGATGGCATTTGTATAAGGGGTCGCCCCATGATAAAGGTATTCATTTACCCCTGTATAAAAGCCCATATCACCCATCACTTCAACCGTGTCACCTCTTACGGTTGAGCAGAACGTAGATATGCTCTTCATATTATCAAATGTATTTTCGTCCAGCATTACAGGATTTACGATTTCCTCTCTGTAGAAATCACCGCCGTTCATTTTCTCATACTCTGCAACATCTGCCGTTATTTCCTGCATTTCCTCACAGTACTTAAGATAGAACTCACCGTCGGCGAAACCTATCTCTGTAAAGCCGTAAATTGCATTTCCTATAAGTTCGACAAGGCAGATAAGCATGATGAAAAGATTGAGTGTCTTCTGCTTTAAGAACTTTTCAACCTTAAACTCAGCCATTACAGCGTAAATGATGATTAGAACGCCTGCGATGATGCCGAGCCATATCTCTGAAAGCTTGCTGTCCGGATCTGAAAAGTGGAGCGCGGCTGTGTAAAAACCTATGGAAAGCACTCCGCTTATATATATCACCGCCGGGTGAATGCTGCGCAGTCTTGACAGCCCGTCGTATGCCATAACAAGAATTGTGAATATATACACAAATGCAAAACGGTTAGGGATTCCGTACTGGTCATGGAAACCATGCCATACATAATTAAGCGTTGCCTGATTCATGCTGGCGATCAGGAATATGACAAGCAGGATTTTTCTTATCTTCTCCCACGGACGGATTCTGTTCGAGAGCACATAAATAAACAGAAACAGCACTGTAAATACACCGCAGTAAAGGTTTGCGGCTCCGTCAAAGTTCTGGTTTTTTATAGGAGCCACCAGCATAAAGTGCTGTTTTAAGATTTCAAATACATTTCCGTACCATTCCCACTCCGGGAAGGTCTGGCTTGCTGACGAGGTTTTCATTATGGCAA
>AUXO015527884.1_pt1 | contig 12856 bp, 3 predicted proteins | sample 768731 | NCBI WGS metagenome assembly AUXO01 (sample SAMN02715735, study PRJNA202380) | gut metagenome | biome: sheep rumen | host: Ovis aries | place: New Zealand: Palmerston North
GCGGTTGTTACTTTAGTAATCACGTAGCCGGTAGATGTATCGCTTTTAAGCAAATCATTATGCAAAGACAATAGGACATCTGCGCCATTCGCAATAGCCTGCTTGATTTCGCCATGTGTGAGTTCTAAAGGTTTCTTTTTGGCGGCCTTTTTAGCGTCCAGCAAAGATTGCAACTGCTCGGCAACTTTATCTGCTACCTGTTTCGTTCTCGTCCGTTCGGAATAGCGACCGCCACTATGCCCGAATCCCATATAATAGGATACTTTTACTTCAATTGCTTTCATATAACACAAGTATTAATGTGTTCGTTGTAAGTCATAATACTATAAGAAAAAGATTAATTATCTATCTTCTAATGAAACCTCAATCTTTATATCTTCCCTAAGCATAATCGGGAGAGTATCGGTATATGAGGTGTTTTCTTGAGTATAATACTTACTATTATTCGCTTTAAGAGCATCCTTGTCAAGACTCCATCCATTACACAATCCACCATCCGGGAATATACTTAATCTCATCTTTCCGCATTCAAAAGTTAATTCACGCCAATGAGTCAATGAACGCTTTGGAGCGGATACTATTTTGCATATTTCTGCATCAACATCCGAATCAACTTTGTACAAATTAGCCCACTCATTTGACAACTCTTGTAATTTATGATCACGCACTTCGCTCGATTCCATGTTTGCTGCGACACCTGATTTTGGAGAATCATCTTCATATTCTTCTAATCGATACTCCAGAGTCAGCGGTTTATTAAATAATCTAGCAAAGTAATCTATAGTTTGCAAAGCGAGAAGCATGCCCATGACGCTTTTTAAATGTTCATCTTGATAGTAAACATGTAATGCACCCGTTTGCGTTTGGCAATACTTTATAAATAGATCAATTATGTCTGCTGCTTCACTATGATGGATGAGTTCGCCCAAAGCGGATGTTGAGATATGAATATCGTTGTCCTGTAATAACCAAATATTTTTGCTATTTTGCAAATAATGGCAATCAAACACGGAGGCATTTGAAAGATCTAACGACAACCGCAAACTATACAACTGTCCCTGCCCCCAATTCCCATTTAATGCAGCCATATTTCGATCCGCGGTAAAATACAAACAACCGTCAATATATGCTATTGGATAGAAATTAAATTGTTCCAATGGATTGTCCATTCGAATAGTTGGCAAAGCCCAAGCATTAAGTGAACGAATAATGGCTCTAATCGACTCTGGTGTATATCCATTATGACTATCCATCACACAAAAAGCCATATTAGAACCTCTACTTACAAAATATGCCAGTTGCATTGTGCGCCATCCATTCAACCGATTATCATACTCCCATAAATCATAATCGTTATTTATAAATAGATATGATTTCGTTTGCGAAGCTGCAAAGTTTCTTTGCAATTGCAACAAAGTAGTTGCGGTTACTCCAGATTGTACAGAAGCCTTTGGCAATTTCGAACCATGTGCAAATTCTTCCTCTATCCAATCCTTTGCCGCTGATATATCTATTCGGTTTACATACGCAAGCGTGTACCTATCTATGAGCACATCTTTGCCGATAGATTCCGCTTTGCAAATCATATTATTCGCGCTCTTTAGCACATCTTTAAACAATTCGATGCGCGCAAGTTGATTTGCATAACCAGAGCCACCAGGATTTGTATCAAACACACATATATGTCCGTTTGGTGTGATTGCGAAATCTAAATCCCCGCGATCAATACTAAGTTCTTCAGCCAACGCTTGAGTAAATAAAATCGCTAAGGTTATAAGCATTGACTCATTTTCATAACGCTGTGTAATCCAATTTTTCCCTGAGTGGCGAATTCTTATTTCTGTAAAATCAGTAGTAATAGTGCCACCTATAACAACATTTCTTCGTAGTGATTCGTTGTGGTTACTGCTGCCAATACAACGTACATGTTTCCCCCTGTATGATGACAATTGTTCATGGTATCTTTCATAGGGGTTTGATTTAGAAGCCAAAGGATTCATTTGTGAGGGTAGTTTATCCGGATCAATGGCATTGGACGCTATAAAGGTTTCCATCACCGTGCGGCCACATTTAGAACAATGGCAATATCCATAACCGATGCCTTCGTTATAGTACAAAATACGAGCATTACGTTTCTTATCTGCGGCTGAAGCACTCACCCCACAAGAATAATTATTGCGTAAAGAATATAAATGAGGTTCTACCGGAGCGTCCTCCCAAGGAGATGCATCAATCAGCTGCGCATTTACTCTTGTATATACATTTGAATCTATTATTCTACTTACAGACTCATTGGCATCTGGAAGGAATACAGTTGGTTCAAGTAATTCCAAAGAAATAGAATCGTTGGTTGACCATTTAATTAATTCATCAGTAATTCTATCTTTATCATCAATGACGACTTGCGACTCCGATCTAAATAGATGCTTATATGCTACATCTTTCTTGAAGAAGTTAGTATATCGCATTCCTCTTACTATCCGAACCATACCATCTATAGCCACCGCATTTCCAGGCACATATTGTGAAAGCGCGGTTCGTAAGGTATATGATGGATTTGAAGCAGTTGCCGAAGTAAAGATCTTCCGATTACTATCATTGATATCAAACTCAATAATATTTACCGGCATATTGGCATTTGGAGTAAAACGATGTGTACTCCAATAGGTCAATAATTGAGTAACAAGCGGCTCCATAAACTTCATCATTAAGAAATTCTTTTGTTTATCTGTAGCATTGGAATCTCCATAACATTCCGCCAAATCAGCCAACCTTTCTTTCAAAGCAGTATAACATTCCTCATTCATTCGCCGAGCTTCCTGCATAACTTCTACTGGACGTCCATGGAAAGCCGTGTTTTCAAGCAAAATTAATAGTTTATCTTGTGTACGTTGGTCTAATGGCTGTGAGCATTTTAGATTGAATATTTCATAAGGAGTTCCCGTAGAATCTCTCAATCCTTTAGCAGGAGTTATTATATCATTTTGATTATTGGGGTCCTCAATTTGATACGATCCATTCACTTTTCGAAGCACATAATTCGAATAGTAATTAATAACCTTTTGTGAAATTGTACCGGCTTGTACTCCCATGTCAAAGACACCGAATTCACGAATCAAGAAGGCATTTACATGACGCTGAATAACATGAGGACTCTGTAAATCCACAACGGGATTAATTACCTTTTTACATATAAGGCTTTCCATGGGATCTTGTAGGGTTCTCATGCCTATTGCATCCGACCCACATAATGTTACGCATGCACTACGTATCTGTCCTCGTCGTCCACTACGTCCAGCACGCTGTTTATAGTTAGATGGATGAGGCGGAACAGAAGTAAGCAAGACTAGTTCTAGACTGCCCAAATCAACACCCATTTCCATAGTGGTTGAGCATGCTAAGATATTGATGCCATGTTCCTTAAAATCTTTTTGCAACTGCCGCGAAAACATTTTATCCACTTGAGCGGTATGCTCGGCTTGGATAAATAGATCATCATGTCTATATATTTCATCCAAACGATTAGAAAAGTCTCCGTCTTTGTCCCAAATCCCGTTGTCCCATAACAACTTCCGATGGTCAGCAGCCCATTGGTGCAACTCTTGTGTTGAAGACGGTGCTATTTTGTAGTATGGATAAACATCCCATTTTTCTATGCGAGAATCCGTGGCGGGAATTTCTATTGGTTCTGCGCCTTTTAAGTATGGAGAATATCCTTTAAAGACTCTACTTACTGGGCGGAGGTATGATAATTTACATTCATCTTTTGAGTTAAAGATCTCGCTCAGGTAAACATTATTGTACAAAGTAACACCATAGTTATACAAATTGAGTCGATATGCAGGAAGTACCTCATCATCTACAACTTTTGGAGCATCCTTTTTCCAGTCCTTTAAATCTTGATCATAATACTCTCCTTCCGTGAGTATACCGGAAGAACATAAATCAGACCACATCTGATCGATAACTGACTGAATACACTCTCTTTCACTTTTGATAGCATCCGATACTTCTATCCCTCGATCTTTTGCTATCAAAACTGCTAATAGTCTAATAATACGGGAGGTATTTGGCGAACCATCTTTGATGCAAGGTTTACTGATTGTTCTACGGCGTTCTTTTTGAGTTGCAAAACGTACACAATCAAAAATATCCAGCGTAGAATTGGGCATTTTCAGATAAACTGATTCGTTAGAACGAACGATATAATCCATGAAAACATATAGAAAGTTCTGCCAATCCTCCTGATTGATTCTCAAAATAGGGTTCGCTATCTTTGAATTAAAATCCTCGATTGCTTTCTTTCCCTCTATGTTTATATCATTGATTCTTTCATAATACGAGCAGAACAATCCCATTGTCTCAGGAGACATAGCCGTTCGTGGACGTTTAGCCAAGTAGTCTACCAAGATGGCTTGAATATATTTTTGTTTCGTATCCGGTAGGAAACGACCATTTGCATCTAATTCTTTACTTTGCTCTGTACGCTCAGCAAATTGTTGGCAAAATTTATCGGATATAGGATCTCTATCTAATAAAGAGGTCATATCCTCCCAGGTAAGGTGAGGCGTATATGGAATCTTTGCTATTTCTATTCTTTTCGCATGCTCATCTTCGCCTCGCAGGATATCCAATGATTGAAGCGCAGCAATACGTTTTGCAGATGGCAATTCCTTACAAACCGATTGCTGCTCCAATATCTTAATTGCATCATCAACAGAAAGTCCCTCTTTTGCAAGCCTACATAGCTCGAAGAAAATAGACGCGTATACCCATCTTCTTTCTTCTTCTATATTCTGTTTGATACTTGCTTTAGCTGCAGCTTGACGACTATCTACAAAACTGATATATTGCTGTCCTTTGTGTAAGAGTAATTTTCCACCCGATTGTTGTGTTTCTGTCATCTGGTCGAGTGTGGATGGAGCAATAACTCGAGATATATACTCGTTAGAGACGCGTAGCTTAAACAATTTTTTGCTGTCCGGCTCGTCTTGTTGCATATCATCTTCGGATCCCAATGCGGCCTTTGTTAATTTGATTCCGCAATTCGGACAGCAGCATTGCACATTGGCAACCAGACGCCAAATACCGGCAGCAGGTGTGTTGCTGCGCGTCATATTCTGGATTTTATCTCCTTTGACGATGAGTGAAATATTTCCAGAACCACGCTTCGGGTTATTATTCATCAATCCAAAAATGTATGGCGTGTTTTGCGCTTGTTCAGGTTCTTGTAAATCGAACATATCCCCGGTTTCTCGACTAAGAGGTTGATATATACCTTCCTCCTCGTCAACTACTTCCGCTATAGCTACGTATTCACCGCATGCCTTACAGCGGCTTAATTCCAACAATGGAATGCTGGTGGAGTCATCTTCTCTATTATTGTGAGTAAAGATACGGAATGCTCCATCTCTTTGTTGGTTCAAGTCAACAAAAAGTCCTTGGTTCGGAACATGATAAAAATAATGCAATTTCACACGGAGATCCGTCACCCCCTCCTTTTCTACGTCCTCACACATTCTATCCAGATGTTCCAATTTCTCTTGAATTGTCCCCGGATAATCAAATAATTTATCTAACGCGATAAAACCTTGCCGGTTATGTCCCGTATTTTCATTGATAATCCGCTGCCAATATTTTGCATCAGGGCCTTGGGGTAACGTGCTCAGTCCTAAGCGTTTACCGCTAATCACTCGTACCTGTTCTTTATCTAATCCCGTTATTTTTGATATAAAATCAATTAAATCAGCTTCTCCTTTTGGGTCTTTGTCGTCACCTATAGTAGCCGATGATGTAGCAAAACGGATAGTTTCTTTTGTTACATCAAAAGCCATCATAACTCGCCGAAGCAACATGGCTAACTCCGCTGCGCCCGCGCCTGCATACGTATGGGTCTCATCTATAGCCACCCACCGTAAACTATGTTTCTTCGGATTGATAATCGATGCATCTTTACTGCGCAATAAGATATACTCAAGCATCGTTGGGTTCGTTAGCAAGATATTGGCTGGATGTTTGCGTAATTCATCTCGCGTTGCAATGATATGCTTGTATTTATATTCAATGATATTTCCTGCATCATCCCGCTCGATACCACGTACTGAATCAATCTTCCTCATGAGTCGGTCATAATCAGGATCGTCTTGAGACGGTTCGCATTCCGGCATATCACCATTATATACTGCAAAGGTGAGATCAGAGCCACTTTTTTCGATTAATTCGTTGAGACGCTCTTTTTGATCTTCCATCAGCGCATTTAACGGATATAGAAAGATAGCATGCGTAGTATCCGGTTCGTGGTTGTCGCATAGATCCTTAATCAACGGAACCATAAAACATTCCGTCTTACCAGAGCCTGTGCCTGTGGTAACGCAAATAGACATCGGATGTCCGGATGGCGATTTTTCTTCTAGTAAAGTATGCCAACTTTGGTATTGGTGTTCATAAGGAGTTATTCCTTTCTGCCATAAGTTACCAGCAACTTTTCTTGCTGCTGTTTCATCTTTGGCTGGTTCATAGCTATTCACACACTGAACTAAAGGAACTGCGTCTTCACCAGCAAACAGCGTGGGAATAATTTGCTGTAATTGACGATGATATTCCTTCTGACTTTCACTTCTCGGGACACCACACCACATAGTACGGAGATTTTCAGTCACCGCAGCAATATTGTTTTTATACAACTCAGCAAAATGAAATTTTTGTGTTGGCATATCTTATTTTTCTATTAATCTTGTTGAATATTTATTCTGCACAATTCCGCGAACCGTGCCGGGCTTTCATGGAACTCACGAATTACCGATTGAGGATTATGTCCTCGCGTTAATGTATTTCCTAAAATCAAATCCAAAGCGAGCGCTATGGCTTTATTGTCTGTATAATAATGGTTAAAAGTCCAATACTTATCAATAAAGTCACCCATACACTTCTTGTCATAATCCTTTTTCACTAAAGGATGACTTTTAAACAACTCCTCTACGCATGCTTTCATCTGGACTTGATCCGAATTTGGCAGTTCGTCTATTGCTTGCTGCCATTCATCACGTGGAAGTAGCAGCCAATCAAACAGGAACTCTCGTGCGAAACGGTACAAATTCGTTTTATCCGAATCAGTCAGCGCCCCTCCTCTTTTTTGTACTAACGGAACAAATAATTCTTTAACGAATTGTTTTCGTGCCGCCAATTGTTGCATAGGTCTAAATAAAATATAATACGTCCGATGTTTGGAGATAATATCAAAACAATCTACATCGGATAGAATACCCTTTGGAGGATATGTTGCGAAAAATGATGTTTGTTTATAGACTGGTCTTGTGCATTCTCGAATAGACGTTACATCGTTATAGCTCTCAAAGACAATACCATCACCCTGCCATGCATTTGGATCTTGTACAGATTTAGGCTCTGAACAATAATCCCACGAATACCACGCAGGAGCTCCTTCTGTTTCCTCTTTAGTAATATAATAATTAATGGATTCAGAACGGAGCGATCTCGTATATAAAGCAGCGTTGAGTGGAGTTCTGGAAGCAAAACCTTCTAATAATTCTTCTTCTACATCTTCCACTGTAGGTATCAACCGATGAACGCCATCCTTATCAAAGCGACGTATAGAATATTCATTTGCTGACAATAACGGCAACGAAACGTCATCATCAATATATTCTATCAATTTCTTTCCCTTGTATAGTTCAGAAATGGCTATTGGACGGTAAATTTGTAGCATTACATAATCATCGTCATTCCCTAACTTATACTCGATAACATCATCAACCGGTTGATAGTCTTTTTCGTAGGGGATAGACCTATCATCACCGCCTTCAACATAACAACGGATGCATTGCCCTTCTAAATCTCTCCACAAAGGATATGCATTCCCGTTTTTAGCAAATGGCACATAGAACACTTTTATGCTTTGTGTTTGAGCTTTCTTATCCCATGTGACACGGAAAGTGCATTTCCCAATTTTGGGAACTTGCTGCTGCGCAGATACGTAGCGGCTGGTTGTCTGACTCCATTCAATCGTGCATTCACTCATTGGAACCAACTCTGCTTCTGCATCTTCTTTACTATAGAATCGTAATTCCAACCCATCCAGTCCAAACAATACCGGTATTCGATCTCTATCTTGAGATTTCCCGTTAATAAGGTAGAAGTGATCAACCTGTACACTATTGATATAGCGTATTGTATCTGGATATCGCTTCACAAGTAATTGATACTTGCCCACCGCATTACGCAATTGCACTTCCTTGCCATCGCCATTTACTACGGTCACGGTTGCATACACCGGACACCAACTGACAGGTTCGCTTTGTTTGTCCTTATTAACATAGGAGAGATTTTCACATTGATGACCGTCTTCCTGATTTTTAATACAACAACGTGATGATAATAACACTGCAGATTCCGCTCCTGCTATTCGATGACTGGTCCAAGTACGGGTATCTTTCGGGCTTTTATAAATCTGGATGTAACCCGGAAAATGTTGCGGATTCCCAATCGCTTTTATTTCGGTCCCATATTTTACCCACACCTGAATATCCGTAAAATCACCTATGGGAACATTCTGATAATAAATTCTATCTATATCTCCTGCATATTCAAATCCCTCATCAGAATATTCGAACGTCATAAAAGGTTGCTTAAAATTAGGTTGTTGAACGACACGCCCTTTATCAATAAAACTAAGGTCAAAAGAGAGCTTTCCCACATCCTCTATATTGGGTATATCCCAATAGCGTTTTGCTCTTTCGAAACTTATGTAGTTAGCCAATTTTCCACCGATTTCTTCAGGACGCAGTTTTACCTTGAGATTACGCGAAGCGGAAGCATGTAAGCCATTATAGATAATCACCCATTCAAAATCAAACTTCTCGCTTTTGGCTTTGACATTAGCCTCTTGGATGCGTTTTATAAATTGATTGGCAAGCGAATCCGCATCCTTTAATTCTTCCTTTGCAAAAGGATAGTCCCCTTTCAAAATAGAAGCTATGTAGTGAAATAAACTATGCCTCTCGGTGATGGATCGTTGAAAAGGAATCGAACGAGTACGATCGTCAATAGACATAATATCTGTTGATTCTCCATGATACAAGCGACATAACTCAACTAAGAAATGATTATCATCTTCATTAGCCCGTTTCAGTTCTTGTTGTAACGCCAATCCTCCCATTAAATAGAGCGAACGCACCCACTGTCGACTTGGCTTGTCTGGATTAGACGAAGCATCGTATACGTATGTATTGCTGTCGTATATGGAGTTTTCCCATAATTGTTTGCAGGTATCATCCAATTTAACCACGCATGTATCCTTATCCGTATCCATGCCATTATATCTGCGTTTGTACCACTCCGCTACATACACAATCGTATACAAAGCATTCTCTTGAGTAAATAAATGTTTTTGGGAATTGGCAGATGTGATACTTTGCTTAATCGCTTCTTCCAATTGGATAAAATCATCTTGGGAAAGACGCAATTCCCAGACATATTTTACCTCACGGTTCTGCAACCGGGAGATTTTGTCTTGCAAACAAGATATTTGTTCAGACTTATTCATTCTCTAAATAGATATGCCCTTTATAATACGATTTTAATTCCTCGATTGATCGACAATGTCCCTTCTTCATCTTAGCATGTGCCATGGAATGACAATTCGAGCAGAGCGGTATTAAGTCATTCTTCGGATCAACATCATGTTTATCAGGGAATTGAGATATTGGATATAGATGGTGAATCTCTATATATCCTTCTCCTATACCACCGTACACCTTCTCAAAATCAAGGCCACAACAAGCACAAAAGAGGCGATTGTGATGTAACGATCTCCAATATTTAATACAATCCTGGCGTAACTCCTGACTCCGTTTATGCGTAAGTTGTTCTATTTTCCGAAGCTCTCCCTCTGAACGTAAAGCAGGAATCTCATCCGCATCGTCTTCTCCTTGTGCTTCTATTGTAGTGTTATTTGAAAGCAGATAATCTCGATAAAGGATTAAAACCTGTTGGTATGTTAGAGAGTCATTTGCCGCGTTGTACTGGGATAGAATAGGACGATTGAATATAGCATCTCTCCATCGCAGAATTGTATCAGGATCTATGCAATGATATAAATCAATAATGGAGTCATCAATATTTTCTCTGATGAATGTTACCAATTCATCGTTCACAAAACGTTCAATCTCATCGCGCTGAGAACGCACAATAATCTCTCGCTCCTCAAGGTAATCGAGGAACGAAAAATTATATGGATTCATGTCCTGGGGCATAAAATTTAACCAACAATATTATTTTCAGATTTTTGCTGTATTCTAGTCAATACAAAATTTCTTACCTCCTGAGGTACAGAATACTTGTTAAATAGTCTTATTTCAAGCTTATCTATCGGTTCATCCCACCATTCTTCTTTGAAATCTTGCAATGGTATAGATATCCAGTTATTTTGGGCTGAAGTTCTTCCATTCTTATGAACATAAAGTAATGCTCTGGCGAAACGAGTCATAATATACTTTGCCAAATATCTGGCTTCTTTTTCTGTATCGTAACTACCAACGGTAATATAGGTCTGAGTACAAACCTCATTGGGACGACCTATGATAATGTCGCCATATGCCCCGCCTAAATTTCCAGACTTCTCATCCATATTACCCCATGCGTAAGGGACAAAGACTTTCCATTTGTAAATGTTGTTATACTCATTAGGTTCTTTAAGAGGATATGAACTTCTTACATATCGGATAGCATCTTGTCTCTGGTACTTGCCATATATTTTTATATCGTCAGTTCGAATGGGCTCAATATCTATAATATTTGGTTTCCCATGCTTAGTCATATTCTCAAAAGCATCCGTATTGAGACCATATGGAGAACGAGAGGAAGCAACTAAGGATGCTGAAGAAACCTTTTGCACACATTTGTCTAATTGCGATATTTCAGAAGGTTTAACCACATCTTCCATGTCGCAAAGAAGCGTAGTTATTTCAGGAGCATTTTCGTCTATTTGAACATATTGCTCTCCATCAAGGCCATTGTCATATCCTTTCTTCCAATAAATAAGATTCACCTCGCCTGCTCCTTGAACCCCAGGAAAAGCGTTGTGTATATTATGAATAGATACAATTTGAGAATCATTTTTCACCTCTGGTGTATTAAGTTTAGCCAAACCTTTTGCTCGCTTAGAACATGGCTTCTGCCATCCAGTTGGAAAAATCAAAGAGACATTATTCCCTAGGTCTAATGATGCCAAATAAAAATGTGGATATAGTTGAGCAGAACTTACCCCCTGGTATGGCGGATTGCCGACAATTGCATTGAATTTCATATTGTTAATATCTTCGTTTTCGTTAGTAGGAATAGAATTATATACATGCCAGAAGTCATTACCTTTGACTACTTTTTCTTTAAATAGTTCCGGCTGAACACGCAGCACATCAATCATGTCACATGTCTTAACTCCTGAAGGATATTGCGCTGCGTCTGTTTGCTTAAGCAGACCTTTCCGGATCAATAAATCTACCGGTAAATCTTCCATATAGCATTTCACGTTCATGAAACTACGTTCTTTCGTTCCATGCACAGCACGGAAGCCTGCCAAAGTACGTTTCGTAATGCTTACAGCCATCTCTGTGCGGCAGACAACAAAGATGTTATCGCGCAGCACATCATCCCAAATCATGAGGTCATCTTTGATTTGTCTATCCCATTCCGCATCGTTAAATTGCTTTCGGTCGGCCACACGTGCTTGAGTAAGACCATACTTTTCAAATTCTCGCTGTTTGACCATTTTAAAGACCGAATAGGCCACATACAGCGGATAGAGACCTGTCTTAGAGTTGATTTCCAAGATGCGCGTATTGTAGTCGCCAAATATTTCCTCTGCTACTTTATTCGGATTGGTAAGACGCGGGCGACGAATCCACTCGTTATTCTCTTCTATCAAATTAGGTCCACTAAAATTCTCATCCATAAAGCAATAGCCGCCCAGAGTATCTGCCATATGCATGTTAACAACGCGCCATGGCGTCAGCACGGTCTCTTTGTCGGGATTATGGAAATAAGAGAAAATCTGTGAGATCTTATTGATTCGATCCTCGATATCTAACGCATCGGCCTCGCGAACCATATTACGGATACGTGTAGCTGCGCCGGTAAAGATATTACGATCAAAGCAATCCTTTAGTTTCTCGAATATCTCCTTAGTAAACCCATTGGGCATGTATTCATCCCAAGATGGTTGATCTACGATTTGCGTGAACGAATCAATAGTAATATCCTCGTCCTTTTCAATTTCCGCCCCATATACAAGAAGGGGTATACGAATAGCTACTCCGCGTAATACGGATATACGATTTCGCTTCTCTTGGTTCTCTTTATTTCTTCGTTCTTTCTCCCTCTCCTTGTCAGGATCTGGCTTTTCGTATTTACGGAAAGGCTTATTTCCGACGATGTACTCATCTTTCCATGCGCCATCACGTTTTTCTACATAAGCCAAATAGCAGTATGGCATTTCTTCCGACACTATCGGTTCTGTAGCAAGCCATTCGTCTTCAGCGGGCTTTGGAGCACCGTTGTCAAATAGTTCTTCTGAAATAGTAGGAATAGCCGGAACTTCATATGAATCCGAGAGATAATATACATACTGCACATCTTCTGCTCCTTTTAACGAATTAAGGTCCTGTCCGTTAATTTCAATCTCAGACGGTTTGTACATATTAGGCATAGATCCTAACAATCCCTTGACATCACCTAATAGGCGTTCTTGCTCAGGAGTTAGATGCAACAACGTATCTACATTATAAATACTATTATCTGCATAACCACTTCGTACAGCCCGCTCAATATATACATCTTTTAA